>Ga0136612_10000064_pt1 | contig 23408 bp, 21 predicted proteins | sample AntDryUQ224A2306_2_FD_106644 | JGI IMG/M metagenome (GOLD analysis project Ga0136612, IMG submission 106644) | Polar desert sand microbial communities from Dry Valleys, Antarctica - metaG UQ224A (23.06) | ecosystem: Environmental > Terrestrial > Soil > Desert | place: Antarctica: Dry Valley... | reverse complement strand
GGATCACCAGGTCGCCCTCGCCGACCTTCAGCCACTTGTTCTCGCCGGCCGCCATCAGCGCCAGAGCAGACATGGGCTCGCCCTGCGACCCCGTCGACACCACGCAGAGTTCGTGCGGCTGGAAGCGGTCGATCTCCTCGATGTCGACGATCTTGTCGGCGGGCAGCCCCAGGAGTCCCAGCTCCCGAGCCAGCGCCACGTTCTTGCCCATCGACCGTCCGAGCGTGGCGACCGTCCGCCCCTCGCCAATGGCCGCCTCGGCGATCTGCTGCACGCGGTGGATATGGCTGGCGAAGCAGGTGACGATGACTCGCTTGTCGGCGTGGTCGCGGATCAGGTCGCGAATGACCCCGCCCACCGTCCGCTCCGACACCGTATGGCCCGGCTCCTCCGCGTTGGTGGAATCGGAAAGCAGCAGCCGGATACCGGGGTCCTTGGCGATGGCCCCGATGCGGGCCAGGTCGGTGGTGCGGCCGTCGACCGGCGTGAGGTCGAGCTTCCAGTCACCGGAGTGGAGCACCACCCCTTGCGGCGTGTGCAGCGCGATGGCAAACCCCTGGGGCACCGAGTGGGTGACGGGGATGAACTCGCAGTCGAACGGGCCGATCTTGCGGCGCTCGCCGTCGCGCACCGTGATCAGTTCGGTGCGACCGAGCAGCCCGGCTTCCTCGATGCGGTTGCGAGCCAGCCCGAGGGTCAGCTCCGATCCGTAGATGGGGAAGGAGAGCTCGCGCAATAGGAACGAGAGGCCGCCGGCATGATCCTCGTGGCCGTGGGTGAGCACGCAGGCCTCTACCCGGTCGGCGTTCTCCCGCAGCCAGGTGAAGTCGGGAAGCACCAGATCTACGCCGGGCATCTCCAGCGTGGGGAACATGAGCCCGCAGTCGATCAGCAGGATGCGGCCGTCGATCTCGACGGCGGCGCAGTTGCGCCCGATCTCGCCGAGCCCTCCCAGGAAGGAGATTCGAACGGGCGAAGGACTCACGCTAGCGACTTCGGGGCGTCGGCGCCCAGGCCGGCCAGCACCTCACGGGCCCGGTCTTCCAGGCCCTCGGGGGCCCGACCCATCGGCAACCGGCACTGCCCCACCGGCAACCCGAGCACCCGCAGCATGGCTTTGGAGGGGATCGGGTTGGGGGCGTCGTCGCCCGTCTCGAAGCGCCACGAGGGGATGAGGCGGGCGTTGATCGAACGGGCCTCATCGACATCACCCTTGGAGAAGGCAGCGAACATCTGCTGCTGCAACATCCCCGTCCAGTGCCCGGCCACCGACACGGTGCCGCTGGCCCCCACTGCCAAGAGGGCCAAGGTGAGGGCGTCGTCGCCGGAGTAGAGCTCGAGGTGGGAAGGCGCCTCGGCTAACAGCCGAGCGGCAGCCGCCGGGTCTCCGGCGGCATCCTTCACCGCAGCGATGTTGTCGACGTCGCGCGCCAACCGAACGATCACATCGTGGGCGATCTTCCGGCCGGTGCGGATCGGAATGTCGTAGAGCATCACCGGCAGGCGCGTGGCGGACGCCACCGCCCGGAAGTGAGCCTCCAAGCCGCTTTGTGAGGGTCGTGAGTAGTAGGGCGTGACCGCCAGGATCCCAGCCGCCCCCGCCTCCGCGGCGACCTTGCCGAGCCTCACCGAGTGAGCCGTGTCGTAGGTGCCCGACCCGGCGATGACGGGCACGGTCACCGCCTCGCTCACCGCCCGCCATAGGTCGGCCTTCTCCTCGTCGCTGAGAACCGGAGACTCTCCCGTAGTGCCGGCCACGATCAAGCCGTCGTTGCCGTTGTCGACCATCCAGCGCGCCAGAGTGGCTGCGGCGTCGAGATCGAGTGCCCCGTCGTCGTCGAACGGCGTGACCATGGCGGTCAGAACCGCGCCGAACTGACCGGGAATGCTCATGAGAGCAACCTATCGGCCGGTTTACCGGCCGGACCGCCCATCGGATAGATGACGGGCCCTTGGCCACTGCCCGCTCGCACCCGCACCCGGGCGCCCACCTCAAACCGGCGTCGGGCATGCAGGCGGGCCTTGACGAACTCGCTGCTCCCGTCGAGCAGAACGGTGATGCGCTGGTCGTGACCGAAGTACTCCACCTCGGTTACGCGCCCGTCGCCTCGGGTCGACACCTCGAGGTCGAGATCCTCAGGCCGAACCAGCGCAACGGCTCGTCCCGCCGGGGTGCTCTTGTCCACCTTGAGGGGGCCGATCGCGGTGTGAACCATCCCGGCGCGTACGTCGCCGATGAGCAGATTGGCATCCCCCAGGAAGCCGGCAACCTCGGGTGAATCTGGCGACCGGTAGACCTCTTCGGGGGTCCCGGCCTGTGCGGCGCGGCCGTCAATCATGACGATCACATGGTCGCCGAGCGACAGCGCCTCGTCTTGGTCGTGGGTGACGAGCACGGTCGTCGTGCCCGATTCCCGGAGCACCTCGGCGACTTCGGCCCGCACTTCGTTGCGCAGCGACACGTCGAGAGCGGCGAAGGGTTCGTCGAGGAGGATGGCTCTGGGCCGGGGGGCGAGGGCGCGCGCCACGGCCACCCGCTGAGCCTGGCCTCCCGACAGCTCATACGGTCGGCGCTTCTCGTAGCCCTCCAATCCGACCAGGGCCAGCATCTCGGGAACCCGGTCGCGCCGTTCGCGCCGTTTCAAGCCGAAGCCGACGTTGCCGGCCACATCGAGGTGGGGGAACAGCGCCAGTTGCTGGAACACGAAACCCACCCGCCGGTGCTCCGGCGCAACCCAGGTGTCGGGTCCGACGACTTCGTCGTCTTCGATCCACACGTGGCCGTCGTCGGGCTCCTCGAGCCCGGAGATGATCCGTAGCGTCGTGGTCTTCCCGCAGCCGCTTGGTCCGAGGATGGCGGTGATGCGGCCTTGGGGAGCGTGCAGGTCGACGCCGTCCATAGCGACCACGGGCCGCGGCTCCTCACCCCGCGCCGGTTCGGGATCGAAGGTCTTCGAAACGCCCGAGAGGCGGATACCGCCCCTCGGCTCAGTCATCGATGGCGCATCAGCCATTGACGGGGAATCAGCCATCCACGGCCGCCTTCGGGGAAGAGCCCGATACTTTCCAGGCGGGGATTAGGGCGAGAGCGGAAACGGCCAGCAGTACCAGCGCAGCTGGTGCGGCCTGGGCATAGAACCCCTCCGAGGCCCCGGTCCACACCCGCACGGCCAGCGTGTCCACGCCGGCGGGCCGAAGGATCAGGGTGGCGGGCAACTCCTTCATAGCGGTGAGGAACACAAGGGCGCCGCCGGCCACGAGCCCGCCGCGTACCAAGGGGAAGGTCACCCGCCGAGCGGTGGACCACCGCGCCGCTCCCAGGGTGCGCGAGGCGTCAGTCAGTTTCGGGTCCACAGCCGCCAATGATGGCCGAGCCGAGGCCAGTGCCTCGGGAAGGAAGCGGATGACGTAGGCGGCGACCACCAGACCGAGTGTCTGGTAGGCGAAGGGCAGCGCCCGGGTCGTCATGAAGACCAGCGACAGGGCGACCACCAAACCGGGAAGCGCGTAGCCGGACTGGGCCGCGGTTTCGACGGTTCGGCTGAACCAGTCGGGCCTCCGAATGGCAGCCAGGGCCACGGGGAGACACAACACGACGGCCACCACCGCAGCAGCCATCGACAGTCCGAAGGAGGTGGCCGCGGCTGTTCCCAACACGTCGGTTCCCCGGCCCTGCAACCCATCTCGGTTCAACCAACCGAGGGCGACGATCGTTGGGACTCCCGCGCCCAGGGCCGTCGGCACCAAGAGGGCGGCCATGGCGAAGGGGGTCATCCGGCCGAGCCGAACCCGTCGGTCGGCGGCGGTGTTGGCCGACCGGGCCGGGGTCACCGGACCCCTGGCCAGGCGCTCCAAGGCGATGAAAGCCAGGGTGAGACCCACCAGCACTACCGCGATCAGGGCGGCGGCCGACCGGTCGAAAGACGACCGGTACTGCAAGAAGATCCCGCGGGTAAGGGTGCCGTACCGCAGGATCGAAACCGCCCCGAAGTCGGACAGGACGTAGAGCGCGGACAAAAGTGAGGCTGCCGACACGGCGGCGCGGACCTGGGGAAGCTGAGCTCTGCCCAACACGGCCCAGCGCCCGGACCCGAGAGTGCGGGCTGCGGATTCGAGCGTCAGCTCCGCCGATGCCAATGCGGCCCGGGTAATGAGGAGGACATAGGGATAGGTGGACAGCACCAGCACGACAGCCGCGCCCCAAAATCCGATCAGCCCGGGTATTCCGAAGGCGCTCCCCTGCGGACCAAAGGCCGACACCACTGCCAGCGCGCCGACATAGCTGGGCACGGCCAGCGGTAGCGCGGCGGCCACGCCGAGGGTTCGTCGCAGGGGGACGTCGGTGCGCTCCAGCAGCCAAGCCGACCCGCCTCCGATCAGAAGCGAACCCAGGGTGACCGTGACGGCGAGCCTCAAGGTGTCCCAGGTCATCTGGAGCATCCGAGCCGACCACAGGAGGGAGCCGTCGGCCTGGAAGGCCCTGATGAAGAGGTAGATGAGAGGCACCACCATGGCCAGCGCCACCAGCGCGGCGGCGGTCCGCAGAGCGGGGAAGCGGCTCACAGTGAAAGTTCGGATCGTCGTAGGGACGTGGACGACGGCCTAGGCGAGGCCGGCGTCTGCGATGAAGCGAACACTCGATTCAAGGTCCTTACCGAGCTCGGCCAGTGGAGCCTGGATGGTGTCGAGCTCGCCCAGCGCTGGCAGGCCTGTCGGGGCGTCCGCACCATCGACGAGTGGGTATTCGTTGGTCTCCGTGCGGAAATAGTCCTGGCCCTCCTGCGAGAGGAGGAAGGCGACGAACTCATCGGCCTCGTCGCGGTGTTCGGCCCCTTCCAGGATCCCGACTCCCGCCAAGTTCACGAAGGCGCCTTCCTCCGGAAACGCATTGACCACCGGTGAGTCCGGACGTTCGCTCTTCTCGTTGAGGGCGTAGTAGTGGTTGACCAAACCGAGGTCCACCTCTCCCGCAGCGACGGCTTGGACCACCAGGGTGTTGGAATCGAAGAGTTGGGGCTCGTTGGCCGCCAGATCTGCCAAGAACTTCTTCACCTGCTCGTCGCCGAACTCGACACGCAGTGCGCTCACGTGGGAGACGAAGGAGGCGTTGGCCGGCGCGAGCCCGAGCCGGCCTTTCCACTTGGGATCGGCAACGTCGAAGATCGACCGGGGCAATTCCGGTGCGGGGATCTCAGCCGGGTCGTAGGCGAAGGTACGGGCCCGGCCGGTGACGCCCGTGAAACGGTTGCCCGGGTCGACGAAGCGCTGGTCCACATCGTCGGCCACCCCAGAGGGCAGCTTGGCCAGTCGCCCTTCAGCGGCAAGCGCGGCCAGCGCTCCGGCATCCTGGGAAAAGAACACGTCGGCCGGCGTCGCGTCGCCCTCCTCGAGCAGCGTGGCGGTGAGCTCGGTGGTGTCGGCATACCTGACTTCAACCTTTATCCCCGACTCCTTGGCGAAGCGATCGATGAGCGGGCGAACCAGATTCTCGTTGCGGCCCGAGTACACGATGAGCTTTCGCCCGGAGGCCGCGTCCGTGCCCGAATCCGGTGCGTCGTCCCCCCCGCAGGCGGCAAGGGCGACCGCCGTCGTGACGATCAGAAAGAGTTGGAAAAGGCGGCGCATCAGTCTCCTCGGGCGACTCGGGGAGCCCTTGCTAGCACAGGTGTTAAGCATGCCTAACACCTGTGCCAGCCCAAAAGATCAGGCGGGAATGTCGTCCCCGGCGGCGATGGCGAAGGCTTCGAACTCCTCGCCGGTGTCGACCGCGTTCTCGAACTGGATCACTCCCAGTTCGGTGAAGCGCTCCCGCAACCAGCCGTCGTTGGCGTCGAGCAGGCCTAGCTTCCTGCAGTTGGGCACGATCTTGGAGAACAACATGCCCTGGAAGATCGGACGCTCGGGGGCCTGGAGGGTGATTTTTACCGCGTCCTTCACGGGCACGCCCATCCGCTCCCACACTTCCTGGGAGAGGAAGCGGTCGCGCATGCGCACGGCTGCCTCGAAGGCGAACTCCTGGCGCTCTCGCAGCTCGGCGGCGGAGAGCTCCTGGTAGAAGTCCTGAAGGCTGAGCACGCCGAAGGCGACGTGGCGGGCCTCGTCAGCCATGACGTAGCGGAGTAGTTGCTTGAGCAGCGGCTCGGTGGTCATGGCGTGGATGAATCCGAAGGCGGCCAGGGCCAGACCTTCAACCATGATCTGCATGCCGAGGTAGGTCATGTCCCAACGGCTGTCGGAGATGATGTCGTCAAGCAGCATCTTGAGGTGGGCGTTGATCGGGTAGTGCCCCGACAGCTTGGTGTCGAGGTACTTGGCGAAGACCTCCACGTGGCGGGCCTCGTCCATGACCTGAGTTGAGGCGTAGTACTTGGCGTCGACCCACGGCACGGTCTCAACAATCTTGGCGGTGCATAGCAGCGCCCCCTGTTCGCCGTGCAGGAACTGGCTCAGCGTCCAGTTCTGGTTCTCCACGCCGAGCTGGAGCCACTCCTTCTCGCTCCAGTTCTTGAACGGGGTTCCCTCGAGGTCCATCTGGTCGTGCAGCCCCACTACCCCGTTGGCGGCGTTGTTGGCCATTACCACGGCCTCCTGGTCGACCTCGGTATCCCACGGCAGGTCGGTCTCGCCGTTCCACATCGAGTGCTTGGACTTCTCGTAGAGGCGCGCCAGCTTGGGGCGGGCACCCTTCTCGTAGTCCCAAGTGAAGATGGCGTCCGCGTTGTCCTTCACGGCATGGAGCGCCTCATCCACGTCGGTGTTCGACACGGAAAGGATCGCCTCGAGGTCGTTGATGTCGTCGCGACCGATGAGGTCGTGGGTGCTCGTTGCCATGGGTACTACCTGCCTTTCGGGAGGGTGGGGAGAACGCAGTTCTGAATGGTGGGGAGAACGCAGTTCTGAATGGTGGGGAGAACGAAGTTCTGAATGCTCGGGAGAACAAAGTTCTGAATGCTCGGGAGAACAAAGTTCTCCACCAGTCGACGGGTGTGGTCGAGGTCGGAGAGCCGAAGCTCCGGGTCGGGATTGCCGAAGTGGGACACGAACATCCGCGCACAGAGCTCAGCGGTGCGACGGGCTTCGGCCGGGCCGAGGAAACGCTCGAGGCTCGGGGACAGTGCAGCGGTGACGGTCGCCAGGAAGTGATCGAGACCGCCGAAGCTCAGATGCGGCAGCACGAGCTCGGGTTCGTAGCGAAGGACGAAACGCAGGGCCTCGATCGATCCGAGGCGGCGGGCCGCCGTGGACATCGCCGAGGCCAGTGCAGATGGCAGGTCGGAGGCCTCCGCGACCGAAGCGGTGATGGCGTCGACGACCTGAGTGGCTTCCCGGCTGAACAGGCTGGCGAGCAGCGCTTCTTTACCCCCCGGGCAGGCCCGGTAGGCGGCCGCCCGGCTCAGCCCGGCCTCGGCCGCCACGTCCTCGATGGTGGTCTTGGCCACCCCGAAACGGGAGATGCAGGCCAAGGTGGCCAGGTGGAGTTGTTCGGTTACGAGCACTGAATGAGACATTACGAAAGATTTGTCTCTGTGTCTAGCTGTCCCTGCTTTCTCCTGTCCCGTGGACGACGGGCAGGAGGACCGAGCGCACCAGCTCACGGGCCTGGCTCAGGTCCGTCAGGTCGCGACCGCCGGGGGCGGTAATGAAAGACAGAGTGAGGCGGGCCAGATGGCGAGCGGTGGCCCCGATGTCGAGCCCGGGACGCATGTCGGGCGACGACCGGACGGCGGGCATGAGGAAGCTGGCCAGCAGGTCAACGAGCCACGGCGTCTCCGATAGCAGGGCGGGCAGGATGCGCTCGGGCTCGGTCTCCAACACCTTGCGCAGGACCTCGTGGGTGCTGACCGCGGTGAACCCGTAGACCAAGGCCCCGGTCAGCACGGCTTCGAGATCCTCGGCCTCACTCACTTCGTTACGGAGGCCCTCGACCACGTGGGCTGTCTCCCACATGACCGTGTCGCGGATGAGCTCCTCTTTGCCGCCGGGAAAGTGGCGGTAGACGGTCGCTCGGGAGACCTTGGCGATACGGGCCACATCGTCCACCGACGTCTTGCCCAGCCCGAACCGGGCGATGGATTCGTAGGTGGCCCGCAGAAGACGCTCGCGGGCAGGCTGCGTCGTGCTCAGGGGATCTGGCTCAGGGGATCCGGCTCAGCGGGCGAGAGGAACGTCGCGCAGCTTGTAGAGGTAGATCTCGAAGGCGTCGAGCCATGGCGCGGCGTCGGCTCCGCCCCAGTCGAGAGCGCGGATCTCGTCGGCCGTCCTCCGCCCGGTGAGAGATCGCAGGATCTCGACTGGCTCGGCCCGCAGGGTTGCGCTTTCGCCAACGCTGGCTCGGTCGCCCGGGATCTCCCGAGTGGTGTTTCCGGCGACGACAGCGAGCGGCGGAGTGCCCAGCGCCTCGCAGCGCGTCTTGAACTCGTCGAGCACCAGATTCAGTGAGGGTGCCTCGGCCTTAGCCTCGGCAGGAAGGGGCTCCCCCAGGGCCTCGAAGACGTCCAGCTCGTGCGAGTACAGGTCGTAGATCAGCTGTCCGTCGGCCGGCGGGGGGAAGGCGGGCAGCATCGCCTCGACGGCGGCACCGACCTCGGCCCACTCCTCGACAACCTGGGCGACGGTGCGGTCTCGCCTGGAGGAGACCTGGGCTTCGGTCCACTCCTCGGTCCCCACTCCTGACAACTTCCCCGCCATGATGTCGGCGCAGATCCCGGTGACATGGGCAACCACGTCCTTGGGAGTCCACTCGGGACAGGCCGGCACTTTCACCGAGTCGGCTCGGTCTCCGACTCGCATCACGAGGTCGGAAAGCCGCTCCCGGCTGTCACGGTAGGCGGCGGCGGCATCGTGCGGCATGGGCGGGACACTAACGCCCGATACCGTTTGCCTTCTTGACAGACGAATCCAACGCCGACGCCCTACCGGTGGACGACGCCCTACCGGCGGAAGCCGCCCTACCGGTGGAAACGGTGCCGCCCGAGCGACCGAAGCCGACGCGGCGCCAACTCACATGGGTCGTCGTCCCCATCATCGTGGTGTGGGTGGCCGGCACCATCGGCAACCTCTTCCATCCCGCGCTCCTCGTCAACATGCCGCTGCTCCTGCTGGCCCTAGAGCCCCGGTTCCGCTACATGTTGCTGATCGCCCCCCGGGTTGAGCTGTTGCCTTTCATGGCAGTGGCTCTGGCCCGTCGCCTCATCTCCGATCCGTTCCTCTACAAGCTCGGCAACATGTACGGCGACTCCGGAGTGCGCTGGATGGAACGCCAGATGCAGGACACCATCGGCTGGATCCGCAAGGTGGAGCGAGGCTTCGGTAAAGCGGCGTGGATCTTCGTGCTTCTGTGGCCCGGACTCGTGGTCTGCACCCTTGCCGGGGCCACCGGCATGCGCTTCGGCGTATTCATGGCGCTGAACATCGCGGGAACCATCCTCACCACCTACGCCTGCGTGGCCGCGGCCGACGCCCTCGAACCACTGGTGGGCGGGATCAACAACTTCTACGCCGGCAACCAGAAAATCCTGCTGGTGATCTCCGTGGGCTTCACCCTTCTCTGGTTCGTGACCCGCCGAATGCAGGGCAAGGGCGACCCGATCAGCGTCAAGGAAGTGGAGCGGGGGCTCGAAGAGGCCTCCCGCGACGGCGAATCCGAACCCCCGGTGCCGGAGGATTCGACTCGCAAGGATTTGGCCGACTGAGTCGGACACCGGCCGCTCTGGATTCCCCCGCGCACCGTCGCCCTCAGGCTCGGGGGTTCACAGCCCCAGAACTTTGTCCAGGCCGATGGTCAGCCCGGGAAGGTCGGGGATGGCGCGGATGGCGGCGATCACGCCGGGCATGAAGGAGGCCCGGTCGTAGGAGTCGTGTCGCAGGGTCAAGGCTTGGGCGGTAGCCCCGAAGACGACCTCGTGGTGGGCCACCGCGCCCCGCTGGCGCAGCGAGTGGATGCGCACCCCGGAGGCCGCCTCTCCACCACGCGTCCCCTCGATCGTGTGGCTCTGCGTGGGGTCTGCGCACCACTCACCTGAGGCGGCGGCGATTCGCTCGGCTATCCGCAGGCTCGTGCCTGAGGGCGAGTCCACCTTCTGGTCATGGTGGGTCTCGACGATGTCCACCGTCTCGAAGTGGGGGGCGGCGATCTCGGCCAGGCGCATGAGCAGGACAGCGCCGATGGCGAAGTTGGGGGCGATCACGCAATTCGAGGAGGTGAACTCCTTCTTGAACCTGGCGTGATCCTCCTCCGTGAACCCGGTGGTGCCCACCACGGCGTGAATCCCGTTGGCTGCGCAGAATGCCAGGTTCTCCCGAGCCGCCTCGGCCACCGTGAAGTCGACCGCCACCGTTGCCCCCGACGCAGCAAGGACGTCTGCGCTGCGGGAGATACGAAGCCCCGGAATGTCCACGCCCGCCAACTTCGACAGGTCCATGTCCGCATGATGTGGGTCGACCGCGGCCACCAGCTCGAGGTCGGCCTGAGCGTGTACGGAGCGGCAGACCATGCCGCCCATGCGCCCGGCCGCCCCAAAGACCGCAATTCGGGTCATCGGGGCGGCCCGGCTACTTAGTTGCTACGGCGGGGGTTGCGACGGGGGCCGTCGCCTCCGGACTTGCCGAGATCCCCGAAGGTCTCCCGGGCCTCGGAGTCCCAGCTCTCCTCGAACGACACGCTCGAGGCCGCCGGTGCGTCGCTGCGCTCCGACCGCTCAGGTCGATCGCCGCCGCTGCGGCTCTCGCTGCGCGGGCCACGGTCACGACCGCCGCCACTGCGCCCGCCACGGTCACGGCTTTCGCCGCGTCCGCCACGGTCGCTGCGCTCGGGCCGGTCGCTGCGCTCACGACGAGGAGCGTCGCCCCCATCGAAATCGCCGCCGTCGCCGCCGCCGCCGAGGGGATTGCCCTCCGCATCCACGATGTCGAGCGAAACCTTGCCGCCGGGGTCGACGTCCTCCACCTTCACCTTGATCGACTGGCCCAGCTCGAGCACGTCTTCCACGCGGTCGACGCGCTTGCCGTAAGCCCGGCCCAGCTTCGACACGTGGAGCAGGCCATCGCGGCCGGGAAGGATGTTGACGAAGGCACCGAACTTGGTGATGTTCACCACGTTGCCGTCGTACACCGTACCGACCTCAGCCTTCGGCGGGTCGAGGATCTGCTCGATCCGACGCTTGGCCTCGTTGACCGAACTCGACTCCTTGGAGCCGATGGTCACCGTGCCGATCGTGCCGTCGTCGTCGACGTTGATGTCGGCGCCGGTCTCCAGCTGGAGCTGGTTGATGACCTTGCCCTTCGGCCCGATGATCTCGCCGATCTTGTCCATCGGGATCTCGAAGCTGACGATCTTCGGTGCGGTGTCGCGCACTTCGGAGCGGGCCTCGGAGATGCAGGCGTTCATGACCTCGAGGATCTGCAGACGGGCTTCCTTGGCCTGCCCGAGCGCCTCCTTCAGAACCTCAGCCGGAAGGCCTTCGATCTTGGTGTCGAGCTGCAGGGCCGTGACGAACTCCGCGGTGCCGGCGACCTTGAAGTCCATGTCGCCGAAGGCGTCCTCGGAGCCGAGGATGTCGGTGAGGGTGATGTACTTGCCCTCTTCGTGGATCAGGCCCATGGCGATACCGGCCACGGGGGCCTTGATCGGCACGCCGGCGTCCATCAGGGAGAGCGACGAAGCGCAGACGCTGGCCATCGAGGTCGATCCGTTCGACGACAGCACCTCGGATACGAGGCGCATGGCGTAGGGGAACTCGTCCGCGGGCGGCACGACCGGGGCAACAGCGCGCTCGGCGAGCATGCCGTGACCGGTGGCCCGGCGGTTGCGTCCCAGCCGGCCTGTCTCACCGTTCGAGAAGGGCGGCATGTAGTAGTGGTGCATGTAGCGCTTGGACTCTTGGATGTCGAGGCTGTCCTTGAAGGGAATCTCCATCGCCATGCGAGGCATACCGAGAGCCAGGACGTTCAGCACCTGGGTCTCACCCCGCTGGAAGAGTCCGGAACCGTGTGCGATCGGGAGAACCCCGACTTCGGCGGAAAGCGCCCGCAGGTCGTTGGTGCCCCGGCCGTCCATGCGCACGCCCTCGTCGACGATGAGGCGGCGGATGACCGCCTTCGTAAGGGAGCGGATCGCCTGGCGGATCTGCTTGTTGTGGTCAGGCTCCGGGAACTCCTCGTTCAGGCTCGCCATGACGGTGGAGCCCGCTTCGTCGAACGCCGCGTTACGGGCGACCTTCTCGGCGATCTTGGCTGCCTTGGCGAATTCCTTGGTGCCCATTTCGGCGACTCGGGCGTAGATCTCGTCGCTGTAGTCGGGCTGCGGCGTGAACGGCATCGTCTCGCGGCGGCCGGCCTTGGCGACCAACTCGTCCTGGGCCTCAATGGCTTCGAGGATCCAGGTCTTGGACTCCTCGAGGCCCTGGGCGATGACTTCCTCGGTGACCTTGGGAGCGCCGGACTCGTACGCCTCCCAGGCGATCTCCGTGCTGCCGGCCTCCACCATCATGATGGCGATGTCGCCGGCCTTGCCGGCCTCTTCACCCTTGCCGATACGGCGGCCGACCACGACGAGCTCGAAGGTCGACGCGTCGCCGTCCTGATAGGTGGGGTGCGGGATCCACTTACCTTCGGTGGTGTACGCCACGCGCACCGCGCCGAGCGGGCCATCGAAGGGCATGCCCGAGAGCATCAGAGCCGCGGATGCGGCGTTGATGCAGATGACGTCGTGGGGGTTGACCTGGTCGGCGGCCAGCGGCATGCCGATCACGTGGACATCGTTACGGAAGCCCTTCGGGAACGACGGGCGCAGCGGACGGTCGATCAGGCGGCACAGCAGCACCGCCTCGTCGCCGGGGGCGCCCTCACGACGGAACACCGAGCCGGGGATCTTGCCCACGGCGTACTTGCGCTCCTCGATGTCGACGGTGAGGGGGAAGAAATCCGTGCCCTCACGGACGTTTTTCGCCATGTTGGCCGTCACGAGGACGACGGTGTCACCAATGCGGCAGGTGACAGCGCCTTGGGACTGGGGCGCGTAGCGCCCCGTTTCGAACGTGAGGGTCATGTCGGTTCCCGATACGGGAACGGACACGGTGGTGACCTCGTACATGTAACTCCTTAAGTGAAAACGGAGCGGGCCAGTTCCCAGTTGTCGTGCACCGAACCGCCGTGGGCCCGGTGAGCCACAACTGGCAGCTGACCTTCAGACGCCCCGTGGATGTGGGCGGCCCGGCGGGCCGCCAGTGATTAGCGGCGCAGGCCCAGCTTGGCGACAAGGGCGCGGTGGCGCTCCATGTCCTGGTTGCGAAGGTAGGCCTGAAGCCTCATGCGCTTACCGATGAGCTGCTTGAGGCCGCGCTCGGTGTGATGATCACCCTTGTGCACCTTCAGGTGCTCAGTGAGGTGCCGGATACGCTCGGTGAAGATGGCGATCTGGACCTCGGCAGAGCCGGTGTCGGTGTCGTGGCGCCGATGATCGGCGATTACGGAAGCAGTGTCGGTAGGCATTTCTGACGGGTCACGCTATCAGTTCCCCCGGACGCCCCTGTCCGGCCCCCGCTGGTCTGCCTCCTCCCGCCGCATCGTAAGCTCCCCTAATGATCGCCAATGAAGTAGTCGAGCGGGTTCTTTCCGCGGGATTGAGCACCGGGGCCGATTTCGCCGAGATATTCGCCGAGGACCGGACTTCGCAGTCCGCCACCTTCGACGACGGCAAGGTCGACTCGCTGGATTCCAACCGGGAGCGGGGGGCCGGCATTCGGGTCATCTCCGGGAAAGCCACGGGCTTCGCCTACACCGCCGACCTGCGGGAGGACTCGCTTCTGCGGGCCGCCCGCACGGCGGCCGCGGCCGCCAATGGGGCAGGCCCGACCGACCGGGTAGTGGCTCTCGACGCCGACCGGGGCATCGCCAGCGACGCCATCGACGCCTCCAAGGCCGACAAGGTCGAGCTGCTGGGCAAGGCCGAAGCCGCCGCCCGCACCGGGGGCAAGGACATCGCCCAAGTGACGGTCCAGTACGGCGGCACCCGCCGACGCATCCAGATCGCCAACAGCGACGGCCTCAGCACCGGCGACGACCGCTGGCGCACCCGCTTCATGGTCAGCGCCGTGGCGCTGGGCGACACCGGCCGCCAGTCGGGCTCGGGCTACTTCTCGGCCAGCCAGGGATTCGAGATGTTCGACGGGATCGACGTGGAGGGCCTGGGACGCGAGGCCTCACGCCAAGCACTGAGCAAGCTGGCCGCCCGCCCCGCTCCGGCCGGCGAGCTCCCCGTAGTGATCGCCGCAGGCGGTGGCGCCGTGCTCTTCCACGAGGCCTGTGGCCATCCCCTCGAGGCCGACTCCATCGAAAAGGGCGCTTCGGTCTTCTGCGGCAAGGTGGGCGAGCGGGTAGCCGCCGAGTTCGTGACTTTGGTGGACGACGGCTCTATTGCCGGCGCCTGGGGCCACGTGCCGATCGACGACGAGGGCAACCCCGGCAAGCGCAACGTGCTCATCGACAAGGGAATCCTCACCGACTACATGTGGGACCGGATCCGCTCCCGAAACGCCAACCGGGAGTCGTCGGGCAACGGGCGCCGCCAGACCTACCGCCATCTGCCGATCGTTCGGATGACCAACACCTTCCTGGAGAACGGAGCGGAAGACCCCGACGAGATAGTGCGTCAGACCGACCGTGGCGTCTACGTAGCCAAGCTCGGCGGCGGCCAGGTCAATCCGGCCACCGGCGACTTCGTCTTCGGCATGACCGAGGCCTACATGATCGAGGACGGTCAGATCACCTACCCGCTGCGCCAAGCCAACCTCATCGGTAACGGCGCCGAGGTGCTGCAGCGGATCGACGCCGTGGCCAACGACTTCGCCATGTCTCCCGGCGGCGGCATGTGCGGCAAGGCGGGACAGTCCGCTCCCGTCGGAATGGGCCAGCCCACCCTGCGGGTCTCGGCGATGACGATCGGAGGCACGGCCGGTGCGTAACTCAGAAGAGCTTTCAGAACTCGCCGAGAAGGTAGCGAGCTGGGCTGCGCCCGGCGAGCAGGTCGAGGCGTTCGTCACCCGCAGCGCCTCCACCCGTGTGAAGGTGCGCGATGGAGAGGTGGAGGAGTTCACCTCCGAGGAGCCCGCCGGCATCGGCATCCGGGTGGTCACCGGCCGCAAGCAGGGGTTCGCCTCTGCAGGGTCCCTCGACGAGGTCGTCGCCAAGGAGACCCTCGAGGAGGCCCGCGACAACCTGGCCTTCGCCCAGGACGACGAGTGGGTCGGCCTCGCCGAACCCGATGGCGTCGCCTATCCCGAGCTGGATCTCTACCGCAGCGAGCTCGAGTCGTTCACCACCGAAGAGAAGATCGAGCTGGTGCGCGACATCGAGCGTCGCGCCCTAGCCGCCGACCCGAGGATCGCCAGCGTGTACACCGCGGCCTGGGGCGACGGTTTCGGCGAGTCGGCGGTGGCCACCTCGACCGGGCTGGCCCGTTCGTCGGCCTCGTCTGCATGCTCGCTGTCGGTCTATGTGTTGGCCGAGGGCGAGGGCCAGACCCAGCCCGGCGGGGGCTTCAGCTTCGGCCGGTCCCAGGAAGACATCAACACCGACGAAGCCCTCGACGAGGCCATCACCGAGTCGCTGCGCATGATCGGTGCCACCAAGCCTCAGTCGGCCAAGTTGCCCGCCGTCTTCATGCCGGGCGTTACCGCCTCCCTCCTTGGCATCATCTCCTCGGCGCTCAACGGCGAGTCGGTGCTGCGGGGGCGCTCCGTCTTCGCCGACCGCATCGGAGAAGCCGTGGCTTCTGAGGTGGTGACCCTGGTGGACGACCCCACGGATCCTGCGTCGATGGGGGCCTCCCCCGCCGACGGTGAGGGTCTCGCGTCGCGCCGCAACGTCCTGATCGAGAAGGGCGAACTCTCCAAGTTCCTGCAAAACACCTGGAGCGGCCGCCGCTCGGGCCACGGCTCGACGGCATCGGCTGTCCGGGGCTACAGCTCCACTCCGTCGGTCGGTGCCCGGTCGCTCTCCCTAGTGCCCGGCACCAAGTCCCAGGAAGAGCTCATCGCCCAAGTCGGCGAGGGCGTGCTCATCCAGTCGATCAGCGGAATGCATTCCGGCGTTTCCACCGTCAGCGGTGACTTCTCGGTGGGAGCTTCCGGACTCATGATCCGCGACGGCAAGCTGGCCGAACCGGTGCAGGAGATGACTATCGCCTCGACCCTCCAGCGCCTTCTGCTGGAGGTCTCTGCGGTGGGTAATGACGTGCGTTGGCTGGGCGGAACGGCGGGGGTGAGCCTCGTTATCGGAGAGGTCAGCCTCGGCGGCCGCTAGTCGGGATCGAGGCCAGGACGATGAAGGACGCAATCGAGCGTTACGACCGTGCCGCCACTGCTTTCACCGCGACTGTCCGAGGAGTCGATGCCGACTCATGGGAGAAGCCGGCCCCTTGCGAGGGATGGGTGGCTCGCGATGTGGTGCGCCACCTCGTCGAGTGGGTGCCGGGGATGATGCTGGAACGGCGGGGACTTCCCGTCCCCGAGATCCCCTCGGTCGACGACGATCCGCTGGGAGCGTGGGCCGCGATCGACGGGGCTCTTCGCGCCGGGCTGTCCGACCCCGAAGTATCAGAGGGCACGGACGACGTCGGTCTCGGGCCGAAGACCTTCGCCGAGGCAGTCGACATGTTCTGTACCCCGGACGTGCTGGTGCACACCTGGGATCTGGCGCGGGCCACCGGTCAGGACGAGAGCCTCGATCCCGATCTGGTCAGCAGCATCCTCAAGGGAATGGAGCCCATGGACGCCGCCATCCGAGGCTCCGGGCAATTCGGGCCGAGGGTCGAAGTGGGTCCTGATGCGGACGACCAGACCCGACTGATCGCCTTCACCGGCCGCACCCCTTAGGGGCTACCCGCGGCGGCGGGGCTTTGGTCGGCGGACTTCGCCGTTCCATTCGGCGAGGGGCTCGTTGTGCCAGAGCCAGCGCTTCTCGGGGCGACGATCGCCCAACGGGACACGGCCGTTCGCCCAGAGGAGCGCATCCCACGGGTCGGCTTCTGCGGCTTCGGGGGCCCAGGGAAAGATCCGCCTGAGGGTGCGCTCCACCGCCGCGGGCGGGGGCGTGAAGTCAAAGCCCAAGCCCTGAGACAGGTCCCAGCCGTGGACCAGGATCTCGTCACAGCCCATAGCGGCGAAGCCCGAACGATCTGGTCTTCCCCAGGAGTGATACCCCCGGGCCTCGGTCGGGGCGTCGCGCACTGCGGTGGCCAGCAGCGCGCCCGACGTGCGCAGACAGCTGACTAGGTAGTCGGGCGGGCGGCGGGGTGAGAGAAACGGGGCAGCCATGTCCACCGTCGAGCGAGTTGCCAGGTTCCCCGCGTACCAGAGCACGGCGTCGTCGATGTGCGCCAGCACCCTGGCGCACGACCAGGTGAGGGAACCGGCTCGGGCTCGCAGTTCCTCGGCTGATGGCGCCCGGTTTTCGAGGGCCTCAGCCAGCGCGTGGGTGGCAGCCAATACGTCGTCGGCTTCGGGTAGGGCTGCCCAGTCGTTCATGACCGCACCGTCGTTCATGACCGCACCGTCGTTCGTGGCCGCACGGTCGTTCATGACTGGAGAGCCTGCCTTGCGTCCACCAGATCGGCCGCCATTTGGGTGGCCAGGGCCTCTGAGTCGGCGTAGGTCTCCTGGCCCCGGAGGCGGCGGGAGAAGCAAACCCGGGCGGGCTGGTCGTAGAGATCCCCCTCCCAGTCGAGCAGGTGGGCCTCCAGCACCAGGTCGCCCTCGGGGCCGTAGAAGGTGGGGCGGCGACCCAAAGAGATGGCGCAGGGCTGAGCGCCGCCCCCCGGCCGCCGGTACCAGCCGGCATAGATCCCCTCGGCGGGGAGACAGAGATTCGGGGCTAGGGCGATGTTGGCGGTGGGGGCGCCCAAGTCCCGGGCGCGCCCGTCGCCGCGCACGACCACTCCCCGCACCTCGTGGTCTCGGCCCAACAGGGCTGCGGCCGCTTCCACTTCGCCGGTGGCCAGCAGTTGCCTCACCCGCGTGGACGAAATCGCCTCGCCGTCGGGCGAGGGCACCAGGCTCAGTCCGTGAACCTCGAAGCGACCGTCGGCCTCGAGCAATGCCACGTTGCCTGAGCGGCTGTGGCCGAAATGGAAGTCCTGGCCCACCACCACTGCGCTGGCCCGGAGCCGAGCGACCAGCACTTCGTCGATGAAACCTTCAGCCGTCTCCTGTCGCCGCTCCTCGTCGAAGGGCAGCACCTCGACCCGCTCCACCCCGGTCGACCTAAGGAGCTCCACCTTCTGGTCCAGATCGGTGAGCAGGCACGGCGCCCGTTCGGGGCTCACCAGTTCGGCTGGATGGCGGTCGAAAGTGAGCACCGTGACGGGGAGGCCCATCGCCCCGCCGATACGGCAGGCCTCGGCGATCAGGGCGCGGTGGCCCAGGTGGACGCCGTCGTAGACGCCGATGGTCACTACTGCGCCCCCGCTCGAATCAGCCAAGGGGCCAATCATGCTGGCTTGGGTCAGCCCACCACGACCTCCGGCTTGATCTCACCCTCGTGGCCGTAGACGTAAACGGCGAGAGCCCGTCCGTCGGGGCCGCGTACTTGCCAGGGTCCCGGACCGTCGACCCCTGGAACCAGCTCGACCCGCAGCGCCCGGCCGTGGCCCACCATCCGCGCCTGGGCGGCGTCGACGGTGATCACGGGCAGTCCACGCAAGGCCTCCTCCAAGGGCTGAAGACAGGCTGAGCCCTCCTCTTCCAGCCGCTCCAGCGAAACCGACTCGTCCAAGCTGAACTCCCCCACCCGGGTGCGGCGCAGACCGCGGAGATGGGCGCCGCCGCCGAGGCGAGCCCCGAGGTCGTGGGCCAACGTGCGGACGTAGGTGCCCGCCGAGCACTCCACCTCTATGGCCAGCACGCCCGGCTCCGGCCCATCGGTCACCTCAAAGCGGTGGACCGTCACCGGTCTCGCCTCTCGCTCTATCTCCACACCCTCCCGAGCGAGTTGATGGAGGCGCCTTCCCCCCACCTTCAGAGCGGAGACCATCGGGGGGATCTGGCGAATGTCGCCCGTCAACTCAGCGGCGACCGCGGCAGCCTGTTCCGAAGTGACCCCCGTCATGTCCCAACGGCCAGTGACTTCGCCGGAGGAGTCCTGGGTCGAGGTAGACGATCCCAACACCACCTGGGCCCTGTAGGTCTTGGCACCGGCCCCGATGTAGCGCATTAGGCGGGTGACGCGGCCGCAGGCCACGACCAGTACCCCGGTGGCATCAGGGTCGAGGGTCCCCGCGTGGCCCACCTTGCGGGTGGACAACGCCTTGCGGGCCCGGGCCACAACATCGTGGGAAGTGCAGCCAACCGGTTTGTCGACTACGACCAGGCCGTCGGGCCCGTTGGCCCCGCTCAGTTGGAGGCGCGCCGGGATACGGCTTGAGCGGCCCGCACCGCGTCCCTGATCTTGGCCAGGACGTTCTCCACCGAATCGTCGGTTTCGAATCCCCCGGCGTGACGGTGCCCTCCCCCGCCGAAGCTCATGGCGATTGCCCCCACGTCGAGCTCACTCAACGACCGGAGGGAAACCTTCACCCCGTTAGGGGTCTGGCGAAGCACGCAGGCAACCTCGGCCTCGGCGGTGCGACGGACGATGTCGATCAGGCCTTCCATCTCGTCGACTTCCACACCGAAGCGGGCGAGGTCGTCCTGAGAGACCCAGGTCGCCACGAAATCGATTTCCCGGTCGAGCTGCGCCCGCTCGAGCGCCATAGCCATCAGCTTGAGGTAGGTGAAGCGGTGCTCCTCAAAGAGCTGCCGCGTGATCTCGGCCAAGGGCAGGTCGAACCCGGCCAGCTCTTGTGCGAGGGCAAAGACCGCCGGGGTTGTCGACTCGTACTGGAACCGGCCTGTATCAGTAACCAGGCCGGTATAGAGACACATCGCCGCGTCCCGGTTGAGCTCCCAGCCGAGGGCTTTGACCAGATGGCGCACCACCACGGCCGTCGCTGCGGCGTCTACGTCTATGAGATTGATCGACCCGTAGTTGTCGTTGGTGCGGTGGTGGTCGAGCACCATCAAGGTCTGCGCCCGGAGGGCACTGTCGGCCAGGTCGCCAAGCCGTCCCATCGAGCCGCAGTCGAAGGTGATCATCAACTCGGGGCGCTCCGGAAAGTCTCCTGGCTTGGTGGCCTGATCGAGACCAGGGAGGTACCGGTAATGGGGAGCCACGACGAAGGGGGTCGGCCACGAACACACGACGTCGACGCCCTGGGCCTTCGCTAGGTGGAACATGGCGAGCATCGATCCGAGGGCGTCGCCGTCGGGGTTCTGGTGGCAAGCGAGGGTGAGTGAGGAAGCGCCGCGGATGGCCTCTACAGCCCGCCCTACGTCGGCGATCTGGATGGTCATTCTCCAGCTCCCGATTCCTGCTTGATCTGGGGCTGCTGTTTGATCTGGTGGAGTACCTGCTCGATCCGTAGGCCGGATTCGATGGCGGGATCCGCCTTGAAGCGGAGATGGGGGGTTCGCTTAAGGCGTACCTGGCGGGCGATCGCGCCTTGGAGTCGGCCCCGATGGGTCTCAAGCCTCTCGGCGACCTCCTCGCTCATCGACGCCAGATAGACAGTGGCGTTGCCGAGATCGGCATCAGCCTCAACTGCGGTGACGGTCAGCAACCCCAGACTCTCGTCGAGGTCGCTCACCTTTTCCAGCTCTTCGGCCACGATCTCCCGCAGGAGCGCGCTGAGCCGGGCCTTTCGGGGATAGCTCCTCCTGGAGGACGCAGAGGCCCGGGAGTGAGGTCTTGCACCCATGTCACCAGTATCAACCCGCACGGGGCCTCCGGCGTGGCACATCCGCGGGTCATATGCCGGAATAGCCCGTTCTTAACGCCACGGAATGCCAGCTAGCCGAGGCTCAGACCCGGGGGATCTCCCGATCCTCGTAGGTCTCGATGACGTCGCCCTCTTGCAGGTTCTGGAAGTCGGACAGACCGACACCGCATTCGAAGCCGGCTCGAACCTCACGAGCGTCGTCCTTCTCACGCCGGAGCGAGGTGATGGCGCCCTTCCAGATGATGACGCCGTCGCGCAGGAAACGGACCTTGGATCCGCGGGTGATGACCCCGTTGCGGACCGCGCAACCGGCGATCTTGCCGATCTTCGGGATGCCGAACACCTTGAGCACTTCGGCGTCGCCGGTGACGACCTCCTCGTACTCGGGCTTGAGCATGCCCACCATGGCGGCCTCGATCTCTTCGAGGACCTGGTAGATGATTTCGTAGGTACGGACCTCGACTTCTTGGCTCTCCGCCAAGTCGCGGGCTTTTCGGTCGGGCCGCACGTTGAATCCGATCACGGTGGCCTTCGAGGCCGACGCCAACTGCACGTCGCTCTCGATGATGCCGCCCACGGCGCGGTGAACGAAGTTGAGCTTGACGTCGTCGCGCTCGAGCTTCTTCAGGCTCTCAGTGAGGGCCTCCAACGAGCCATTCACGTCGGCCTTGAGCACCAGGTTCAGGGTGGCCGTCTCGCCCCGCTGAATCTGCTCGAAGATGTCTTCGAGCTTGGCCGCACCGGCTGCCCCAGGGGCGGCCGCAGGCAGCTGCGGGCTGCGGCGCAACTCGTTCGTCCGGTAGCGCTGCGAACGAAGTTCGGCAATGGTTCGAGCCGTCTTGTCGTCGGGGGTGACCCGCAGCTCGTCGCCCGCGGTAGGCACCTCGGACAGACCCAAGACCTGCACCGGCGTGGACGGCCCGGCGAACTTGATGATTTCGCCACGATGGTCGAGCAGGGCGCGGACGCGCCCCCAACTCGAACCCATCACAACGGGGTCGCCGACCTTCAGGGTTCCCCGTTCGACGATGACAGTCGCCATGGGACCGCGGCCCGGGTCGAGGAAGCCTTCCAGCACCGTTCCCCGGGCAAGGCCGGCGGGGTTGGCGCCGAGCTCTTCGACGTCGGCCACGAGCACGAGGTGCTCCAGCAGATCGTCTATGCCGAGCTTCTGCAGGGCCGAAACCTCGACCATGGCGGTGTCGCCGCCCCATTCTTCTGGGACGAGGCCGTACTCGGAGAGCTGCTGCTTCACCCGGTTGGGATCGGCGTCGTCTCGGTCGATCTTGTTGACGGCCACCACGATGGGCACATCCGCTGCCTTGGCGTGGTTGATGGCCTCGATGGTCTGGGGCATGACACCGTCGTCGGCGGCCACCACCAGAACAGCGATGTCGGTCACTTGGGCGCCACGGGCCCGCATGGCAGTAAAGGCCTCGTGACCCGGCGTGTCGATAAAGGTGATCAGCCGACCGTTGTGCTCCGCCTGATATGCGCCGATGTGCTGGGTGATGCCGCCGGCCTCACCGGACACGACATCGGCTTCACGGATGCGGTCGAGTAGCAAGGTCTTGCCGTGGTCGACGTGACCCATGACGGTAATGACCGGAGGCCGCGGCGCTAGGTCCTCGTCCTCGTCCTCATCATCGTCGTCGTCGAAGTAGCGGGCCTGAAGCTCGGCTTCCTTCTCTTCCCCGGGGTCGACCAGACGGGCGTCGCCGCCCACCTCGGTGGCAAAGAGCTCGATGGCGTCGTCGGACAAGGGCTGGTTGGCAGTGACCATCTCACCCTGCTGGAGAAGAAAACGCACCACGTCGGCGGCCGAGCGGTTGAGCTTGGGGCCCAACTCTCGAGCCGTCGAGCCGCGCTCGATGATGATCTCGCCTTCCGGAACCGGCAGGTCGGACGCGACGTAGGGCGCGTAGAAGTTGGGCTGCTCGAGTTCCTCACTTGTGCGACGCCGACGACGACGGCCGCGCTGTTGCGGTCGGCCGCGACCACCGGGGCCACCACGGGCACCGGGACCACCGAAGCGTCCGCCTGGGGGGCCGACTCCACCACGGCCCGGACCTCCAGGACCGCCGCCGGGCCGAGGACCTCCAGGACCGCCACCGGGACGAGGGGCTCCAGGACCGCCGCCGGGCGGAGGCGAGTAGCCAGGCCGGCCTCGTACTCCAGGGGCCATCGGCCGGGCTGCCCCGGGGGGCGGACGCCGACCGCCAGAACCGGGCGGCGGAGGGATGGGCTTGCCAGACGGGCCAACCGGGCGCCGGGCGCCGGGAGGAGGCGGAATGGGCTTACCGGACGGCCCGACGGGGCGCGCTGGGGCCTCGGTGGAGCTGGCCGCCGCCTCGCCTGGGGCGACCGGAGCTTCGGGCGTCTGGGTCTGGGGCGTCTGGGTCTGGGGCCTCTGGGTCTGGGGCCTCTGGGTCTTGGGGGGCTCCGCGCTGGGAGCGGGTGTGGAGCTGGCGGGAGCGGCTGCCGCAGCGGCAGGCTCGACCGGCTTTGGGGCGGGAGCCGACGGTGCCGGCCGGGCCGGGACCGGACGCAGGGGCGTCACGGCCCTGGGAGGCGGTGTCGGCGTCACGGCTCGGGGGGG
>Ga0136612_10000063_pt1 | contig 23511 bp, 14 predicted proteins | sample AntDryUQ224A2306_2_FD_106644 | JGI IMG/M metagenome (GOLD analysis project Ga0136612, IMG submission 106644) | Polar desert sand microbial communities from Dry Valleys, Antarctica - metaG UQ224A (23.06) | ecosystem: Environmental > Terrestrial > Soil > Desert | place: Antarctica: Dry Valley... | reverse complement strand
CCGTCAGCCCCTAATTCCCAACGTGGGAGAGGAGGCGTTCGTCAAAAGCTTCAAGAGCGTCACCTCTACTTTCGGTATCGGCGAGATCTTCTCCGAGCGCCACAAGATCGTGATCGCCACCGGTGATGCCCTCACGCCCAAGATGGCCGGCCCGGCCATCCGGGCGTGGGAGATGGCCCGGGCTCTGTCGCGGGAGCACGACGTCGAGCTGGTGACGGTCGGGCTGTGCCAGGTGACTCACCCCCGCTTCAAGGTGCGGGCGGTGAACGATGCCGATCTGCGCCACCTGGAGCGGTGGTGCGACATCTTCATCTTCCAGGGCTTCCTCATGCATGAGCACCCCTTCCTGCGCGCTTCGGGCAAGGTGATCGTGGTCGACGTGTACGACCCCTTCCATCTCGAGCAACTCGAGCAGGCGCGCGACAAGGGCGAGGCCTTCCGTCGTCAGGTGATCCACTCGTCGACCGCAGTGCTCAACGACCAGCTGATGCGCGGCGACTTCTTCATGTGCGCTTCCGACAAGCAGCGTGACTTCTGGCTGGGCCAGATGGCGGGCCTGGGGCGCGTCAACTCGATCGTCTACGACGAAGACGAGACCCTCAACTCACTGATCGACGTCGTGCCCTTCGGGGTTCCCGACACGCCGCCTCAACAGGAGCGTTCCGGCATCAAGGGCGTGATCCCGGGGATCGGCAAGGACGACAAGGTGATCTTGTGGGGAGGAGGCATCTACAACTGGTTCGACCCGCTCACTCTCATCCGGGCGATCGACCAGCTCCGCCGGCGGCGCGATGACGTTCGCTTGTTCTTCCTGGGCACCAAGCACCCCAATCCCCACGTTCCGGAGATGCGTATGGCGGTGGCCGCCCGGGAACTGGCGGCGCAGCTCGGCTTGACCGACACCCATGTCTTCTTCAACGAGGACTGGGTGGCCTACGAAGATCGGCACAACTACCTCTGCGACGCCGATGTAGGCGTGAGCACGCATCTGGACCATGTGGAGACGGCGTTCAGCTTCCGCACCCGGATCCTCGACTACCTGTGGGCCTCGCTTCCCATCGTGGCAACACGAGGTGACGCCCTGGCTGATCTCATTGAGAGCGAGAACCTGGGGATCACTGTTCCCGCGGGCGATGTCGATGCGCTGGCCGAGGCCTTGTTCCGGGCGGTGGACGACGACGAGCTGAACGGCCTGTGCCGTAAGAACATCGCCCAGATCGCCCCGTCGATGTCGTGGTCGAACGCATTGGAGCCGTTGCTGCGCTTCTGCCGCCAGCCCAGGCGGGCGCCGGACCTCATGGACCCAGACGCCTCCGCGCTGCTGCGTCGCGAACTGACGGCCATCCGGCGAAAGGGAGGGTTCCGCCACGAGTTCAACGTGGCGATGTGGTATCTCCGGAACGGCGGGGTGCGGACGCTGCTCGACGTGGGCCGCGACCGGATGCGCCGTCAGCTCGGCTGACCGAACGTGGCCGCAACCGTCGCCGGCCGTAGGGCAGACAGCCGACCCGATAGCCGACCCGACCGCCGACCCGACCGCCGACCCCCAAAGGCCGCGTCGGCTACCCGCACCGTTGTAGTAGCCGAACCCGCTTGGGTGGATCTGGCGGTCGCCCTCGTTCTGGCGGGCGGGGTGGCATTGCGCTTCATCACCACGTCGCCGCTCTGGCTCGACGAGGCCCTGAGTGTGAACATCGCTTCGGAGCCGTGGAGCGACATCGTGGGCCGCCTCCTGCGCGACGGAGCCCCGCCGCTTTACTACTTCGCGCTCAAGTCCTGGATGTTGGTGTTCGGATCATCCGACTTCGCGGTGCGATCGATGTCGGGCTTCTTTGCGATGGCCGCATTGCCTTTGATGTGGATGGCCGGCAACCGGCTGAACCGTCGAGAGGGGGGATGGACGGCGGTTGTTCTGCTGGCCTCCTCGCCCTTCGCACTCCGCTACGCCACCGAAGCGCGGATGTACTCCCTGGTGATCCTGCTTACCGCCCTAGGGGTCGTGCTGCTGAACCGATTTCTCGACCGACCTACGGCGCCACTCCTGGCCGGGATCATCGTCACCGTCGGAGCCCTCGCGCTCACGCACTATTGGACGCTCTACCTACTAGGCGCCCTTCTGTTGGTGCTCGCCCTTCGTAGTGACCGGGCTAAGCCGTGGGAGCGAAGTGCCGTCCGATTTCCGACGAGTTGGGCGATGCTCGGGATCGGCGCGGGGCTTTTGAGCTTCGTGCCCTGGGCGTCCACCTTTTGGTACCAGGCTCAACACACCGGAACCCCCTGGGCCGGCCCACTCGGGGCGTCCACCCCGGTCGCGGCTGTGCTCTCCTTCGGCGGGAGCGGGGCTGAGGCCGCGTCGCTCCTCGGGTTGAGCCTGGTTCTGTTGGCCCTCCTCGGCGCCTTCGCGCGGCGCCTTGACCCGAGGGCCGATCAGCGGCTGGTGCTGCTCGACCTCCGGGGTTCGAGCCCGGGGCGGAACATCGGCCTGCTCGTAGTTCTAACCCTGGTCCTCGCCACCGTCGCCGGGATAGTGGTGGGAGGTGCCTTTCAACCCCGGTATGCGTCGGTGGTGCTCGTTCCCTTTCTGCTACTGGTCGCCCTCGGCGTATGCACCATCGGCGCCGTCCGGGTGCGGCGGGTTGTGGTTACGACCGTCGCCTTCCTCGGATTGATCGTGGGGGTGGCCGGAGCCGGCCAGCAGCGCACGCAGGCCGGCGAGCTGGCCGGAATTCTGGCCTCTCGCTCGCAGCCGGGCGATGTGGTTCTCTACTGCCCCGACCAACTCGCGCCGGCCATGGATCGCCGGCTCGAGAATCTCGGTGTTCGAGGCCGTCTCCGCCAACTGACTTATCCCGACCTGGGCCCACCCCGCTTCATCGACTGGGTGGATTACGAGGAGCGGATGAAGGCCAGCCAGCCCGAGGGGGTGGCGAGACGTGTCCACGAACGGGCCGCCGGGTTCAACATCTGGTTCGTGTGGTCGCCCGCCTACCGGGTGCCGGCCGGCAAGTGCGGCGAGCTCAACGCCCACCTCAACAACGTGAGGCCTGACTGGCGCAACGTGGCCATCCTGGCCGGCGACGGCCGTTTCGAGGTAGCCAATCTCACCGTTTACCCTCCGGGCTGACCGCGAGGTTCGGCCGAGGGGACCAGAGGGCGGCCGCCAACGCGACGGTGCCCGCTCCGGCGAGGAGCATCCAGGGCACCCAGCCTCCGGGCGGAACCCACTGGCTGTGCCCCAGGAAGAACACCGGCCCGTCCGTACCCACGGAATTGCGCCGACCGTTCGACCAGAAGCCCACTAGGTGCACTGCGGCTGCCGTTACCGACACTGCCAGCGGAAGGGACCGGGGGAGCAGGCCGGTCAGCCGGTGCCGTTCCCGGGCGACTATTTCGCCAGCGAGGACCGGAACAATCAGTGCCAGGGGCAACGTGTAGCGGGCCTGGGTGCCGAAGTTCGTGGGGTACACGGCGAAAAGGGCAAGCCCGACGGTGGCGGTGACAACTCCTCCAATGCTGAGCAGGAGGATCATGCGGTCGCGGCGGCGGCCCACCAGCAGGGCCAGGAGAACCAGACCCACCAACATCAACCGCCACGCTGCGTAGGCGAGGGCGGGCATGGCGGTGTCGAGCCAGCCGAACACGCCGACGGCCTGCCGCATCAGTTCGGGGAGAGCGGCGAAGGCCCGAGGGATCCCTCCACCAAGGTCGGTTCCACCGGCCGGGGCGGGCAGGACGGCCAGATCCCACCCGACAGTGGCGGCCGCGGCAACCAGAGGGGCGGCCAGCGCCAAGACGGCGCGTCGACCACTCTTCCGCACCCGGTCCCGTAGACCAGCCGGTGATACGAGGACGAGTAGCACGAGGAACATTGCCACCATCCAGTACGGGCCGGTGGTGCGGGCCAGCGCCATGGTTGAACAGCCCACTCCGAGCGCCGCCCAGGCAATTGGCTTAGGGACGGCCAGCCGAGCCGTGGCCACCACCCCGGCTGCGGAGCAGGCTCCGGCCGCAATCTCTATCCCACTGGGGGAAAACGACGACCCGAGGAACACCACCATCGGCGAAACCCCGACGACCAACCCGAGGAGAGACCAGGCCCCCGAGGCCGCCGACCACAGAGCCAGTGCCGCCAAGGCGAGTAACCCGGTGGCCGCCAAGGCGACCACCAAACGTCCGGCTGCGACGGCTGCCGCGGCTCCTCCGGGGGCCAGGCGGGCCGGGATCCCGAGTGCAAGGTAGGGGAGCGGCTGGTAGGGGCCGACATGGGTGAGCTCCACCGACTGGTTGGCTCCGGCCCGTTTCTCGAGGCCCACGGGGATGCAGGTGGCCGGCTGCTGCGGTCGGAATGCGTTGCAGGTGGCAATGGTTCCGAAGGTCTTGGACTTCGGCACGGCGAACGCACGGGTCACCGAGTTGATCCACTCGAGCTGGTCGGGGCCGAACTCGGGTCCGGGAGCGTAGCGAGCCGCGGCACCCGTCAGGTCGCCGCTGGCGACCCCCAGGGCTTTGACCAGGTGGGCGGTTTCGTCGGGCGACGAACCTGTCGGGTTCGACCCCACCCAGGCCAACAGCAGCGAGGCCCACGCGGCGATCAGGAGCGTCACCGGGCGGGGCGGGAGCCCCACCGGACGCGGCAGGAGCCGGTATGTCACCCCATTAGCCTTGCCCCTCGTGCCTTCCCACGGGTCGACCGTCCCTAATGACGGTCATCGCGTCGTAATAATCGGGGCCGGACCGGCGGGTCTGACGGCTGCGTACCAGCTGTCCAAGGCGGGCCACGCAGCCGAAACCGTGGTCTTAGAGGCCGATTCCGTAGTTGGTGGAATCAGCCGTACCGCCGAGTGCGACGGCTGGCGCTTCGACATCGGTGGCCATCGCTTCTTCACCAAGGTGAAGGCCGTTGAGCGACTCTGGTTCGAGATCCTTGGGCCGGAGAATTTCCTCCTGCGGCCCCGCCTGTCCCGGATCTACTACCGGGGGAAGCTTTTTGACTACCCGCTCAGGGCCATGAACGCCCTCAAAGGCTTGGGGATCATCGAAGCCGTGCGCTGCGTGGCCTCCTACCTGTGGGCGCGTATCCGACCTCCGGCCGACCAGACCAAGTTCGAGGGATGGGTGGCCGCCCGCTTCGGGCGACGTCTCTACGGGATCTTCTTCAAGACCTATACCGAGAAGGTGTGGGGCGTACCCGCCGACGAAATTGAAGCGGACTGGGCGGCCCAACGGATCAAGAACCTTTCGCTGGTCCGCGCCGTGATCGACTCGCTGCTGCCTAAGCGGAACAAGAAGGACGTCACCAGCCTCATCGAGGAGTTCAACTATCCGAAGTTCGGCCCGGGAATGATGTGGGAGCGGGCTCGGGAGCTGGTCGAGGCCGCCGGAACGACGGTGCACATGGAGGCACCGGTCACCGCCGTTCACCACGAGGACGGCCAGGCGGTGGCGGTCTCCACCGGAGGCGGCCGTGTCGAGCGCCACGAGGCCACCGCGGTCATCTCCTCCATGCCGCTTTCCCAGCTGGTCCGATGCATGCAGCCCCCGCCGCCGCCAGCCGTGCTGGCCGCAGCCGACGGCCTGTCCTACCGGGACTTCCTCACCGTCGCTCTGGTCGTGCCCGAAGCGTCCGGCTTCCCCGACAACTGGATATACATCCACGATCCGGGCGTGGAGGTGGGGCGAATCCAGAACTTCGGTTCGTGGTCTCCCTATCTGGTCAAAGAAGGTCGAACGTGTCTCGGGCTGGAGTACTTCTGCTTCGAGGGCGACGCCCTGTGGACTCGCGCCGACGACGCCTTGGTTGCGCAGGCCACCTCCGAATTGGAGCGGCTCGGCCTGGTCGACCGGGGAGCTGTCCAGTCGGGTTACGTCGTGCGGATGCCGAAGGCCTACCCCATGTACGACTCGTCGTACAAGAACAACGTGGCGGTCATGCGGGACTGGCTGAAGGGCGTCGCCCCCAACGTTCACCCCGTGGGGCGCAACGGGATGCACAAGTACAACAACCAGGACCACTCGATGCTCACCGCCATGCTTTCGGTAGAGAACATCTTGGAAGACGCCGGCCACGACACCTGGACGGTCAACGTGGAAGCCGACTACCACGAGGAGGGGGCTAAGGCTTAAAGCCCGGACGCACAAAAGCCGCCGGCTGAACCGGCGGCTTCGTGGTGATGCTTGGTACTGCTGAGAGCGGAAGGCTCAGGCGGCAGCCTTGGAGGTCTTCACCGTGGTCTTGGCCTCGGGCTGACCGGCAGCCTTGTTGCCGAGGGCCTCGCGGCCCGCCTTGGCGAAGGTCTCGATGCGGGAGCGGACCTCGGTGCGAACGTCGGAAGGGTCGAGGTTGACGAGCTTGGCGAAGCTGTCCTCGATGCGCTCCTGGATCTCCTTGCGGGCGACCTGGACCTGCTGAGCGGTGAGAACGGCGGCGCCGACGCCTACGTAAGCGGCATCGGTGAGAGCGCTACGGGCCTTGTCGGCGGAAGGAACGGTCAGGGTGGGGATTGCGGGGACGGTAGGCATGGGTGGTGCTCCTTTGCGAGGATGGGGGTTCCGGGTGGTTGCTAGCTACAGTAACACACTTCGCTAACTATTGCAAGCACTCTACCCAACACACCAATGCCCAAGACACCAATGCCCAAGACACCAATGCCCAACACACCAATGCCTGACACCGACACCCCTCCCGCCGACCAGAGCTACGCGGAGCCAGGTTCGGTTCCTGCGGTGGTGGCAGTCGTCGTCACCCACAATCCCGGCGACTGGCTGGAGGAGTGCATCGCCTCGTTGGCGTCGCAGGACTATCCCAATCTGTCCGTGCTCGTCCTTGACGCCGCTAGTACTGAGGACCCCACCCGACGGGTCGCCGGAGTAATGCCCGGCGCGTTTGTCCGTCGGTTGGCGGACAACCCGGGCTACGCGGCCGCCACCAACGACGTGCTCGAGGTCGTGGAGGGAGCGTCGCACCTCCTGCTCTGCCACGACGACGTCGCCCTGGACCCCGACGCGGTTCGGGTGCTGGTCGAGGAGGCCTACCGGTCGAACGCGGGGATAGTCGCCCCGAAGCTGGTGGCCTGGGACGACCCAAGCCAGCTCCTCCAAGTCGGAGCCACCGTCGACAAGATGGGGATGGCCGTACCTCTTGTGGAGCGGGGAGAGCTCGATCAGGAGCAACACGACGGGGTGCGCGATGTCTTCTGCGCCCCCAGCGGCTGCCTGCTGATTCGCGCCGACCTGTTCCGGAGCCTCGGCGGGTTCGACCCGGCCATGGTCTTCTGCGGAGAGGACATCGACCTGGGGTGGCGGGCTCAGGTAGCCGGCGCCCGGGTGGTGGTAGCCCCGTCGGCCCGGGTTCGTCACCGCGAGGCGGCCAGCGCCGGCCTCCGCTTGCCGCCCGGCGCGAGCAGTTCCCAGGATCTCGAGGGATGGCGGTTGCGCCACGCCATGCGGGCCGCGCTCAAGAGTTACGGGCCGGCGCACCGTCTGCGCGTGTTGCCCCAGGCGGTGATCGTCAGCCTCTTCCGCATGCTGGCCGCCCTGGTCAGTGCCAAGCCGAGGCTGGCTTCAGGAATCGCGGGGGCTTGGCGCTGGAACATGGCCAAAGCCAACCGAACCAGTCTGAAGGCGGCCCGGCGCGAGGTGCACCGGTCGCGGGCGGTGAGCGATTCGGAGGTCCGGCGCCTTCAGTCGCGTGGTACCGCCGGGCTCAGCGCTTTCGCTCGGGAGCACCACTTGACCGCCACCGATCAGGAGCGACTGGTCGAAGCCGCCAACCGCGGCGTGGCAGTGGCTTTCCGGCCCTCCGCCTTCATCGGCACGGCCATGGCGCTGGGAGTGGTGTTGCTGTTCGGCAGTCGTTCGCTCCTCTCCGGCGAGTTGTCCGCCCTGGGCGATCAACTCCCCTTCACAGACGGTCCGCTCGAGCTGTTGAGGACTTGGAGCAGTGCATGGCGGTTGCAGGGCTTGGGCGGGGAGGGGTTCGGCCCGCCCGCCTTCGCCCTGCTGGGGGTAGCCGGAACTGTGTTCTTGGGAGCCATGGGACTGCTGCAGAAGGTGCTCGTGCTCGGTCTAATCCCCCTCGGTCTCGTGGGGGCGGTTCGGATGGCAGGGCCGCTCCATTCCGACCGGGCCCGGCTCGCCGTACTGGTTGCCTACGCCGCCATACCTGTGCCGTGGAACGCCCTTGCCAGCGGACGGTGGAGTGGACTGATCGCATGGGCTTTCGTGCCCTGGGTTGCGGCCAGCCTGGTGGCTGTCGGCGACGGACGGGCGTCATCCCGCCGCACCATGTTCGGCCTCGGCATTGCTACCGCCGTTGCCGGAGCGTTCTCCCCGGGAGTCTTCCTTATCGTTCTTGTCGTCGGCCTGGCACTGGCGCTCGGCTCGGCCCTCGGCGGACGCGTAGGAGCGCTCCCGATGTCGGTGATCGGCACTGCCGCGGGTGCGGCCGGGGTGGGAGCGGCTCTGCTGTTTCCGTGGTCTGCGCTGGCGTTCCTCGCCCCCACGGAAGCGGGCCGGGCCATCCCCTTCAGCCTTCTTCTCCGATTCGAGTCCGGACCACTGGGCGGTCCGCCGGCCGGTTGGGCCTGGATGGCCGCCGCCGCCCTCCCCCTTGTGATCGGCCGCTCCTGGCGTCTCAGTTGGGCAGCCGGGGCGTGGGCGATGGCCGTGGCCGGTTGGGCTCTCGCTTGGGGATTTGGGCGGGGTTGGGTTCCCCTTCCACTCCACGGCCCCGAGTCGCTTCTCGCGCTCAGCGCAGCTGGGCTGACCTTCGCCATTGGGCTCGGAGTGGTCGCCTTCGAACGTGATCTGCCTGCATACAAGTTCGGTTGGCGTCAGATTGCCCCCCCGGCGGCTGCGCTCGCGCTGGCCCTCGGAGTCTTGCCGGTGCTCGGCTCGGCCCTCGGGGGTCGGTGGAACCAGCCTGTGCGTGATCTCCGCGGGACCTTGAGCTTCCTCGACGAGGCGGCCTCCGACAAAGGCGAATATCGCGTGCTGTGGCTCGGTCGAGCCGCCGCTGTGCCGGGGCACCCTTGGCGGCTGGCCCAGTTCGCCGACTCCGCCTACACCGTGGCCCGCACTACTGCTCCTGCCTTCGACGAACTTTGGCCGACGTTGTCGCCGGGGGCAACGGCCAAGATCCCCGAGGCGCTCTCGTTCGCCGCGGCCGGCGACACGACCCAGATGGGCCGCATGCTTGCTCCGATGGGGATCCGCTACGTGGCGGTGGCCGTCCGACCCGCGCCCGAAGAGCCGGCCGCCCAACCCCCTCGGGCCCTTACTGAGGCTCTCGATCGCCAGGTCGACCTCGGACGGATCGAAGGGGAGGACTCGGTGATCCTTTACGAGAACGCAGCCTGGGTTCCGGCCCGGTCATCGCTCGAAGGCGGAACCCTGTTGGAGGGAGGCCTCGAGGAGGCTGCGTCAACCGATCTGTCGGGGGCGATCGCTGCCTTTCCCACGGAGTCGGGAGGGCTCTCATTCCGAGGCGATCTCGAGTCGGGCACCCGCCTGCTGCTTGCCGAAAGCCCTTCAGCCAACTGGCGCCTGAACGTCGGGTCGAGTTCTCCGCTTCGCGAGGCGGCTTTCGGGGTGGCGAACGTGTGGGATGTCGAAGTCGGTGGCGAGGCCCACCTGCGTTACCGCTCACCCCTTTGGTACTGGGCATGGGTGGGGGCCCAAGTGCTGGCGTGGGGCTTAGCAGTGCGATGGATCTGGCGCCAGTGGCGTCGGAGGAGGGGCGAGCGGCGCGCCCTCCGGCACCCGTGAGCGACCTGGAACCTGAAATCCCGCAGAGGCCCAAAGCTCTTCCGGGCGGGGACAGGGGGATCCGGCGACTCCCCGTCCTCGTCACCATCGGGTTGCTCCTCATTGGGTTGCTGGCCGCCGACCGGTTGTTTCCCGAGCCGGTGTCAGCGCGCCGCGACCTCGCAGCCGAAGCCGCAGGCGCCCCGGGAGAAGGGGCCGTGGGTTCGACTTGGTACTGCCCTGGGGGCTCCACCTCCGCCGATGGCGAGGCCGATCTCACCGTGGTCATCGCCAACACCGGGCCCGAGGCCGTCACCGGAGTGGCTGTCGTCACGGCGTTCGCCCCTGGGTCCCCTAATCCCCCCGCCCCCGCTCGGGAGAGCTTCGAGCTCGCGGGCTACAGCCGCCTAGTGCTCTCACCCGCCGATTTGGTGGAGGCCCCCCACGTCGCGGTGACCGTGGAGGTCGATCGCGGTGGGGTTGTCGTAGAACAAGGGGTGTCGAGCTCCAGCGGCTTCGACCTGGCGGCTTGCTCCGGTGATGGCTCAGACCGTTGGTACTTCGCCGATGGAGCCACAACGCGCAGTTCCTCCATGCTGTTGCACCTTTACAACCCGTTCCCCGCGGATGCGATCGTCGACCTCGCCTTTGCCGCGACGGAGGGACGGGCCGAACCGGCCGATCTACAAGGGGTGGTGATCCCGGGCCGGGGCCTCGTGGCGGTGAACGTCGGTGATCACGTCAGGAGAGAGGCGGCGGTGTCGGTGAGCATCGTGGCCCGCAGCGGTCGGATTGTCGCCGGCAAGATCGTCCGGCGGGCCGAACCGGGCCAGCGGGGGATAGTGGCGGCGGTCGGTGCCCCGGCATCGGCATCCACTTGGAGATTCCCGGAGGGCATGGTCGGCGGCGGCGTGGTCGAACGGTTCCATCTGTACAACCCCAACGAGCTCGAGGCTCGGGTCGATGTGGAGATCGTGCTGGACGACGGTGTGGTGGAGCCGCTGGAGATTCCAGTTCCCGGGCAAGGCCGGGTGACCCTCACGGTCAACGGTGAAGGTGAAGCTGGTTTGGTGGTTCCTGAAGGGGTCGGTCACTCCGCCATCTTCCGGGTACTGAACGACGTAGGTGTCGTGGTTGAGCGGGGGCTCGAGGCGACCGGACGCCGGGCCGGGTTGGCCAGCTCTCTCGGGGCCGTGGAACCGGCGCGCCGCTGGGGGTTGGCGGCCGGGGTGGCCACTGCCGCCGTCGAAGAGTGGATCATCGTCCAGAACGCTTCCGAGACCGAGGCCCGGGTGCAGGTGTCCGCAATAGGTGGTGGCGAGATCGTCGACCTCGACCGTCTCGGCGGGCTGACCATTCCGCCCTCAGGTCGTCGGGGGTTCAGGCTGAACGACCTCTTGGGGGCCCCTGAATCTTCCACCGGGACCTTGGAGGTCTCGCTCCTGGTATCGGCTGATCAAGCGGTAGTGGTCGAACGGGGCATGTACCGGCTGGGGCGATCCGGATTGTCCACCACGATGGCCGTCCCCTTCCACGAAGACGCATCGTCGGGGGCCACCGCAGGGCAGTGATTGAACGTCTGTTGCTCGCCGCCGTTCTTCTCGCGGCCGCCGTCGCCGTCGCCTGGTTCCTCGAGCGTCGCCGCAAGGCTCGGGGTTACGAAGCCCCCACCCAGCCCACTGGCTTCACCCTGCCGGGGCAACTCGACCGCCACGACTTCCGGCTCCCAGAGTGTCCCCAGCTAGTGGTGGTGTTCACTTCTGCCACCTGCGACACCTGTGCCGAGACGGTGATCAAGGCCAAGGCTCTGGAAGGACCTTCTGTGGCCTACGAGGAGGTGCCTTGGCAGTCCCGCCGCGATCTCCACGACCGTTATGGGATAGAGGTGGTGCCCGCGACCTTGATCGCTGATGCCCAAGGGGTGGTCACTGCCTCTTTCATCGGCCGACCGCCGGCCACTGATCTGTGGAACGCCCTCGGCAGCTGAGCTGTCCGCGGTGCCCTGCGAGAAGAGCCCTCAGGCCCCGAACCGGGCGGGCGTCTCGTTGTCGAAGTCGGCGAAGAAAGTTCCGAGGTCGTCCACCATCTGATCGAAGCTCTCGGCTGCGAAAAGGATCGGCTGGAACTGGGTGATGTCGTACTCCTGAACGCCCATCGCCGCCAGGTCCCATCCCCGGATCTCGGCCTTACGGAACTCCTCGATCTCCCCGTAGGACGACAGGATCCCGGACCCGTAGGTCCGGAGCTCACCCTCCTCCCACAGAACGCCGAACTCCAGGGTGAACCAGAACACCCGACTGAAGAAGTCCATCGCCTTGTCGGATTCGGCGCGAAGGGAGGCCTTTCCGGCCTCGTTGTAGAGATCGGCCATCCGGGGCGACGCCAGGGTATTGGCGTGCCCGATGACCTCATGGATGATGTCGGGCTCCGGCGTGTAATACGGCGCCGAGTAGTGGCGGATGTACTGGGTCGACAGGAAGCACCGCTCGGTCAGTGAGCCGTAGAAGCGTCGAGTCGGTACCAGGCCGGGGACCGGCTCGATCCGGAAATCGCTGAGCTTCTGCAAACCGGTGGAGACGTCCTGGAGTTGGGGGACGTGGTCTTTCGGGAGGTTGAGCCGCTCGGACGAATCGATGTACTCGGCGGCCGCGTATCGCTGGTGCTTCTCCCGCAGCTCGGCGGAAACGACCCGCCAGACTCCCTGTTCCTCGTCGGTGTAGGTGACGTCCGGGATGGTCTCGCCCGACACGTAGGCCTCTCCGACGGCGGCTATCGCGGCCCGCCGCTGTCGATAAGCGGTATCTGCGAACCCGGGGTGGTCAGCCGACAGCTCGACAGTGGGGAAATCCGCGTCCTTCATGTCGCCATTGTGGCATTCACCGACTGGCCAACCAGCGGGCGATGTCACCATCATCTTCAGCTGGCCCCCGCACAAATCGTGCAGCTGCTCGAACTTGCCGGTAGTCGCCAGCTTTACGGCGCGATCCGAAACGTCCATGTTCAATGAGCCTTGCGTTGTGCTGTGGATCAGAGGCCGGTGGAGGCGGCGCCGCCCTTACGACGGAGCAGCCAGATCCCGCTGCCCACCACCGAGGCGGGGAGTACTCCGCCCAGCAGTGCGACGGTTACTCCGGACACCGGGCCCGGGGGCGGCTTCTCTTCCTCCACCGGGGTGATGCGCGGCGCAGCCAGAGAATCGGCCAGGCCGCCGCGTTGGCGGGCCAATGCGGACAGCGAGCTGTCCTGATCCACCCCGGCCAGCGTCCGCGGGCCGAATCCGCTGTCGACGAGCGGGGGCGGAGCCGTGGAGTCGTCGTCGGATCCGTCGTCGAACCCGAGGTCGTCGTCGTTGTTATCCGCCGGGGGGCGGGTGGTGGTCGGCCGGTCCGGGTTCTCGTTCACTCCTCCGAAGGCCGGGGCTCCACCGAAGGCCTCAACGGTTATCGCCGCGGTGAGCTTGTATCCCGCGTTGACGCCCGATGTGTTGTGGACCACCAGAAGGTAGGCCTTCTTCTCGGGCCGGTACAGGTTGATGGTCTCGGGCATATTGCTCGTCGCGCTCTTGGCTATCCAGAAAGCGCCCTTGTAGGGCGAGTCGTACAAGTAGAGGTTGACGTTGTTGCCTCCGGGGTTGTCCCACTCGACCTTGAGCCGCAAGAAGTAGTCCTCGGTGTCGGAGTTCTTCACCGAGTCCGGAACCGTCAGCTCGATGGGGATCGTGTCGCAGTAGGGCTTCGTCGAACAGTTGTCGGGGTCCTTGGTAAAGGGGTGAAAATTGACCGAATCCGCGGCCACCAGGGGGTCGTACTCCTTCACCACCGTCTGGGGCGCGGTGAGCTTCACCGCCGCCTTGGCGTCGGCCGACGCGGGACTCCCGCCCGGCCAGATGGCGACCCCCCCAAGTGCCAGCACAAGAACGGCCAGGGTCGACAGCAGGCGGGATAGACCTTTCACCAGCCCATTCGTATCACCGCGGCGCCCGGGGCGGTTGTCGCCCCAGGACAGTCCAGTTGCCTTGCTCTGGTGACACCGGACAGAGGGGGAGCCGCCCCCTCCCGCGCCCCCCGTTTGGCAGTTGTGGGAACCCGGCGTCGGTTTCTTTGTCCGATGGCGACACACGGCGGTCACGGGAACACGTCAGGCTGAACCCCTCTGACCACGACGATGACACCCCCGGGGGCCGACGGGCAGGAGGCTGAGGCCGCTTCGTCGCGACCCGACGACGCGGACAAGGCCGCCGGTCAGGTCGACCCTGAACGCGAAGCGGAGGGTGAGGAGGAGGAGTTCGCCGACCTTCCGCCGCCCCCCGGCCGGTATGCCCTGGCCGCGGCCCTGCCGGTGCTGGCCGCGGCCGTCATGGTCGGTGGGATCTTCCAGGGGTTCTCCCCGAGGTTCTACGCCGGAGTGGCCGGGCTGTTCGGAGTGGGTCTGGCCGCCACCGCGGTGCGGGTGCGGCGCCCGCTGGCCGCCAACGCCGTAGTCGTGGCCGGACTGTTCGGGATCGGCCTGCTGATGATCGGCACCCGAGGCCCGGCCAACATCTTCGAGGTACGCGAGCTGGTTGCCCAAGCCGTCGCCTCCGGCAACGTCCTTCGCCCCCCGGTTCCGTTCGTGGTCGGCTGGTACGCGCTGATCGGCTGGTTAATGGGGGTCGTCGGCTTTGTCACCGGCTGGGTGGCTATGGCCCTTCGCCGGCCGGCCTTTGCGGTGCTGCTACCCCTGCCCGTGGCCGGCTTCGCCGGCATCAGCGTCCCCGAAAACTCCCAGGTGGCTTCGGGCATCGCCGTGCTTGTGTTGTTCGTTGGCGGCTTGGCCGCGCTCTCCTCGGCTACCCAGATGGAAGGAGAGCTCGGGGAGGAAGAGGAGGAGGTCAAAGCTCCGCTGGCCTTCCAGCTGCGCAAGGCCGCCAAGGGCATCCCGATCCTCATCGCCATCAGCTTCGCGATGTTCTTCCTCTCCAAGACCGGTTTCCTTTTCCCCGACCCCGCGTACAACCCCGCGCAGGAGGCCCAGAAGCCCAAGACGGTGCCGCTCTCCGAGGTTCAGGACCGGGTGCTGTTCGAGGTCGAGTCCGAGCTGTCCGGTCCATGGCGGATCGGCTCGCTAGACGTCTACGACGGCACAGACTGGCGCCTTCCCCCCTTCGCCGCCTCCGAACTAGAGCAGGTGCCCCGGTCGGGAATCGTCGATTCCGAGCTGACGCCCGAAGTTCGGGCCACCTTCACGGTGGCTGGCTTGGGCGGGGGCGTACTTCCAGGCCTTCCCAATCCGGTGGGGATCATCGCCGAGGGTTCGCTTCTGTCCTTCGACGACCGTAGCGACAACATCCGGCTCGTCGCGGGCCAGGTAGAGCCCGGGCGCCGCTACCAGGTGGTGGCAGCCGGGCTACCCACCATCGACGAACTCCGCGAAATCGTTGAGCCTCTGCCAGCAGACGTCGAGACCTTCCTCGAGATCCCTAGCGACATTCCGCCCGCGGTGCAGACCCTGATCGACCAGGCCCCGAAAACCTCCAAGTGGGACACCTTCGACTTCCTGCGAACCTTCATCCTCGACGAGATCGTGGCGACCGGCTCCGGCGTGCCCGTTTCAATCAGTCCCGATCGGGTGCAGGAGATCCTCGCGGAGTCCCGGGAGGCCAGTCCCTTCGAGATCGTCGCCATGCAGGCGATGCTGGCCCGCTGGGTTGGAGTGCCGAGCCGGATCGGCTACGGCTTCGACGGCGGAGAGGAGGTCGACGGTCGTCTTCAGGTGCGGCCCCGCCACGGCGCGACTTTCGTAGAGGTCTACTTCCCCGGCTTCAAGTGGCTGCCCGTGATTGGCACACCCAAGCAGGCCGAGCCCACCTCGGGGGCGGACGCCTCCCAGCAGCGCACCGACCCGAATGTTCTGCCCTCGGAAGACATCGCCGTGCAGCTCACCCTGCCCGTTGTCGGGGAGCCCCCCTCGAAGTTCGGCGAGCAGGTTCGCAACATCATCTTTGTGGTGCTGCCGATGCTGCTCACCATCTTCTTGATCTGGGTGCTGTCGCCCGCGGTCATCAAGGGATACCGGCGCAGCCGTCGCCGTTCCGACGCCCGAGCCTCCGGAGCCCGGGCCCGAGTGGCGCTGGCCTATGCCGAGTGGCGCGATTTGGCCACCGACTTTGGAGCGCGGTATCCCTCCGACACCCCACTGCAGTTCCTCAAGCGATTCCCTGCGGACCCGGAGCACCGGGAGCTGGCGTGGCTGACCACTCGTGTCCTGTGGGGGGACCTCATGGACCAGTGCACCCCAGAACTTGCCTCCATCGCCGAAGAACTGTCTCGAGCGCTACGCAAGCGGATGTCGCTCGCTCAACCGGGGACCCTGCGTGCGGTGGCGGCCGTATCCCGGCTCTCGCTCAACGATCCCTTCGTTCCGATCCCCCCGACCCGCCGGCAGCTGAAGAAGCTCGCTCGTCGGGAGGAGAAGGAGTCCCGTCAGAATGAGCTTCTCGGTGTCTAACCCTCGTCGGCTACTAGCAGTCCTGGCGGTGGCCGGGCTTGTCACCGCGGCCTGCGGGGAGCCGAACGAGCCCACCGTCCGACTGCAGAACGTGCAGGCCGACATCGTCTTCGGTGAGATCGCGCCCCCCAACAGGGCCGCCCCGGCTAATGCGGCGGTAGGGCCCCTCGGAGAGGCGGATGACTTCGGCGAGGTCGACGAATTCGACTTCGACGACAGATCCGGTGTGCTTTCCCGGCTGCCCCCCCGGGCCGCCCCGGTGGAGCCCTGCCCGCCGGCCGCCCTGACCGAGTTCCCCGACCAAGAGGCCAGCCTCAACGTGCAGGGGATCCCTCCCGTCGGCCTGTACCGGTGGGTTCGGGCGGGAGAGCAGTCCCTCACCGCGCCCATCCCGCTGAAGGTCGCCGTTTCCGGTTTCGAGAAGCGGCTGGTGCGTGATTACAAGAAGGAGTCGGATACCGCCTTCACCTTCGAGACCGTCCAGAACGAGTTCGGTTCAGGCCAGATCGTGGTGACCCGGTACCGGGTGAAGACCGAGTCAAAGCAGCAGCGCGTCGGGGCTACGGATGTGCGCGTGGGCGAGCCCGACCGGGGCATCGCCATCATCTCCATCGAGCGCTTCGACTCCAAGTCCGGTGGCGCGCTGTCGACCTTCACGCCCACCCCCCCGGTGCTGGTCCTGCCGTTGCCCATCGTCCCCGGCGAGGCGTTCGAGGGAGCTGGCGTCGACCCTACCGACGGTTCGACCCTTCGCATACAAGGGTCGGTGCGGAAGCGCCAGCAAGTTGACGCTTGCGGCGAGGTGATCGACGGATGGTTGGTGGAAGGCAGTCGCACATTCTCCGGAGGCTTCGGCCAATCCGCCGGAACCCAGACCTACAACTACATCGTGGCCACCCAGTTGGGGGGCCACATCATCCAGGAGTACGTGGAGTCCAAGAGCGCCGAAGGGTCGGCCAAGGTGACCTTCCGGGTCGGTCAGGAACAACCCGACCCGCTTCCCGCAGGGGCGGGTGGGCAATGAAGAACCTCCTGGCCAACCGACAGGTTCGCCTCGCCGCGGTCTACGGAGGCCCGCTTCTGGCCGTGCTCCTGATCCTCTTCGTGCTGCTGCCTGGCACTGGCGACGGTCGCGGCACCCCGCTGGCCATCGTATTCCAGGGGTTGGTCCAGGGGCTGGTGGCGTCGCTGACGGCCGTCGGCATCGTGTTGATCTACCGGACCATCCGGATCATCAACTTCGCCCAAGCCGCCCTGGGTATCTCCGGGGGTCTCCTTGCCTTCCGGCTGGTGCAGTACACCCCCACACCGTTTCCCATTGCCTTGGTGCTTGGCACCGCCCTCGCCGCCACTGTGGGGCTGCTCGTCGGCCTGCTGGCCATCCGCTTCCAGCGCGCCCCCCGCCTGGTGCTCACCGTTCTCACCATCTTGCTCACCGGCGTTCTCGGGCAGTTCTCGGCGCTGGTGGACGATCTGCCCTTCTTCCCCGACCAGGCCTTCCGCTCGCTGGCGGAGCAGGACGGAACAGAAGCCATCAGTCAAGGAATCCCCTTCGCCGGATTCGACTTCACCATCGGCGATCTCCAGATCCCGTTCGGGTTCGCCGAGATCTTCGCTCTGGAGATGGCCCTGGGAGCTCTGCTTCTGGTGGCCGCCCTGTTCCGGTGGACCCGGATCGGCGTCGCTGTGCGCGGCGTGTCTGAGAATGCCGAGCGCGCATCGTTGCTCGGTATCAGCGTCGGCAAGCTGTCCTGCCTGATATGGGCCTTGGCTGGGGCACTCTCGGGGCTGGCGGTAATCCTCACGGGTACGGTTTCGAGTCCTGCGGCTGCCACCGGTGGAGTCGGGCCCGCCCTGCTCATTCCGGCCCTCGCCGGAGCCGTTCTCGGGAAGATGCGCTCTCTGCCGATCGCAGCTGCCGCCACGGCTGTGATCGTCCTCATCGAGTCCGCGTTCACCTGGAGCTTCCGCGACGACGGACCGCTGTACTCGGTCGCCCTGTTACTCGTCATCGGCGTGGGGCTCTTCCTGCAGCGCCGGCAGCTGCTGCGCTCCGAGGCTTCGTCGGAGGCCAGCTCGTGGGTGGCCGCCCAGGAGCAGCGGCCCGTTCCCCGCGTGCTCCTCAAGGTGCCAGGCGTCCGCATCGCCCGCTGGGCCTTGATCGGCGCCGGTGGGATCTTCGTCCTCCTCTTCCCCTTCGTGGTCGGAACCGGGGCTACCAACCTCGGCGGGGTGGTCGCCATCCAGTCGATGGTCATCATCTCCTTGGTCGTGCTCACTGGTTGGGCGGGCCAGGTATCGCTCGGCCAGTACGCCCTGACCGGGGTGGGTGCAGTGGTGGGGGGGGCCTTCACCAATACCCTCGGCATTCCCTTCTGGTTCGCCGTTCCCTTGGCCGCCATCGTCGTGGCCGGCGTCGCCGTCATCGTGGGACTACCCGCGCTCCGCATCCGAGGCCTGTTCCTATTGGTGGTCACCTTCGCCTTTGCATTCGCCGTCGAGCGGGCCTTCTTCTCCGAGCGGTACTTCGGATGGCTTCAGCCTGAACGGGTCGACCGACCGAGCCTGTTCTTCATCGACTTCGAAGACGAGCGCTCGATGTACTACCTGTGCGTGGCCGCCCTCGTTCTGGTGATCGTCGTGGTTTCGGCCATGCGGCGCAGCCGGGTGGGTCGCATCCTGATCGGGGTCCGCGACAACGAGCCCAACCTCAGGGCCTTCGGCATAGGGGCGGTTCGGGCCAAGCTGCTCGCTTTCGCCATCTCTGGGGGAATTGCTGGCTTCGCCGGTGCGATCTTCGCTCATCAACAGCGCGGGATCTCGGCCGAGTCCTTCACCGCCCAGGCCTCGCTCGACACCTTCATCGCCGCCGTGTTCGGTGGCATCGGTTCGGTGGGCGGCGCCCTCATCGGCTCGTTCTGGTTCAACGCCATCGGCTACGTGGTCAGCGAACCTCTTCTGGCTGGGCTCCTCGGACCGGTCGGTGCGCTGCTCCTGCTCTACGCCGCTCCGGGTGGTGTCATCTCACTGGTTACGACGGCGCGGGACTCGGTGCTGTCGATCGTGGCCCAGCGCCGACAGCTCAACGTCCCCGGTATGCGCGAGGACTTCGACGTCACCAGCGGGATCTGGCCTCTGGCCGAACCGTTGGCCCGCTCGGGGTTGTCCTCACTGCCCGCAGGTACCCGCTTTGCGGTGGAGTCCGACTTGTACGGAGAGCTCGAAGCCGCCCCCTCCACCACCCGCGACCGGCGCGAGGCGTCGGTCTTCGAGGACATCGCCGATTCCGGCGAGGGCAATGAGGACGAGCTCGCCTTCGCTCCCACCTCTGATAACCGCGACCGTCCTGCGGTAGGCGCCGGAAGGAGATAGATGGCCACCACTGACATAGAGCGGGCCGGCCCGACCGGAGAGGGCGAAGTCCGGGTACTTGAGACTGTGGCCGGCCCCGAGGGCGAGGAGTTCTCCAGCCCGAAATTGGGCGGGATCCGGGGGCTGACCAAGGCGGCCGCCAACTGGGGCGAACTGCGTCGCACCCCCTACGGGCTCAAGCCGGTGGTCCTCTTTGCGGTACTGAATTTCGTCGCCATCTTCGACGGCCAGGTCTTCGCCATAGCTGGCCCCGAAATCGCTCAGGACCTGGGGATCGACATTCGCGCACTCGGGAACATCTCGGCAGTCATCGGCTTCGTGGCCCTTCCGCTGTCTCTCTCGGCAGGATGGTGGGCGGACCGGCACCGCCGGGTTCCTCTAGTCGCCGGGGGTGCGGTGCTCTCCGGATTCTTCTCGATGGTCGGGTCGACCGCCAGGTCGGCCCTCACCCTGGGCGCCCCCCGTGCGGCCGACACCGTGGTGACCCTCGTCGGAGCGATCCCCCAAGGCTCGCTGCTCGCCGATTACTACCCCGCCGAGAGCCGGGGCAAGGTATTCGCGCTGCTCGGCTCCACCGTGAGTATCCCGGCGATCGTGGCGCCGGTGGTCGGCGGGATCCTGGTAGACGCGATTGGCTGGCGGCTGACGAATGTCATCTTCGCCACGCCGATGATCCTGCTAGGACTGGCTCTCTTCTTCACGCTGCGCGAGCCGATCCGGGGCTACATGGAGCGCCGGGCCGTCGGGGTGGACGACACGACAGCCAGGGTGGAGGACGAACCCCGCAGCTTCGCCGAGGGGTTCCGACTGACCTTCGCGATCCGCACACTGCGCCGGGTGTTCGTCGCCTCGATCTTCTTCAGCGTTGGGGGTCCGATCATCTCGCTGATAGTTCCCTTCTTCCTCGCCGAGCAGTACGGGCTCGGGGTCAGAGAGCGGGTGCTCATCGCCATTCCACCGTCGATCGCCGCAATGGTGGGGACGTTCTACGGCGGAGGCCTCGTCGACTTCTTCATGCGTCGGAACCCGGGCCGGATCATCTATCTGATCGCGGCCGCAAACGCACTGGGCGTCGTGCTCTTCGCCACGCTGATGTTCACTCCGCCGATATGGCTGTTCATCGCCAGCCAGACCGTGCTGGCCTTCGGCGCCTCGCTCACGGGTCCGGCGACAGGAGTGATCGCCGTCCAGATCATTCCGCCGGCGATCCGCACCCAGGGGATCCAGTCGCTGGGACTGGCCTCCATCCCCGGGCTGGTCGCGCTGCCCATCCTTACGGGCTTGGTGGTCACCCGTGGCTATGGGACCGCCTTCGGAGTCGCAGCGCTGATCTCGCTGGTCGGCGTCATCATCCTGGCGACGGCGGCCCCCTTCTTCGAGACCGACATGCGCGCCGCGTTCGCCGAGGCCGCGGCCGAGGAGGAGTGGAGGCGCTCCAAGGCCGCCGGGCAGTCGAAACTGCTGGTGTGCCGCAACGTGGATGTCGGTTACGACAATGTTCAGGTGCTCTTCGACGTTGATTTCGACGTCGAGGCCGGTGAGATCATCGCCTTGCTGGGCACCAACGGCGCCGGAAAGTCCACCCTCCTGCGGGCCATCTCGGGGACCAACGAGGCCAGCAATGGAGCGATCGTCTTCGACGGGCGCGACATCACCCATATGCCCCCCCACGAGGTGGCCGGACGGGGTGTCGTGCACATGCCTGGCGGCCGTGGTGTCTTCCCGGGCCTGACCGTTCGGGAGAACATCCTCCTCGGCCGTTGGCTGGGCCATGCCGACGTCGACATCGACGAGCGCATGGCGGAGGTCTTCGAGATCTTCCCGGTGTTGAAGGAGCGGGCCGATGCCCTCGCGGGTTCGCTATCGGGCGGAGAACAGCAGCAGCTGTCGCTCGCCCAAGCCTTCCTCACCAAGCCACGGCTGCTGATGATCGACGAGCTCTCATTGGGACTGTCGCCTGCCGTGGTCCGCCAACTCTTGGATGTGGTGCGCGAGATTCACAAGCGCGGCGTCACCATCATCGTGGTGGAGCAGTCAGTGAACGTGGCGCTCCAGATCGCCTCCCGATGCGTCTTCATGGAAAAGGGCGAGGTCCGGTTCTTCGGTAAGACGGCGGACCTCCTCGAGCGCCCCGAGCTTCTCCGGTCGGTCTACGTGAAGGGGACGGGGCTTTCGGGCCGTACGGCCATCTCTTCTGCCGGTTTCTCCTCGGGAGCCTCGCGGAAGTCTGCGGATACCGGCTCAACCGGGCCGATCCTCGAAGTGGAGGGGATCACCAAGACTTACGGCGGGGTCACCGCGGTCGACGACGTGAGCTTCACCGTGGCCGAGGGTGAGTCGGTCGGCCTGATCGGGCCAAACGGTGCAGGCAAGACCACCATCTTCGATCTCGTCTCCGGCTATCAGCCCATCGACCGGGGTCGGGTGGTCTTCTCCGGCATAGACGTCACCAACATGAGCGCCGAGGAACGGGCTACTCGTGGCCTCGTCCGACGCTTCCAGGACGCGAGAATGTTCCCGTCGCTCTCGGTCACCGACAACATTTTGATGGCGCTCGACCAACGCCATGGGGCCCGCAACGCCTTCTTCAACATCGTGCAGGCCCCGAATGCCCGCCGAGCCGAACGGCGATTGCGCAGTCGCGCCGACGATCTGGTTGCAATCGTGGGGCTTGAGGCCTACGCCGACAAGCTGGTGGGTGAGCTCTCCACTGGGCTCCGCCGGATCGCCGACCTGGCCTGCGTGCTGGCCGCCGAGCCGAAGCTCCTGCTGCTCGACGAGCCGTCGACCGGCATGGCCCAACCCGAGGCCGAGGCCATGGCGCCCCTGCTGAGGCGGGTCAGGTACGAGACGGGATGTTCCATGCTCGTGATCGAGCACTCGATGGGGCTGCTGGTTGCCATCTCCGACCGTTTGGTGGCCCTCGATCGCGGCGCCGTCGTTACCACCGGTACCTCCGACGAGGTGCTTTCCGACGAGCGAGTGGTCTCCTCCTATCTGGGGGGCGATGCCTCGGCCGCTGGCAGCCGTGTTGCCCCCTCCGGGAGGAAGCGCTGATGCGCAAGGTCGTGGCGCTGGTTCTGCTGGGGTCGTTGGGCCTCGGAGCCTGTGGCGGGGGTGAGGACGTGGTGGCTAAGGCCGGGGGACCGGTCGAACCGCTGGAGATCACGCTTCCGCCCGAGCTGGTGGGCTTGAAGGTGGAGTCCGAGAAGGTCACCGCTGCGCTCGAAAACTTCCGCCCGTCGTATGTCGAAAGTGCTGCGCTCTACAGCTTCCGGGGTGACAAGGACCTCGTGCAGGCCACCCTGCAGGTGGCTCGCTTCAGAGACGAAGAGCGCAACCGTTCGAGCGCCTTCCGTAACTCCATCCTCGCCCAGTTCGGAAGTACCCCACCTCGCGCCACCCGCATGGGCGATGTCACCGTCTACCGCACCACCCAGACCAAGCAGGTAGTGGCCACCTGGTTCGACGGACTCGACTGGTACCTGCTCTCCGTGCGGGACGAGTTCGACCGTCCCCGGACCCTCATGCGCGAGACCCTCGAGGTGACCACCAAGTGAGGCGGGTTCGCCTGATTCTTTTAGTCCTCGTCGCCTTGGTCGGTTCGACGGCCTGCGGGACCCGGATCGACGCCAAGGAAGACAGCATCGCCGCTATCCGCAAGACCGAACGGCAGCCCCGGGGGATTGCTTACGAGAAGGTCGCAGCCGACGGCACCACCACCCGCGTAGACCTGCTCGTGACCGACGACTACCGGTACAAGGCACAGGTCAGCGTGGACGGCCAGCCCGCCCTCGACGTCGTGGTGCGCGATGACGCCTTGGCCGTCAGAGTGATCGACGTAGATGCCGCCGCCGACGCTGTCGGTGCAGCCGTAGCCGCGGCCACCGGCGGGGGCGGAGCCGGAGT
>Ga0136612_10000062_pt1 | contig 23513 bp, 27 predicted proteins | sample AntDryUQ224A2306_2_FD_106644 | JGI IMG/M metagenome (GOLD analysis project Ga0136612, IMG submission 106644) | Polar desert sand microbial communities from Dry Valleys, Antarctica - metaG UQ224A (23.06) | ecosystem: Environmental > Terrestrial > Soil > Desert | place: Antarctica: Dry Valley... | reverse complement strand
GCCGCGGCCCGCGGACGGTCGGGAACGGATGGGTGGTCATGGCAAGCGCGCCTCGCTCCTCGCGAAGGACGTGCACCGCACCCGCGTTCCACACCGTCTCGAGGTGCTCGGCGATCGCCGAGCGGCGGTCGGTCGCGCCCACTGCGCGGCCACCGAGCGAGGTGTCCTCGACCAGCGCGCGAGTCGGGCTGAAGGGAAGGACGTAGGTGAAGCGAAGGGCGTCGGAGGCATCGGCGTCGCTGACGCGGAAGTCCATCAGCGTCGCGGTCGACGGATCGAAGACAGGCCGCTCGACCTCGACTTCGAGGCCGAGGAAGCGCTGGCGCAGCTCGACCGCCCCGGTCGCGCGATGGCGGTTCAGCGGTCCGGCGCCGCCCATGGCGTCGTAGGCGATCGCTCCGTCGAGGCTGCCCTTCGCGGTTCGCACCTGGACGTCGTCGGCTCGGGCGTCCACGCCGAGGACCCGCTCGCCCAGCCGCAGCTCGACGTTCGCCGCGCGTTCCAGGCGACCGAGGGCCGCCGCATAGAAGCGATCCGCCGGTATGTGCACGTACGGTTGGCTGGCCGAACGGTGCACGACGGCGCGTCCGTCGCGCCCGACCAGCCGCCACGCGGGCCAGCGGTGGGTGGCCAGCGACGCGAACGGGAGCTGCGGCCCGTCAGCGGCCGACCAGAAGCACCACGTCCGGTCGTGGTCGAACGAGGTGCGGTGGTCGACGAGCACGATCTGCTCGCCGACCCCCTCGTCCAGCAGGGCGCACGCCAGGGAGAGCCCGGCGCACCCGGCGCCGAGGATCAGGTGCACGCCCCGCCCCGCTCAGGCCGTGGTCGCGGTCGGCGCCGATGCCGCGCCGTGCGACGCTTCGACCGGACGTGTGCTGCCCGTCTCGGCGCTCCGCGAGAGCCCGGCGACCCGGGTGACCAGCAGCACGCCGAACCCGACCTTTGCGGTCAGGTCGATCACCGCGAACACGGCGATCTCGGCGGTCAGGCCGATGGTGCCGGCGCCCTCGGTGCCCAGCAGCCACAGCACCGGGTAAATGAACCAGAGCACGGTGAGCGCGCTCAGGAGCGTCCCGTACAGCGGCGCGGTCGCCTGGCTCTGGGCCTTGACGATGCCGCGCACCGGGCCGTAGAGCAGCCCGATCACGGCGAGGAAGGCGCCGCAGCTGATCGCGTACCAGGAGTAGCGAACGGCATCCTCGGTGCTGAGCGCGGCCAGCAACCCGGTGACGATCATCAGCACGTCGGCCGCGATGACGCCGGCGAGCAGCGAGGTGCGCGAGCGCGAGTCGTCCTCGCCCTTGCGCAGCTGCGGGAGGCCGACCATCATGAGGCCGAGCAGCAGCAGCGGGGTGGTGAACAGCCAGTCGACGTACCGGGCGACGTACACGGAACGGCCGTCGAGATCGACGATCCCCTGACCGTTGGCCATCGCGAAGTATGACACCGCGGCGATGAAGCAGACGAACATGCTGGCCACGAAGTGGTGCTTGTCCTCGTCTCGAGCGCTGCGTCCGATCGCAGCGATGGCGATGACGCCGAGCGTCATCCCCGCGAACCCGATCCACAGCCACATCTCTTGTCCTTCGGTCATTCGGTCCCCCTGACGAATTGTTTCTCATCGTCGTTACGAGACCACGGAACCGCAGGGCCAGAAGGTTGGCGTGCAAGGTGCCTTCGTTTCGGTCGATCACGCCGATCGAGGGCGGAGGGGCCTCGGTGAGCGCGGGTCCGCCGGGTTGCGTGCGATGAGCGGCACTCGGTGCCGTGCCGACGATGCGGCGGGCTCAGGTGGCGCGAAGCGTGGCTTGCAAGCGGTCGGCCACGACGTGCTGAACACCGGGACTCAGCGTCGCTGTTGCGCTGAGCAGCTCGAGCATGCGGAGCACCTGGAGCGTGCGGACGCGGATGGGCAGTTGCGCGTCGGTCGCGTCGATGCCCGCCCCTCTCAGGAATCCCGGCCACGACGCTTGGAGGACTGACGGTGACGAGAAGCTCACCGCCCAAGCCCACCAGGCGGCGTCAAACACGGATCGGCGAGGCGCAGCGCTTCGAAGTCGAGCAGTCCGGTCAGCGACGTTCCGTCGGTGAGCACGTTGACGGAGCGAAGTCGCCGTGGCTGAGCACAGCCGGCCGCGTCGCAAAGAGCGCCGGGACGCGGCCAATGAGGTCGGCCAGCGCACTGCGCTCCGCGGAAGCGAGGTCAGGGATCTCCCCGGCCCACCGCATCGCGCACGCGACGAGGCGCGCCGGATCGAACGGACGGTCATCGGGGCGAGGATGCGGATGGACTTCTCGCCCGTGCGCACGCAGCGGTTGAGCTTCAGGAACGCGCGCAACCCGGCCACGAACGTGGCGTCGGGCTTCTGGAGAGCGATGAGCATCTGGTTGCCCGACGAGTAGCGGGCCAGGCCGTTGGTCGCGCGGACGCGGACCCAGCGTTGCCAGCCCTCCGAGTCCCGCAGGCGCGGCGGCCTGCTCGAGGCGCTCGCGATCCTTGGCGCGGCGCTCTTCACGCTCAACGTCGTGAGCCTTCGCTTGGTGGCATTCGGCCCTCCTGTCGCTCTGGCGCCGACCGCGATGACGCGTGCAGTCCACGAATATTGCAACCGTGGTTGCACACTTGGCGCTAGGATGGTCTTCGTGTCTGTCGGTCAATGGGTGCTGCTGGCTTACCGGCTCCCGCGCGAGCCCTCGACGCCGCGGACCGCGGTGTGGCGCGCGCTGCGCCAGCTGGGCGCCGTGCAGTTGTTGGACGGCCTGGTTGCGCTGCCCGCCGACAGCCGCACGCGGGAGCAGCTGGAGTGGTTGGCCGACACCGTCATCGAGGCTGGTGGCGAGGCGACGGTCTGGCTCGCGCAGCCCGGCTCGGCCGGCCAGGAGCGCGCGATCGCGGCGCGGATGCAGGCCGACATCGGCGGCGAGTACCGCAAGCTCATCCAGGAGGCCGGGTGGGCCCAGAGTGCACCGGTGGGCGCTCGCAAGCGCACGCTCGGGCGGTTGCGCCGCGAGCTGCGGCGTGTGCGACGCCGCGACTATTTCCTCGCGCCCGCGCGCGAGCCGGCGACCGCGGCGCTCGACGCGCTGGCCGCAAGCGTCGAGCGGGTGGCGGCGTGAGGTGGGCGACGCGCACTGGCCCGCACGTCGATCGCACGGCGAGCGCATGGTTGATCGCGCGGTTCCTCGATCCCGAGGCGCAGTTCGTCTTCGTCGATGACCCCGACGAGGTGCCACCCGACGCGACGCCGTTTGACATCCGCGGGGCGGAGCTCTCGCACCACGGCGGCGAGTGCTCATTCGAGGCGCTCCTGCGCCGCTACAAGCTCGACGACCAAGTGCTGTGGGCGATCGCGCGGATCGTGCACGAAGCCGATCTCGACGACGAGCGCTACGACGCGCCCGAGGCGGCCGGACTCGACGTGCTCCTGCGCGGCCTGTCGATGGTGCGAGGCGATGACGAGGTGCTCGCCCTCAGCGCCCCGCTCTACGACGGCCTCCACGAGTACCTCAAGCGGGCCGCGCTGCTGGGCCGCGAACCCGCATGAGCACCCCGGCCACCCAGCCCGCACCGGCGTCCCCGCCCGCCGCGCCCGAGCACGGTCCGGAGGGGCCGCGGACGCTGCGCGGCCTGGTGGGCTACTTCCTCAAGCTCGGCGCTAGCGGTTTCGGCGGCCCGATCGCTCTCGTCGGATACATGCAGCGCGACCTCGTCGAGCAGCGCCGCTGGTTCACCGAAGCAGAGTTCCAGCAGGCCCTGGCGGTCGGGCAGACGATGCCGGGGCCGCTCGCCGCCCAGGCGGCGATGTGGTTCGGCTACCTGCACGCCGGCGCGCGTGGCGCTGCGGCCGTCGCGCTGCCGTTCGTGCTGCCGCCGTTTGTGATCGTCACCGCCGTCGCGGTCCTCTACGCGGAACACCAGGGGCTGGCGTGGGTCCATCACGTCTTCCTCGGCGTCGGGCCCGCCGTGCTGGCCATCATCGCCATCGCCGCCTACAAGCTCGGACGCTCGACCAACAAGAGCGACCCCGTCCTGTGGGCGATCGCCGCGGTCCTCTGCGCCGTGACCGCCATCGCGGGTGCTGAGATCGTCTGGCTGTTCCTGCTCGCCGGCGCGTTCGGCGCGATGTACTACGGCGGGGGGCTCCCGAGCCTGCGCAGCGGCGCCGCGAGCTTCTCGCCCGCCGCGCTGCTCGCCGCCGTCCAGGGCCTCGCCTGGACCGGCTCGGGCGCCTCGCTCGGCGCGATGGGCCTCTTCTTCGCCAAGGCCGGCGCCTTCACCTTCGGGTCTGGACTGGCGATCGTGCCCTTCCTCCATCAAGGCCTCGTCGAAGACCACGCCTGGCTGACCGAGCAGCAGTTCGTCGACGCCGTTGCCATGGGCCTCATCAGCCCCGGACCCGTCGTGATCATGGCCACCTTCGCCGGCTACCTGGTCTTTGGACTTACCGGCGCGATCGTGGCCACGGTTGCCGTCTTCGTGCCCGTCTACCTGTTCGTCGTCGTTCCCGGCGGCTTCATCCGCCGCCACGAACAACACCCCCGCCTCCAAGGGTTCGTCAAGGGCGCCACCGCTGCCGCCGTCGGCGCGATCGCCGGCGCCGCGATCGTCATCGCCGGCCAGGTCATCGAAGACCGATGGTCGGTGCTAATCGGCCTCATCGCCCTCGCCGCGCTCCTGCAATCCAAGGTCAAGGTCCCGGAGCCCGCCCTCGTCGCCACCGCCGCCCTCCTCGGCCTCATCGCCTTCAGCTGACCCCCACCCCGCTGGGTGCCGGACAGCGCACCGTTGGGCTGCTTCCACGACCCTCCAAGGCGAGGGAAGAGCTCGCCCTCGTCGCCGCGAGGCGGCGTGGGACGATCGTGGCGGGCGGAGCCGGCGCTCATCGCGCGACTCCCGCGGGCTGTCCCGCCCCGACGCGGCCGCGCTGTTGCGGACCGCGCTTGAGGGTCGCGAGTGCTCGTAGGCGCTCGCGCCGTCGGCCGCCATGCGGGCGACGCGGCGCTCTGAGGGGGTCAGCGTGTCGGTGCCCGAGCGTGGCCGCGGGGGGACTCGCGTCCCGGTGGCCTGCGGCACTTCGCCGGCGCGCGCGGCGAGCCCGCGGATCTGCGGGGACCGGTTTCGTGGCCCGCAGCCCGCACTCTTCCTCGTGACCGATCCGGCTGAATTCTTCTGCTGAGCCCGCGGCCGGGAGAACCGATAGCGTTCCGTGCCGACTGGCAATCGCATCGCGTAAGGGGCAGAGATGAGGCGCATCGGGCGACTACTGGCCGCGGCAGTGAGCCTGGCGCCGAGCGGGTCGAGGCGCTCCGGGTCGTGCACGATCCGGTGACCCTCGTTGTCGAGTCGGCCGGGGAGGCGGCCGCCACCGCGCTGCTCGACGCGAGCGCGCTGCCCCACCGCACCGTGCGCCCACCGGGCCGGGTGGCGTTCTCGATCGCCAATCCGGCGGCCTCAGTGGCGAGGAGCTTCCGTGGGGCGCGCACCCTCGCGGCCGGGCTGAAGCGCCGCGACGTGCCGGTGGTGATGTTGCGGGTGCCGTGAAGCTCACCAACCTCGACCGGGTCGTGTTCCCGGCGGACGGGATCACCAAGGGGGACGTCGTCGCCTACTACGAGGCGGTGGCGCCGCGGATGCTGCCGCACCTCGAGGCCCGGCCCCTGAGCCTGCAGCGCTTCCGCAAGACGATCGACGACGGCGGCTTCTTCCAGCAGTCGGCGAGCGGGCACTTTCCGGACTTCGTCGGGCGGCTGCCCGTGGCCCACAACGACGGCGAAGGGGAGACGGTGCACCCTGTGGCGGGGAGCGCCGAAGCGCTGGTCTACCTCGCCAACCAGGGCGCCCTCACCCTGCACGCCTGGCCGGCGCGGGCGCCGGCGCTCGAGTGCCCCGACGCCCTGGTCCTCGATCTGGATCCGGCCGAGGCGGAGGAATTCGGGCCGGTCCGCCGGGCGGCGCTGCTGCTCCGGGAGGAGCTCGAGAACGTCGGCCTCGTCGGCCTCCCGATGCTCACCGGCTCGCGCGGCCTGCACGTCGTCGTGGCGCTCGACGCCGCGACGCCGTGGGACGGGGTGTGGACCTTCGCAAAGGCGATCGGCGCGGCGCTCGTCAAGCGCGCGCCGAAGGAGCTGACCCGCGCGTTCTACAAGTCCCAGCGCCGCGGACGGCTCTACGTCGACACGGGCCGGGCGCGGCGCGGCCATACCGCGGTCGTCCCGTACACGGTCCGCGCGCGCCCGGGTGCACCGGTCGCCACGCCGGTGACCTGGGCCGAGCTTGAGGGCGACGAGGCTCTCGGCGGAGGGAGCTTCACCATCCGCACCGTCCTGGAACGTCCGCCGGACCCGTGGGACGGCGCCCGCTGGCAGGGCCAGTCGTTGACCGCCGCCGCCGAGGCGCTCGGCGTGAGCCTCTAGCCAGGCGGCGGTCGCTCGGGCGGCGAGCGCAAGCGAAGGCCGGGGCGCGGCTAAGGCTGCGCGCCGCCCGCGTCGAGCTCCAGCTCAGCCCCTAGCCCGAGCGAGGCGCCGAAGCGCTCCGCCTCGGCGCGCAGGAGCGCCAGGACGGACTCGTCCAGCGGCACGAACCGCCGGACCTGCACGGTCACCGTGCGCGCCGTCAGCGTGCGCCGCCACGTGCCGACGACGAGCCCGTCGAGGAGGACGGGGCGCTCGAGCTCGCCGAGGGGCGGCGGGTCGGCGGCGTGCACGACCTTCAGATCGCGGAGGGCGACGCCGAGCTCGTCGTACATCGGGATGAGGTGGACGCCACCGGGGGCGGACGGAGCCGGCTCGGCGTCACGGGTCGCGAAGAGCCCGGGCGCGACCTCGACCAGCGCCTCCGCGCAGAGCGCAATCCCGTGCTTGGCGTCGGCGACGGTCAGCGACGACCACCAGGCCAGGTCGCGGGGTCCGGCCGGACCGTGGCTGGCGAGGTAGCGCCGCGTCAGCTCGGCGAGGTCCTCGTCGCGCGAGCGGTCGGGCGCTTCGGGCACCCGCCCGTCGGCGAGGACATAGGTGTGCTGGCGGCCGCGACGGGGGCCGCTGCAGATCAGCGCGTCGAGCTCGGCGTGCATCACGGCGTGGGCGAGGCGCTGACCCGGGGTCTCGAAGCCCAGTGCCTCGAGCGCGGACCGCAGCTCGGGTCGCGTGCGCGGCTCGCCGTCGCCCAGGATGCCCGCGAGCGCCGCGTCGGTCCGGGCCAGCGTGTCCGGCGGCAGGTCGTTCGTCCGGTAGGCGTAGCGGTTGACGGCGTGGACCCGCGGACCCGTCAGCCGCTGGATCCAGCGCAGGTCCTCCGCGGCGACGAAGTGCCAGGTCGGGCGCAGGGCGTGGGTGCGGACGATCTCGCCCGTGTCCAGGGCGGCCTGCACCGCGGCGTCGTCGGCGCCGCGGACCCGCTGGGCGATCGACCACTTCGCCTCGGCGTGCTCCTGGGCCTGCACCGCGCCGCTCCACCGGACCGCCTCCAGCGGGGTCGAGAACGGCTCGCCGGTCAGGCGCTGGGCGCGCAGTCGCCGCCGGATCACGATGGCGGGATCCATGTCGAGAAGCTACGGCGGGTTCTCATCGCGTGCGGAGCGGGCAGAGAGGCCGCTCATGCCCGTCGCCTGCATCCTCGGCGCCCGTCACCTCGGCGGCGCCCTGCTCGACGACCTGATCGCCCACGGCTGGACGGCGGCCGCGGTCGCCCGGTCGCCGGACACGCTTGAGGCAATCCGCGCGCGAGGCGCGACGGCGGTCGGCGCCGACGCCGCCGACCCCGCCAGCCTCGAGCGCGCCTTCGCGGGTGTGCGCTCGGCGCTCGGCGGGCTCGACCTCGTGGTCAACGCGGTGCGGGCCAACGCCGAGCGCGAGGATCGCCCCGACGGCGGCGGCACGCTGCTCGAGGCGACCGTCCAGGACCACCGGGACTGGGCGACCGCCATCGCCGACCAGGGCTTCGCGTTCCTCTCCAGCGCGGCCCGGGCGCTCGACCACGGCGACGTCGGAGGCACGTTGATCCAGGTCACCGGCGGGTCGGCGCTGGCCGCGTCGCCGGGCGCCGGGCCGTGGGCGGCCGGCGCCTTCAGCCAGCGGGCGCTCGTCCAGGCGGCGGCCGCGGAGCTCCGCCCGATGGGCATCCACGTGGCGCTGCTGGTCGTCCGGGGCGAGATCGAGTCCGACGAGACCGGCGGCCGCCCGCGCGACGCGCTCGTCGACCCGGCCGCGGTGGGGGCGGCGGTGCGCTTCCTCGCCGCCCAGGGCGCGCGGGCGAGGACGCACGAGCTTGTGCTCGAGGGGCCGGGCTGATGCGGACCCTGGCCTACGGGAAGCATCCGGATCAGGTCGGCGATCTGCACCTCCCGGCCGGCGACGGGCCGCATCGCGCGGTCGTCCTCTGGCACGGCGGCTCCTACGCGCCGGAGTACGGCCGCGAGATGCTCGCGCCGCTCGCCGCCGAGCTGGCTCGCCGCGGGCTCGCCGCGTACAACGTCACCTATCGTCGGCTGGGGACGGGCGGCGGCGTCCCGGAGACCTTCGACGACGCCCTGGCGGCGGTCGACGCGCTCTCCCGGCTCGGCGCGTCGCTGGACCTGGGCGAGCCCCCGGCCGGGATCGGCTTCTCGGCCGGTGCCCCGCTCGCCCTGCACGCCGCCGCAGGGCGGCGCCTCTCGCGGGTGGTCGACGTCGCCGGCGCTGCGACGCTCGCCACGCTCGCCTCGGCCGGCGGACCCGAGTCGAGCGTGTGGCGCCTGTTCGGCGGTGGGCCGGCCGAGCTGCCCGAGGCCTACGCCCGCTTCGATCCCGTCGGCCGGCTGCCGTTGCCCGTCCCCTCGCTCGTCCTCCACGGCGAGGCCGACGAGCTCGTCCCGGTGCGGACGAGCGAGGAGTACGCCCGACGAGCCGGCGAGCGTTGCCGCCTGCTCACCTTCGCCGGCGCGGGCCACTTCGACCTGCACGTCCCGCCGACGGCCGCCACCGACGCGGTGTTCGCCTTCCTCGGCGCCTAGGACGCGCCGCGAAGCGGCGTGGGCCGGAGCGTGATCAGCTCCGCAGCCGGGGCAGGACCTCGGACTCGTAGGCCTTAAAGAAGCCCTCCTGGTCGGGGCCGATCTGCTGGACGAAGACCTCGTCGTAGCCCGCGTCCACGTAGGCCTGCAGCTGGGCGACGTGGGCGTCGAGGTCCGGCCCGCAGGCCATCGAGGCGCCGATCATCTCCTCGGTCACCAGCGAGGTGGCCTGCTCGAAGTGCGCCGGGGTGGGCAGGAGCTGGGCGAGCTCGCCTTCGAGCCCCTCGTTCGGCCAGGTCTCGAACGCGGTGCGCCGGGCGGCGGCCTCGTCCTCTCCCCAGCAGACCTTCGTCCCGCCCTGCGCGACCTTGTCGCCACCTCCGCTCGAGCGGAACAGCTCGACCTGCTCGGCGTCGGGCTGGACGTTGCAGAAGCCGTCGCCGATCTTCGCCGCCAGCTTGATCGCCTTGGGTCCGAAGCCGGAGACGTAGACGGGGGGCGGCGTGTCGGGGATCGAGTAGAGCTTCGCCGTCTCGACCGTGTAGTGCTTGCCGCGGTGCGTGACCTGCTCGCCGGTCCACAGCCTGCGGATGACCTCGATGGACTCCTCGAGCATCTCCAGCCGCAGGTCGATCGAGGGCCAGTGGTCCCCGAAGATGTGCTCGTTGAGCGACTCGCCGGTGCCCACGCCGAAGAAGAAGCGGCCCTCGCCCATCAGCAGTGCGGACGTGGCGGTGGCCTGGGCGATGATCGCCGGGTGGATGCGCAGCGTCGGGCAGGTCACGGCGGTGGTCAGCGGGATGGCGTCCGTCGCCTCCGCGATCGCACCGATCATCGACCAGACGAACCCGGAGTTGCCCTGCTTCTCGGTCCACGGGTGGAAGTGGTCGGAGATCCATAGGGCTTCGAAGCCCGCCTGCTCCGCCCGCTTGGCCTGCGCGACCAGCTCGCGCGGCCCGAACTCCTCGCTGCTCAGGAAGTAGCCGAATCTCGCCATGCGGCGGGAGCTACCCCGCCGCAGCGCTCCTCAGTGGCGTTCGAGCGTCACATCGAGAGCCCCGCGGCCTCGATCGCGCGGAGCACCGGTCGGGTCGGGTTCGCGATGCGCAGCCCGGTCTGCATCCGGCGCGCCTCCTGCCGCGCCCGCAGGAGCACGCGCAGCCCGCTCGAGTCCATGAAGGTCACCTCGGAGAGGTCCAGCACGACGTCGGCGCATTCGCGCCGCAGGTCCTCCAGCCAGCCCTCGAGCTCGGGTGCCGTGGCGAGGTCGAGCTCCCCGCGCGGCACGACCGTGGTCGTGCCGCGCTTGGCGCTCGAGACGTCGAGGGAGAAGGCCACGGTCGGCAGCCCCGTCATAGCGCCGTCCGGCGCCCGCCGGTGCGGCCGAGCAGGAACACCAGCAGGGCGAGGACGCCCAGCGCGAAGAGCGCCGGGTGAACGATCGCGCCGCCGGCGATCGCGATGACGAGCAGGACGATCCCGGCGATGAGCCAGAGCACGAGAGAGGTACCACCTTCGGTCGGGGACACTGGAGGGCGACGCTAGGCCCGCTGCGCCGGCAGGGCGAGCGGGCGCGTCGGCGCACCGACGTTCGCGCTCGGACATGCCGGTCACGGGGTAGTCCCGACTGATGGCCACTGTCGCCGACGTCATGAGCCTGCTCGACGCGGACCCCGAGCTGGCCGATCGGCTGGACCCCGCCGAGCGCGACCGGGCACGGCGCGAGTCGCTCGTCCGCGTCCGGCGCCTCTCCGTCGGCGCGTGGGACGCCTCGGGTGCGATCGAGGCCGACAGCCACCACCGCGGCTTCCTGCTCGCGGACGGCCTGCTCTCCCGCGAGGTCGACGTCATGGGCCGCTGTTGCTGCGAGCTGCTCGGGCCGGGCGACGTCATGCGGCCCTGGAACTGGGACGAGGAGGGCTCCCACGTCCAGGCCGAGGTCGGCTGGCAGGTCCTTGAGCCGACGCGCCTGGTGGTGCTCGACCAGAACGCCATCGCCCGGATCGCGCCCTGGCCGCCGCTCGGCGTCGAGCTCTTCTCCCGCGGCATCCGGCGCGCGCACTCCCTGGCCGTCGCGCTCGCCATCTCCCATCACCAGCGGGTCGACGAGCGGCTGCTGCTCACTCTCTGGCACCTCGCCGAGCGCTGGGGCCGGGTGATCCCCGGCGGCATCGTGGTGCCGCTGCCGCTCTCGCACCAGCGGCTGGCGGAGCTGGTCGGCGCCCATCGGCCGTCGGTGACCACGGCGATGGGGGAGCTCGGCCGCGCCGAGCGGCTCTCGCGCCGCGACGACGGCGACTGGGTGCTCCACGGCCCCCCACCCGAACAGCTGCGCCACCACCGCCTCATGGCGGCGTTGAGCTGATGATGTCCTTCGCGGACACGTCGGACCGGAGCCTCGAGCACTGGAGCGAGGCGGGGCGGCAGGAGATGGACGCCTTCTACGCCCTCGCCCGCCGCGACTATGAGCTGCTCGCCAAGCGCCTGGACTGGCGGCGGCTGCTCGACGGTCGCCGCACCCTGCTCGACGTCGCCTGCGGCTCGGGCAAGTTCCCGGAGGCGCTGCTCCTCTACGCCGGCCTGCCGGCCGAGCCGGAGCTCGACTACGCGCTGCTCGATCCGAGCGGCTTCTCGGTCGCCGAGGCCAAGCGGGCGCTCGCCCCGCCCTTCCGGCCCGGTGCCGAGCATGAGGTCACGCTGCAGGCGCTGGCCCCTGAGGCCGGGCCGTACGACGTCGTGTGGGCGGTCCACGCGCTGTACGCCCTGCCTGTCGCCGAGCTGCCCGCCGGGGTGGAGCGCTTCGGGGCGGCGATCGCCCCGGGTGGCTTCGGCTTCGTCGCCCACGCCGCGCGCGCCTCTCACTACCTGCGCTTCTATGAGGACTTCCTGGACGACTTCCGCGGCGGCGAGGGCACGCCGTACACGTCCAGCGAGGAGATCATCGCGGCCTTCACCGAGGCCGGGGCCGCCGACCGGTTGCAGATCGTGCGCATCGACTACCACGGCGAGGCGCCGCTGTCGGAGCGCGCGACCGTGGAGGGCTACCTGCAGCGCTGCGCGTTCGACGACTCGATCTCGCTGGAGGAGATGGAGGCGGGGGAGCGGCTCGGGCCGTACCTGGCCGCGTGCCGGGACGAGGACACGGGCCGGTGGCGCTTCGGGCAGCACGTGGACCTCGTCCTGATCGACGCGCCGGCGATCGAATGAGCCGGCGCCGGGCCTGGCGCGCCCGCGCGTGTGCGCTCGGCCGGCTCGGGTTACGGTAAGGAGCGTGACTGATTCCAGCCGTGTCCTCTCCGTCGAAGGCGCCCGCGAGGCGGGGGTGGACCAGCCTTGGGAGCAGTCCAATGAGGACTGGTGGGACTGGTACCTGTCGCTCGCCGACCGCGAGACCTCCGTGCCGCCCGAGCGGCTCGTCGAGGTGGACCCTCCCGACCCCGTGCCGCCGCCCTCGGCCGACGCCCTCCCGGCGGAGCTCGCCGAGCCCTACGCCCTGGCCGCGGAGCAGGCCGAGGCGTTCCGCTCCGATGGCTACGTCAAGCTCGGCGGCGTGCTCTCGCCGGGGGCGCTGGCGTTCGCGCGGGCCGAGGTCGAACGGCTCGCCGCCGCCGGGGACGGGCCGGGGCGCTCCGGCTTCCTCTCGCTCGACTCCATGTGGCTCGAGTCCGACGTGCTGCGGGCCTTCGCGCTCTCCGTCCGGCTCGGCCGCCTGGCCGCCGACCTGCTCGCCGCCGCCGACGTGCGCCTCTACCACGACAACGTGCTGTCCAAGACGCCGGGCACGGGGCGGACGCCGTGGCACTTCGACGCCCATCACTTCCCGATCGCCTCGCGCTCCATCGTCACAAGCTGGATCCCTCTGCAGGCCATCCCCCGCGAGATGGGCCCGCTCGCCTTCGCCCGCGGCATCGAGACCTGGCGGCTGGCCGACGACGTCGCCTTCGACAAGGTGGGCGACTCCTACGACCGGGGGGTGTCGACGGCGTTCTCCGAGGCCGGGGTGGAGATCGACGAGGGCCCGTTCGCCCTGGGGGAGGTCTCCTTCCACCACGCCTACTGCTTCCACGCGGCGGGACCGAACGGGACCACGGCGCCCCGGCAGGTCATGGCCACGACGTACTTCGAGGACGGCGCGCGGCTCGTGGACGCTCCGACGATGGTCTCCGGCGACTGGGAGAAGTTCCTGCCCGGCGCCCGGCCGGGCGAGCGGATCGACACGCCGCGCAACCCGGTGGTGTCGCGGTGAGCGTCGCGTACTGGGAGGAGCGGGCGCGGCGCTACGGCCCGCGGGCGGCGATCAACCTCGACCACCCGGAGGGCTCGCTGGCCCGGGTCTCGGCCGCCCACGAGGCGCTTCTGCTGCCGCTGCTGTCGGCGCGACTGGGGGGCGACGAGCGGGCGGTGCTGGACCTGGGCTGCGGACCGGGGCGGATGACGGCGGCGCTCGCCGCCCGGGTGGCGGGCGGCCGGGCGATCGGTGCCGACCCGACCGCGGCGATGCTCGCGCTCGCCCCGTCCGCGCCCGGCGTCCAGTATCGGCTGATCGGTGAGGACGGGCGGCTGCCGCTGGCCGACGGGGAGGTGGACGTCGTCTTCACCTGCCTCGTGCTCGGCGGGATCCTCGATCCGGGGGCACTGGCGCGCAGCGCCGACGAGGTGCGACGGGTGCTCGCTCCGGGCGGGCTCGTCCTGCTGGCGGAGTCCGTCTCGGACCAGCCGCCGGAGATCCACTGGGCGCCGCGCAGCGCCGCCGATTACCGCACGGCGTTCGCCTGGGCCGCGCTCGAGGCGGTCGCGCACTTCGACGACGGCGGCGACCCGGTCGTGGTGCTGGTCGGTCGCCGGCCCTAGGCGGGTCTCCCGGCGTCATCGAGGCAGCCGCACCTGACGGATGCGGCCCGTGCCTGCGCGGGCGAAGGCGAGGCTGCGTGGCCGCGCCCCGGCGGCGGCGCAGTAGGCGGTCAGGCTCGCGCCCGTGAGACGCCGGCCGTCGACGGCGACGAGCGCCTCGCCGGGCGCCCCGCCGGAGAGGCCGGCCCGGGCGGCGGGCGAGCCCTCGACGGCGCCCGTGGCGAGCGGGCCGGCCGGGAGGCGCCGGGCGGCGAGCTGCGTCGCGGTCGGGTACGCGAGGGTGAGGCCTGTCCAGGCCGGCGACCGGCGCGCGCGCAGGTCGGCGGTCACCCTGCGCAGCCGGTCCACGGCGATCGCGTAGCCCTGGTTCTGGAGCGTCCGGCCGTCGCCGTCAGCGGTGCGGACCACCCCGTTCATGCCGACCACCCGGCCGTCGAGATCGGCGAGCGGTCCACCGGAGCTGCCCGGGTTGAGCGCGCTGTCGGTCTGCACCGCCTCGGGATAGGCGGGGACGTCCGGTCCCCCACCCTCGTAAGCGGTGGAGGCCACCGAGACCACGCCGCTGGTGGAGGTGAGCTCGTCGCGCGGGCCCGCGCCGGCGGGGTAGCCGAGGGCGACCACCGTCTCGCCCTGGCGAACGCCGGCGCCCCGGCCGAGCGGGGCCGAGCGCAGCCCCCGCGCGTCGGCCACGCGCAGCAGGGCGACGTCCTCACAGGGCGCGGCGGCGAGCACGCGGGCGCTGCGGCGCCGGCCGCCGGCGGCGACCCGCACCGTCTCGCCCTGCAGCACGTGGGCGTTCGTGACCACGAGTCCCGCTCCGGCGTCGAGCACGAAGCCGGAGCCCGTCCCCACCCGTACCGCTCCGCGCCGGCTCTCGACCAGGACGGTCGAGGCGGCGAGCCGCGTGACGACGGCGGGGACGCGATCGGCCTGCGCGGCGCCGGCCGGGCTCGGGTCCGCCTGGCCCAGGACGACCAGCGCCAACCCGGTGGCGGCGACCGCGGCGAGTCCGGCGACCGCCGCGAGCGTGCGGTTCGAACGCCGTGCTCGCGAGTCGACGAGCCGACCGACCATCGAGTAGGTCGGGGGCTCCGGCCGGTCGGGCGCCGCCCTCACGGGCTCCACGGCGAGCGCGAGCCGCACGTCGCCGACACGGAGCTCCTCGCCCGCTCCCAGGACCGCCTCGGTGACGCGCCGGCCGCCGACCCAGGTGCCGTTCGCGGACCCGAGGTCGCGCAGGAGCACCCGGCCGCCGGCCAAGCGGCGCAGCTCGGCGTGCCGGCGCGAGGCACGCGGGTCGCGCAGGATCACGTCGCAGCCGCGCTGGCGGCCGAGCACGAGCGCCTGCTCGGCCCCCAGCGCCACCTCTCGGCCGGCGTCCTCGCCGGTGCGCACGCGGATCCACATCCCCCCGGTAGTCGGCCGCGGGACGGGCGGGGCTCAGGTGGCTTCGGTGCCCAGCAGCCGACGGAGCTTGACCTGGAGCTGCAGCGCGGAGAACGGCGTCCCGAGGGTCTCGTCGGCGCCCGCGGCCCGGACGTCGGCCGAGCCCTCGACCTGCCAGTCCACGGCGAGCATCACCTTGACCCCGCGGGTGGCCGGGTCGGCCCGTAGGGCGGCGATCGTGTCGGCCGCGGCTTGACCCGGCACCCGCCAGTCGAGCAGCAGCAGGTCGGGCAGCGAGGCACGGGCGGCCGCCAGCGCCGCCTCGCCGTCGGGCACCTCGCGGATCTCCACGCCCCGGCCGACGGCGACCTTGGCCAGCGCGCGCGTCTGCGTGCCGACCCCGGCGAGCAGGACGCGCGCGCGGCGGTCCGAGCCGGTGGCCGCGTCGCTCGCCCCCGCCGGCCGGGGAAGCTCGGTCAGCGTGATCACCGAGGGGTCGTCGCCCTCCGCCGGCACGGTGCGAGCGGGGGCGAGGTCCAGCGGCCCCGCCGCCTCCAGCGCCTCGCGCGCCGCTGCGATCAACGCCCCGCAGCTCTCGAACCGCCGGCGCGGGGCCTTGTCCAGGCCGCGTGCGAGGACGCCGTCGAGCGCAGCGGGCAGCCCGCGACGACGCTCGGAGGCCCGCGGCGGCGCGTCGCGCAGATGGGCGTTCAGGGTCGCCGCCTCGGATCCGCGCTCGAACGGCGGCGCCCCGCACAGGCAGTGGTGCAGGACGGCGGCGAGCGCGTACTGGTCGGCCCGACCGTCGAGCTCTGAGTCCTCGATCTGCTCCGGCGCCACGTAGTGGGCCGTCCCCACCACCTCGCCCCCGCGGGTCGTCGCCCTGGCCAGGCCGGCCAGGCCGAAGTCCGACAGGTAGGCGCCACGCCGGTCGAGCAGGACGTTGGCCGGCTTGACGTCGCGGTGGATCAGCCCGCGCGCGTGGGCGGCGTCGAGCGCCTCGCCGACCTGCTCGCAGACCTCGAGCGCCCGCGCCGGAGCGAGCGCGCCTCGGGACAGCTCGGCGGCGAGGTCGCCGCCCTCGATGAGCTGCATGGCCAGGTAGAGGACGCCCGCCTCCTCGCCCGCGTCGTAGACCGAGACGACGTGCGGATGGTCCAGGGTGGCGGCGATCTGCGCCTCGCGGGCGAAGCGACCCCGGAACCTCGCGTCGTCGGCGAGCTCGGGCAGCACCACCTTGAGCGCCGCCGCGCGGCCGAGCCGCAGGTGCTCGGCGCGGTAGACGATGCCCATCCCGCCCCGACCGAGCCGGGCGCCCAGCCGGTAGCCGGCCAGCGTCGAGCCGACCCGGGGGTCTCCGTCGGCCTGCGCCATGATGCGCAGCAGTATGGGCGACCATCATCCGCTGCGAGGCGCGACCGTCCTGGTGGCCGGCGGCGCCACCCCGGCGGTCGACGCGCTGACCTCCGCCCTGACCGAAGCCGGCGCCGAGCGGGTCCTCCACGTTCCCGACCCCGCCGCGCGGTCGACGGCGCCCGAGCCGCGCCCGGACGCCATCGTCGTTCTGGACGACACCGAGGCCGGGCTGCACGACCGCCTGGACCCGTTCGGGCTCGGCGGCGGTCCGCTGCTGGTCGGGGCGCAGGAGCTCGAGGCGGGCCCCGGGCTCGTCCTCGCCCTGCGGCTCGAGCGCCACGCGCTGCGCCTCCGCCTGGCGGAGCTCGAGGGCGTGGTCGCGGCCGGGGCGCTCACGGGCCGGCGGATCGCCGACGCCGCCGAGCAGGACGCCTTGCGCCACCTGGCCGTCGCTGCGGACTACCGCGACGACAACTCCCACGAGCACACCGAGCGCGTCGCCCACCTGGCCGCGCTCCTGGGTCGTGAGCTCGCCCTCGCGCCCCGGACGCTGGCGCTCCTGCGCCGCGCGGCTCCGCTGCACGACGTCGGCAAGATCGCGGTGCCCGACTCCATCCTGCTCAAGCCCGACCGGCTGGAGCCCGACGAGTTCGAGGTCGTCCGGACCCACGCGGCCGTCGGGGCCCGGATCCTTTCCGGCGGGGACTCGGCGCTCTTCGCGACGGCCGCCGAGATCGCCCGCTCGCACCATGAGCGATGGGACGGCGCGGGCTACCCGGAGGGGCTGAGCGGGGAGCGCGTGCCGCTCGTGGGGCGGCTCGTGGCGGTGGCCGACGTCTTCGACGTGCTCGTGCACGAGCGGCCCTACAAGGAGGAGTGGACCGCCCTCGACGCCGCCGCGGAGATCCGTCGCGGGGCCGGCACGCAGTTCGATCCGGAGGTGGTCGCGGCGTTCGACGCGCTCGGCGAGCGTGCCTGGACGTCCAGTCCCGGCCCGCTTCCCTAAGGCGGTCGGCTTCCGGGTCGATGACTCGGGAACGATGCACCGTGTCCGGACACCGCTCGCCCTCGTCCTGGGCTCTCTCGCCTTCGCCGGCTGCGGCGCCGCGTCCGCGCCGGAGAGCGCCGTCCCCGCCGGCGAGCCCTCCCTGCGCGTGGCCGCCGAGCTCAGCGAGGGCCGCACGGGAGAGGCCACGCGGGCGGCGGGCCGCGACCGGCCCCGCCGGCTCGCCCCGGGCGGCGCGCTCGACGCCTCCGATCCGCCCGCCGGTCCCGGACGCCGCGACGGCGTGGCGGCCGGCGAGACCTGCGTCGACTCGGAGCTGGCCCCGGTCGAGGGCGCCCTGAAGCGCCTCGAGGCCGCCACCGTCTGCCTGCTCAACGGCGAGCGCGCCGACCACGGCCTGCCGCCGCTGACCGTCGAGGCTCGCCTGTCCCGAGCGGCCGCCCGCCACGCGGCCGACATGGTGGCCCGGTCCTACTTCGCCCACGAGGGCGCCGACGGCTCGGACATCAAGGAGCGCATCCAGGCGACGGGCTACCTGCCCTCCGACCAGCGCTGGGTGATCGGCGAGAACCTCGCCTGGGGTACGGGGGCGCTGGCCACGCCCAAGGCGATCGTCAACGCGTGGATGAACTCGGCCGGCCACCGCGCGAACGTCCTGCACGCCGAGTATCGCGAGATCGGCTTCGGCATCGCCCTGGGCAATCCGAAGGCCGACAACGGCTTCGGGGCGACCTACGCGAACGCCTTCGGGATGGTGGGCGACGCCGCCACCGAGCGGGCGGCCACGGTCCGCCGCGCCGCCGCCGCGCGCAAACGGGCCGCCGTCCGGCGCAGGAGCGCCCGCCAGGCCCGGGCGGCCCGGGCGGCCCGGGCCCGCGTCGCCCGCGTGCGCGCCAGCCGCGTCTAAGCCCTGCTCGCTCGTCACTAGTCTCCGGCGCCATGCCGGCGCTCTCGGGCAAGCGGGTCCTGATCACCGGCGCGTCGAGCGGGGTGGGCGCCGCGGCGGCGGTCGCCTTCGCTCGGGCAGGCGCCGACGTGGCGCTCCTCGCTCGCCGCCGCGAGGGCCTCGAGGTGGCGGCGACCGCCGCGCGGGCCTACGGCGGCGCGGTTCACGTTGTCGCGGCCGACGTCGCCGATCGCCCGGCGCTCGAGGCGGCCGTCGCGGAGGCGGTGGACGCGCTCGGCGGGCTCGACGTCCTCGTCTCCAACGCCGCCGCGATGCTCTACGGGGCGTTCGAGGCGGTCGTCCCCGAGGAGTTCGACCGGACGCTCGAGATCACCTTCACCGGAGCGGTCAACGTCATCCGGGCCGCCCTGCCGCACCTCGAGCGCTCCCACGGCACCATCGTCGTGACCGGGTCGATCATGGGCAAGGTCCCGCTCCCGACGCTTTCGTCCTACGCCGCCGCCAAGCACGCGCTGCGGGGCTTCCTGGGCTCGCTCCGGGTGGAGTTGCGCGCCAAGGGCAGCCCGGTGACCATCTCGATCGTCAATCCCGGGGCGGTCGACACCCCGTTGTGGGACCACCTCTCGGCGGCCGGCCCGGTCCAGGTCCGCAACCCGCCCGACCTCTACTCGCCGCAGACCATCGCCCGGGCGCTGGTGGCCGTGGCGATCGCCCCCCGGCCCGAGTTCACGGTGGGCGGCGAGGCCCGGGTGATCGAGCTCGGGTGGGCGTTCGCCCGGCCGATCGCCAACCTCGTCCTGACCATCGTCTCCCGTTACTACTCGTCGGGCAGGCGCCCAGCGCCGGCGGTCGGCCTGCTGCGGGGCCCGACCGGCGAGGGGCGGGCGAGCGGCGGTCGCCACGGGCGGCCGAGCCTGTGGGCGTGGCTGCGCCTGGGTCGTCCCTACCGCCGGCGGGGGCGGTGAGCCGCCTCGCGCCGCTCCGGTCGCAGCGGTGCTACAGCAGCTTCGTGATCGCGATGATCGCGCCCGCAAGGACCATCACGACGATGGCGATCTGCACGTAGATCCAGAACGGGGACACGGGTCAGGGCTCCTGCGCCGAGACGAGCCGGCGGTGCCGGCCCTCCGCTCGCGGTGCGGGCGCCAGCGCCGGCTCACCCGGGATCGCCTCGCCGGCGAGGATCGCCTCCGGGACCTCCTCGGTCAACCACGCCTTCCGTGCCCCGATGCCCGGCACCGCGCGCTCGGCGCGCTCGAGCGCGTCGCCCAGGCCCGGCGGGCGGCGGACGGTGTCGTGGGCGTCGGAGGCCATCACGTGGACGAGCCCGTCCCGCAGGAGGCGGTGGGCGAAGTCGCGCGTGCGCGAGCCGAAGGCGCCCCGCAGCGCGCCGGCGGTGAGCTGGACGAGCGCGCCCGTCTCGACCAGGCGGACCAGGCGCTCAGGGTCGCGCTGGAAGGTCGGGCAGCGCTCGGGATGGGCGAGCAGGACGCGGTGGCCGCGGGCCTGGGCGTCGCGGACGAGCGGCTCGAAGTCCCCGGCCCTCACCGCGAAGGGACACTCGAGCAGCAGGTACGGTCCGTCGCCGAGGCGCAGCGGGTCCAGCTCGTCGTCGGAGAGGTCGAGCAGCCGGCTCAGGGCGACCTCGGCGCCGGCGTGCACGATCAGGTCGATGCTCTCGCGCTCGAGCGCTCGGTTGAGCTCGGCGACCGCCGGCCCGATCGCCTCCGGCGCGATCAAGCGGTCCCCGTTGACGTGCGGCGTGGCCACGACGCGCACCGTCCCGGCGGTGACGGTCGCCCGGGCGAGGGCGAGGGCGTCCTCGAGCGTGGCCGGGCCGTCGTCCACTCCCGGGAGCAGGTGGGCATGGAGGTCGACCCCGGGCACTCCGGGCAGGGTAGATCACCCCGGTCCGCGGATATGATCGCGCGCCGGCTCTGAGGCCGGCGACGACGAAAGGAGCCCTCCCCCATGTTCGGCTCGATCGTGGTAGGCACGGACGGATCGGAGACCGCACGGATGGCCGTGCGCGAGGCGTACGAGCTCGCCAAGCAGGTGGGCGCCACGATCGACATCGTCTCGGCCTACGCGCCGGTCTCGGGTCAGCGGCTGCGCGAGGAGCAGCGGGAGGTCCCGCCCGACGTGGAGTGGTCGATCAACCCGCGCGAGGACGTCGACGCCACCTTGGCCGAGGCCGAGGCGGCGGTCGAGGGAGCGGGCATCACCGTGACCACCTTCGCGCGCGAGGGGGATCCGGCCGACGCGATCCTGGACGTCGCCGAGGAACGGGGGGCGGATCTCATCGTCGTCGGCAACAAGGGCATGACCGGCGCGAAGCGCTTCCTGCTCGGCTCCGTGCCGAACAAGATCTCCCACCACGCGCCGTGCAGCGTGCTGATCGTCAGGACGAGCTAGAACCTACGGCCACGCGTGCTGGCGACCGGGGCGACCGGTGCGGTGGCCCGCGCCGCGTCGAGCAGCCCGGCGCCGTAGCGGGAGTCGCGGCCCGGCGTGCCCAGGTCGCGCGCGGTGGCCTCGAGGTGGCGCTCCAGGCGCTCGGGCGCGGGCGCGCGACCGAGCACGCCGGCGGCGATGACCATCGCCGCGACGGCCGACACGTGCGGCGCGGCCATCGAGGTCCCGACGTAGCCGTCGGGGATGCCGAAGCGCCGGACCGACCCCCCTTCGAACGTGACCTGGAAGATGTCGCGCCCGGGCGGTTCCCCGGGGCGGCAGCGAGGGTCCGCGCCGAGGGCGGCGTCCGGGCCGCCCCCCGGCGCGACGAGGTCGAGGTCCGAGCCGCGGTTCGAGTAGTCGGCCTGGCAGCCGCGCTCCGTCGTCGCTCCGACGGCGACCATCAGCGGCGAGCGGGCCGGGTACGCGACCACTGGGTCACCGGCGTTGCCCGAGGCGCCGACCACCAGCGCACCCTTGCGGCGGGCGTAGCGCAGGGCGGAGAGGACGTCGGGGATCGAGGCGGCCCTCACCTCCGGGGCGAACTCGAAGGAGAGGTTGATCACGTCGGCACCCGTCCGCGCTGAGTAGCGGATCCCGCGGGCGATGTCGGTGGAGGTGCCCTCGCCGCGCCCGTCGAGCACCCGGACCGGCATGATCCGCGCGCCGTAGGCGAGGCCGGTGAGGCCCACCTGGTTGTCGGCGCTCTCGGCGATCGTCGACGCCACGTGGGTGCCGTGGCCGTTCTGGTCGTCGGGGTAGGGGTCGTCGGCGACGAAGTCGTAGCCCTTGCGCAGGCGGCTGCCCGACAGGTCGGGGGACCGCCGGAAGCGGCGTGCGTCGGCGTAGGCGACGCCCGTGTCGAGCACCGCAACGGTCACCCCGGCCCCGCCGGGCCGTCCGGCGCGGATCAGGGTCGCCCACGCCTCCGGGGCGTTGACGCCGACGTCGGGCAGGAAGTTCCACTGCAGGCTCGCCCAGCCGCCGGGCAGCGCCGACGCGCCCGGGTCGTTGGGGATGAAGCCGCTGGCTCGGGCGATCCAGTTCGGCGTCGCGGTGGCCACCCCGGGACGGCGGCGCAGGGCGCTCACGGTCCCGGCCACGCTCGCCCCGCGCCGGATCCGCAGGGTGCGGGCGTGCGGGGCGAAGGCCTCGGGCCGCGCCGTGCCGGTGGCGCGCTGGATCGCGGCGCGCTCGGCGCGGTCCACCCCGGCGGCGTAGCGGACGACGACCTCGCCGGGTGCGTACGGCGGTGCGGCCGCCGCCACCGCGGCGGAGACCGACGTGGCGCCGCCCGCCACGAGCGAGAGGATCGGCAGGAGGAGACGAGGCCGCATCAAGAAGCAGAGCATGATGAGGCTCCATAAGTTCCGGAGCAAGGGTGAGCCACCATGTCGGGCGTGACCGATCCGCGCGACGAGCGCTTCATGGACATGGCCCTCGAAGCCGCCGGGCAGGCGGTCGCCCACGACGACGTGCCGGTGGGGGCGGTCGTCGTCCAGGGGGATCAGGTCGTGGCCACCGCGCACAACGAGCGGGAGCGGCGCGGCGATCCCACCGCCCACGCCGAGGTGCTCGCCCTGCGCGCGGCTGCCGAGGCCCTCGGCAGCTGGCGACTGCTCGAGACGACGCTCTACGTGACGCTCGAGCCGTGCGCCATGTGCGCCGGGGCGATCGTCCTGGCCCGGGTGCCCAGGGTGGTGTGGGGGACGGCCGATCCGAAGGCGGGCGCGGCGGGCAGCGTCCTCGACGTCCTCGCCGAGCCGCGCCTCAACCACCGGCCGGCGGTCCGGGGCGGCATCCGGGCCGCCGAGTGCGCGGCGATGCTGACCGAGTTCTTCGCGGCCCGGCGCGCCCGCCGCACCCCGAGCGGGTAGGCACTGGGCTCATGGACGCCGTGCTGGGACCGACCGTCGAGCCCCTGAGTCCCGCCGACGTCCGGGCGGAGCGAGCCGCTCTGGAGGCGCTGTACTTCGCGGCCTTCTCCCCGCCGCCCTACGTCGAGTCCCGCGCGGAGGCCGAGGCGTTCGGCGCGTTGGCCGAGCGCGATTCGCACCGGCCGGGCTACGTCGCGTTCGTCGCCCGCTCGGGCGAGCGGCACCGCGCCCCGATCGGCCTCGCCTACGGCTACGACACTCCGTCCGAGTCGCCCGGCGGGGCCTGGTGGGAGCGGCTGCTCGAGGCGGTCGGCGACGAGGCGGCTGCCCGCTGGGTCCTCGGCCAGTTCGCGTTCTGCTGGTTCGCCGTCTCGCCGGAGGCGCAGCGCACCGGGCTCGGCGTCGCGCTCTACGACGCGGTCATGGCGCAGGTTCTCGCGCCGCGCGCCTGGCTCGTCACCCACGGCGACCCGTCCGTGGCTCGCGCGATGTACGACCGCCGCGGGTGGCGCGAGCTCGCCCGGGCCGAGCTGGGCTGGGTACCGGGCGAGCGCGCGGTCATGGGCCTCGAGGTCGCTACCGTCTAGGCCGCTCGGAGAGGTGGCAGAGCGGTTGAATGCGGCGGTCTCGAAAACCGTTGTACGGGCAATCCCCGTACCGGGGGTTCGAATCCCCCCCTCTCCGCT
>Ga0136612_10000061_pt1 | contig 23736 bp, 12 predicted proteins | sample AntDryUQ224A2306_2_FD_106644 | JGI IMG/M metagenome (GOLD analysis project Ga0136612, IMG submission 106644) | Polar desert sand microbial communities from Dry Valleys, Antarctica - metaG UQ224A (23.06) | ecosystem: Environmental > Terrestrial > Soil > Desert | place: Antarctica: Dry Valley... | reverse complement strand
GCCCGGCGCGTGTGCTTCGGCACGCGACCCGGTGACGACGTCGCCGATCGCGCCGGCGAGCTGTGGTGGGACGAGGCGCCGTTCATCCGGGCCGAGGAGATCCGCCTGCGCGGGTCCCACAACCGGCGCAACGCCATGGCGGCGGCCGCTGTGACGCTGGCTCGCGGCATCGAGCCCGACGCGGTGGGCGCCGGGCTGCGCTCGTTCCCCGGGCTTCCCCACCGTCTTGAGGCCGTCGCCGAGCGCGGCGGCGTGCTCTACGTCAACGACTCCAAGGCCACGAACGTCGAGGCGGCGACCGCGGGCCTGTGCGCGTTCGAGGGCGGCGTCCACGCGATCCTCGGCGGCAGCGACAAGGGGGAGAGCTTCGCCGCGCTGGCCGCGCCCGTCGCGGAGCGCTGTCGTGCGGTCTACCTGATCGGCGAGACCGCCCCGGACATCGCCGGCGCGCTGGCCGGCTCCGCCGTCCCCGTGCACGAATGCGGCGAGCTCGAGCGGGCCGTCGCGGCCGCGCGCGCCGCCGCGAGGCCCGGTGACGTGGTCCTGCTCTCGCCCGCGTGCGCGTCCTTTGACCAGTACGCCGACTACGAGGCGCGTGGGGAGCATTTCCGCGCGCTCTCGGGGGAGGGCTGAGGTGGCGGCGCGGCGCGCCAGGCGCGCGCCCGTCAAGCGGGCGTCCGCGAAGCGCGCGCTCACGAAGCGTGGGCCGGCGAAGCGCGCGCTGACGAAGCGCGGACCGGCGAAGGGGAGGGCCACGCGCAAACGCGCCAAGCCGGCACGCCGCCGGGCGGCGGCGCCGACGCGGCCGCTGGAGTACCGCATCCTGCTCACGGCGACGCTGTGCCTGCTCGCGACCGGCGCGGTGATGGTCTACAGCGCGTCCTCGGCGCGCGAGCTCCTCCAGGGCGGCGGCGACGGACGGGGCTTCCTCACCCGCTATGTGATCTTCGCCGCCATCGGCCTCGTCCTCATGCACGTTCTCTCCCGGCACGGCCTCGACGCGATCCGCCGCGCGACGCCGCTCATCCTGCTCGCCGCCTTCGCGGGGCTCGTCGCGGTGCTCCTGCCGGGGGTCGGGGTCGAGATCAACGGCGCCAGGCGCTGGATCGGTGCGGGGCCGCTCCAGTTCCAGCCGTCCGAGCTCATGAAGGTGGCGCTGCTGCTCTACGCCGTCCAGATCCTCGCCAGCCAGCCCCAGCGAATGCGGCGGCTCGGGGGCCTGGTCAATCCGCTGCTCCTGATCGCCGCGCTGGCCTGCGGCCTGGTGGCCATGCAGCCCGACCTCGGCACCGCGCTGGTCATCGGGTTCACGCTCGCCGCGGTGCTCGTGGCCGCCGGCGTGCCGATCCGCCACCTCCTGCTGCTCGGCGGGCTCGCGGCCGCGGCCGTGCTCGTCTTCGCGTTGCTCGAGCCCTACCGGCGGGCGCGGCTCACGGCCTTCTTGAACCCCTGGGGCGACGCGGCGGGCACGGGCTTCCAGTCGGTGCAGGGCCAGATCGCGCTGGGCTCGGGTGGCCTCTTCGGCGTCGGCCTGGGCCAGTCGGTCCAGAAGGTCTTCTACCTGCCCGAGGCCCACACGGACTTCATCCTCGCGGTCATCGGCGAGGAGCTCGGCGTCGCGGGGATCGCGGGGGTCCTGTTCCTCTACGGGATGATCGCCTACGCCGGGCTGCGCACTGCGAAGGCCGCCACCGGTCGCTACGCACAGCTCCTCGCGGCGGGGGTGACGTGCCTGATCCTCTCCCAGGCGACGCTCAACGCGTTCGCCGTGCTCGGGCTGGCGCCGCTCACGGGAGTACCCCTCCCCTTCATCTCGTACGGTTCGAGCAACCTGCTCGTCCTGCTGGGCGCCATGGGGCTTCTGCTCAACGTGGCCGCCGGCGGGGCGGTGCACCTGCGCGCGGTCCCGGAGCCCCGGCGCACGCGTGCGACCCGAGCCAACGCGACCGAGAGGACCCAGAGAGCCGACCATGCCGACGCGGATCGTGATCGCCGCCGGCGGGACCGCAGGCCACGTCGTACCGGCTCTGGTGGTCGCCGACGCGCTGCGGGCTGAGGGCGCCGACGTCGTCTTCGTCGGCGGCGAGCGCGCCGAGGCCGAGCTCGTGCCGGCCGCGGGGTATGACCTGCGCCGCCTGCGGGTCGAGGGCCTCAGTCGCCGCAACCCGCTCAAGGCCCTCCGCGCGCTCTGGCGCGCCGGCGGTGCCTATCGCGCCTCCTACCGGCTGCTGCGCGAGTTGGCTCCCGACGTGGTCATGGGCGGCGGGGGCTACGTCGCCGGCCCCGTCGGGCTGGCCGCCGTGCGCCTGAAGATCCCGCTCGTGCTGACCGAGGCCGACTCGCAACTGGGGCTGACCAACCGGCTGCTCGCGCCCTTCGCCAAGCGGGTCTGCCTCGCGTTCCCGATCCGCGAGCGCACCGGCGAGCGCTTCCGGGTCACCGGCCGGCCCATCCCGCCCCCCGCCACGGACCGCTTCGCCGCGCGGGAGCGCTTCCACATCGACCGCGGGCGCGTTTGCGTGCTGGTGTTCGGCGGCTCGCTGGGCGCCCGCTCGCTGAACACCGCGGCGCTGGCGGCGTTCGCAGACGCCGACTTCCAGGTCCTGCACGTCGCAGGCGAGCGCGACTTCGCCTCCCTGGAGTCCCCGGGGCCCCACTACGACCTGCACTCCTACGTGGACGGATTCGGCGAGGCGCTGCTGGCCGCCGACCTGGTCGTCGCGCGCGCCGGGGGCTCCGTGTTCGAGATCGCCGCCCACGGACGGCCCGCCGTGCTCGTGCCCTATCCCTCGGCCGCCGGTGACCACCAGACCGGCAACGCGCGCTGGATGGTCGATGCGGGGGCTGCGGTGATGCTCGTGGACGACCCGCTCCTGCCGGCCCGCCTCCAGGAGACCGTCTACGCGCTGCTCGACGACCCCGACCGCCTGGAGGCCATGCGCTCCGCCTCGGCCGCACTGGCCAAGCCGGCCGCGGGCCGGGCGGTGGCCGCCCAGGTGCTCGCGGCGGCGGGACGGTGAGCCCGCCCGCCGGCTCGCTGGCCGGCCGCCGGCTGCACTTCGTCGGGATCGGCGGCGCGGGCATGAGCGGCCTCGCGCTGGTCGCCCACGGCCTCGGCGCGGCCGTGACCGGGTCTGACCGCGCCGAGTCGCCCTACGTCGCCCGCCTGCGGGAGGCCGGGATCGAGCCCGTGATCGGCCACGCCGCGGGCAACGTCCCGCCGGACGCCGAGGTGGTGGTCTCCACGGCGATCCCGCCCGACAATCCCGAGCGCGTGGTGGCCCGTGAGCGCGGGCAGCCCGAGCGACACCGGGCCGACCTCCTCGGCGAGCTGAGCGCCCTGCGGCGCTGCCTGGCGATCTCGGGGACACACGGCAAGACCACCACCACCGCCATGGCGGTCCATGCCCTGCGCGCGTGCGGGCTGGACCCGGCCTTCTTCATCGGCGGGGAGCTGCGCGACGGGGCCAGCGCCGCGTGGGGGACGGGGGAGTGGGTCGTGGTCGAGGCCGACGAGTCCGACCGCTCGCTCCTGCGCCTGGACCCCGAGATCGCGGTGCTCACGAACCTGGAGCTCGACCACCACGCCACCTACGCCTCGCGGCTGGACCTCGAGGCCACCGTCCGGGAGTTCCTGGGTGCCGCCGGCCAGGCCGTGGTGTGGGACCGGCCCGAGCTGCTCGCCCTGCGCGAGGGCCCGGTCGTCGCCTTCGACGTCCCCGCGCCCACGCTGGATGCGACCGGGAGCCGCTTTGCCTGGCGCGGCCACGAGGTCGCGCTCACCGTGCCGGGCGCCCACAACGCGCTCAACGCCGCCGCGGCCCTGGAGGCCTGCCGCCTGGCCGGCGCCGACGAGGCTCTCGCCGTCGCCTCGCTGGCCGATTTCCGCGGCGCGGGCCGGCGCTTCGAGCGGGTCGGCACGACGGCCGCAGGGGCGGAGGTCTATGACGACTACGCCCATCACCCGACGGAGGTCGCCGCGACGCTCGCCGCCGCGCGCACGCTGGGCGCCCGGCGGGTGGTTGCGGTCTTCCAGCCCCATCTGTACTCGCGCACGGCGGCGCTGTGGCGCGACTTCGGCGCCGCGCTGGCCGCCGCCGACGTGCCCGTCGTGGTGGACATCTACGAGGCTCGCGAGCGGGCCGAGGATCATCCGGGCATCTCGGGCCGCCTCGTGGCGCAGGCCACGGCCGACGCCGCCGGGGGCGCGACCGTCGGGTGGCTCCCGCGCCTGGAGGACGCCGAGGCCTTCCTGCGGGCCGAGCTGCGTGAGGGGGACCTGTGCCTGACCCTCGGGGCCGGGAACGTCGATGTCCTGGCCCGGCGCCTGGTCGGCTGACGCGGCAGGACCCGGCCGCCGGGCGGTGAACGAGGTCTCATGACCACCGAGCCTCCCGGCGTCCAGGCCGGCCACTCGCTCGCGCGCCTCACCACCGTGCGCACCGGCGGCGTGGCTGAGTTCTTCGCGCGCGCGGGTGACGCGGAGCGGCTTTCGACCCTGCTGGCCTGGGCGGGCGAGCGTGGCCTGGACGTAGGGGTCGTCGGGTCCGGGTCGAACCTGCTCGTAGCCGACGAGGGCGTGGAGGGCCTGGTGATCAAACTGGACGGCGAGCTGGCGACGATCGAGCAGGACGGGACGCGGCTGCGCTGCGGCGGCGGCGCGCGGCTGCCCGCGGCCGCGGCCTTCGCCGCGCGCGCCGGGCTCACCGGCCTCGAGTTCGGCGTCAACATCCCCGGGACGGTGGGTGGCGCCGTGAAGATGAACGCGAACGCCTACGGCGGCCAGCTGGGGGAGGTGCTCGAGTGGGTCGACGTCGTCTCGGGCGCCGGCACCGACCGCCGGGCGCCCGACGCGCTCGGCTTCGCCTACCGGCGCTCGAACCTGGCTCCCGGCGAGATCGTCGCGCGTGCCTCCTTCGCACTCGCTCCCGCCCCCCCCGAGCAGGTCAAGGCCACGCTCGCGGGCATGCGCGAGCAGCGCCACGCAGCCCAGCCCTCGGGGATCAAGACGTTCGGCTCGACCTTCAAGAACCCCGACGACGCGCGCGCGGAGGGGCGTTCGGCCGGCCAGCTCCTGGACGCCGCGGGCTGTCGCGGGCTCGAGGTTGGCGGCGCGCGCTTTGCCCCCAAGCACGCCAACTTCGTGGAGAACACGGGCACGGCCACGACCGCCGATGTCGTCGCCCTCATGGCCGAGGGCCGGCGCCGCGTGCAGGAGGCCTTCGGCATCACCCTGGAGCCCGAGGTCCAGTCGCTGGGCCCGGTGGCCTGGCCCGAGGGCTGGGAGGACGGGCCGTGAGTGCCGCTCGTATCGCGCTCGAGCGAGTGTGGCCGGCCCGCAGGCGTCGCCGCCGCCGACCGCCCGGCCGGGCCGTGCGGCGTGCGATCCTCGCGCGCAAGCGCCCCGCGCCGCAAAGCCGGGCCGCACGCCGCCACACGCGGCTCTCGCCCCGTCGCATCGCGTTGATCGGTCTCCTGACGCTCCTCGCCCTGGCCGGAGGCTGGTTCTGGCTGCGCGACTCGAGCCTCGTGCGCGCCGACGACGTGCGCGTGAGCGGGCTCAGCGGCCCCGACGCCCCGCGGATCCGCGCGCTCTTGACCGAGACGGCGTCGGACATGACCACCCTCCACGTCCGCGCCGACCAGCTGCGTGACGCGCTCGCCCCCTATCCGATCGTCAAGGACATCCGGGTCTCGGCCGCCGTTCCGCACACCCTGCGCATCGAGGTGATCGAGCACGATCCGGTCGCCGCGGTGGTCATCGGCGGGCGCCGCGTGGCGGTCGCCTCCGACGGGACCGTGCTGGACGGCACGCGCGCCGCCGAGGACCTCATCGCCCTGCCGGCCTCCGCCGCGTCGGCCGGCGGGCGCCTGACGGACCGGCGGGCGCTCCAGCAGGTGGCACTGCTCGGCGCGGCGCCTGCGCCCCTGCGCGCGCTGATCGGCTCGGTGGGGCGTGATCCCAGTGGCCTGCGGGTCATGCTCGTCCAGGGCCCCGTCGTGGTCTTCGGCTCCGCGGCGCGCCTGCGCGCCAAGTGGGCGGCGGCGGCGCGCGTCATCGCCGACCCCGACAGCGCGGGGGCCACCTACGTGGACGTCCGTGTGCCCCAGAACGCAGTGGCCGGGCGCTTCGCCCCCGAGCCCGTCCCCGACGGGGTGACCGACGAGGACACGGTGGTGCCCCCGGACGCGGCCGCGGGCGACGCGGCCACCGGGCAGGCGACGGCCGGCGAGGAGACCGCCGGCAGCACGCCGGAGGGGGGATGATGAAGGCTCTATCTTCACTCGAGGCTTGCGCAAGTCTCAAGTCTCACTTGAGGGTGACGGCCTGCCCGTGACCCGCGATCGCGTTTCTGCAAGCCGAGTTGCGATCTTGACGAACCCCAGGAATCGCCGTACTGTGCGCGAATCCGACCCCGTGGGTTTCGGAGGAAACTCTCAACGCTACCCTTAGGGTCGGACAAGTCATGGAGAGCGGCAGCTACCTGGCAGTCATCAAGGTCGTCGGTGTCGGCGGCGGAGGGACCAATGCGGTCAACCGCATGGTCGACGCCGGCCTGCGCGGAGTCGAGTTCATCGCCGCGAACACCGACTCACAGGCGCTGCAGATGTGCGACGCCGACATCAAGCTGAACATCGGCCACGAGCTGACCAAGGGGCTGGGCGCCGGCGCGAACCCCGACGTCGGCATGGGCGCCGCGGCCGAGTCGCGCGACGACATCAAGGAGGCGCTCAAGGGCGCCGACATGGTCTTCGTCACCGCCGGCGAGGGCGGCGGCACCGGCACCGGCGCCGCGCCGGTCATCGCCGAGATCGCCAAGAACGAGATCGGCGCGCTCACCGTCGGCGTGGTCACGCGCCCCTTCGAGTTCGAGGGCGCCAAGCGCGCGGGCCAGGCCCAGGAGGGCATCGAGCGCCTGCGCGAGCAGGTCGACACCCTCATCGTCATCCCCAACGAGAAGCTGCTCACGATCGTGGAGCGGCGAACGAGCATCCTCGACGCCTTCCGCGAGGCCGACAACGTGCTGCGCCAGGGCGTCCAGGGCATCACCGACCTCATCACGATCCCCGGCCTGATCAACCTGGACTTCGCCGACGTGCGCACCGTGATGAGCGACGCGGGCACGGCGCTGATCGGCATCGGCTCGGCCGCCGGCGAGAGCCGCGCCGTCGAGGCCGCCAAGGGCGCGATCTCCTCACCGCTGCTCGAGGAGTCCGTCGAGGGCGCCGCGGGGATCCTGCTCAACATCACCGGTGGCAAGGACCTTGGCCTGTTCGAGGTCAACGAGGCCGCCGAGATCATCTCCAGCGCCGCCGACACCAACGCCAACGTCATCTTCGGAGCGGTCATCGACGACGGGATGTCCGACGAGGTCCGCGTCACGGTGATCGCCACGGGTTTCCACCACAGCGTCACCTCGCCCTACACGGCGCGCGACGCCGCGCCGCCGCGCGACCGGCGCCCCCGCGTCGACCGTCCGACGCGCTCGTCGCTGGAGATCTCCGACGACGAGATCGACATCCCGTCGTTCCTCAAGGACACCTAGCTCTCGCCGCCATGAGCGGCTGCGCGCCGGCGAACCCCGCCGCGGCCACCCGTTAGCCTGCGGCGGGTGACGCCCGCCACCGAGGAGGCCCTCCGCCGCACGCCGCTGTACGACCGCCACGCGGCGGCCGGCGCGAAGCTCGTGCCCTTCGCCGGCTGGGAGATGCCGGTGTCCTACGCGGGTATCCGCGCCGAGCACGAGGCCGTGCGCAACGCCGTCGGCGTGTTCGACGTCTCCCACATGGGCGAGATCGAGACGCGCGGGCCCCAGGCCGCCGACCTGCTCCAGCGCCTGCTCTCCAACGACGTCCGCCGCATCCCCGAGGGCGGCGCGCAGTACGGGCTCCTGTGCCGCGAGGACGGCGGTGTACTGGACGACCTCTTCACCTACCGGCTGGCCGAGGAGCACTTCCTCACGGTGACCAACGCGTCCAACCACGAAAAGGACCTCGCGTGGTTCCAGTCCCACGCGGAGGAGTTCGACGCCGACGTCATCGATCGTCTCGACGACTTCGCGATGCTCGCCGTGCAGGGCCCGGACGCCCGCGACCTGGTCGCCGGTCTCGCCGATGGGCGCTTGGCACCCCGGATGCACGTCTGCCAGCGCACGGTGGCGGACGTCCCGATGCTCGTGTGCGGCACGGGCTACACGGGCGAGGACGGCGTCGAGCTGCTCCTGGGCGCAGACGCCGCCGGGGCGGTCTGGGACGCGCTGCTCGCGGCCGGGGCGACGCCCGCCGGCCTCGCGGCGCGCGACACCCTGCGCCTGGAGGTCTGCTTTCACCTCTACGGCAATGACCTCATGGAGTCCCGCGGCCCGATCGAGGCCGGCCTGGGCTGGGCCTGCAAGGAGGCCACCGCGTTCATCGGCGCCGGGGCCGTGGCCGCCGCCCGCGAGGCCGGCCCGGCCGAGCGGCTCGTCCCCTTCGTGATCGACGGCGCGGGCATCGCCCGCCAGGGCAACGCGGTGGCCGGCGGCGGCGAGGTGACCAGCGGCACGCTGTCGCCGTCGCTGGGCGTGGGGATCGGGATGGCCTACGTGCCGGCCGGCGACGCTGAGCCCGGAATGCAGCTGGAGATCGACGTCCGCGGCAAGCCCCGGACCGCGATCGTGAAGGAGAAGCCGCTCTACCGAAAGGACGACGAGGCCACGTGAGTGACGCCAGCTACCCCGACGACCTGCTCTACCACGCCGAGCACGACTGGGCCCGTGTCGAGGGCGACACGGCCACCCTGGGCATCACCTGGTTCGCCCAGGACGCGCTCGGCGAGGTCGTCTTCTTCGAGCCGCCGGCGACCGGCACCACCGTGACGAAGGACGAGCCCTACACCGAGGTCGAGTCCGTCAAGGCCGTCTCGGACGTGATCGCCCCGCTCTCGGGTGAGGTCGTAGAGGTCAACGAGGCGCTGGCCGACACCCCGGAGAAGATCAACGACGACCCCTACGGCGACGGGTGGATGGTCAAGGTGCGCCTCTCCGACGCAGCGGAGAAGGATGCGCTGCTGGACGCCGCGGCCTACCAGGCCCAGCTCGACTGACCTCTACCCTCAGACGACGTGAGCACCTACACCTCCCTCACCCCCGACGACCGCGACGCCATGCTCGCGGCGATCGGTGTCGGCTCGATCGAGGAGCTGTTCGCCGACCTTCCCGCGGGAGTCCGCCTGGACCGCGCCCTGGACCTTCCGGCCGGTCTGGGCGAGGCCGAGGTTTACGCGCACCTGCGCGAGCTGGCGTCGCGCAACGTCTCGGCCGAGGACGAGCTCACTTTCCTGGGCGGCGGGATGTACGACCACTACGTGCCGGCGCTGGTGGACTCGATCCTCGGGCGCTCGGAGTTCCTCACGCCCTACACGCCCTACCAGCCCGAGATCTCCCAGGGCGGCCTGCAGGTCATGTTCGAGTACCAGACGGCGATCTCCGAGCTGACCGGGTTGCCCGTCTCCAACGCCTCGGTCTACGAGGGGCCCTCGGCGCTCGGCGCCGCCGGCTACCTGGCCAAGCTCGCCAACGGCCGTAGGCGGTTCGTGATCTCGCGGGGCGTGCACCCGCACTCCCGCGAGGCGCTCCAGACCCTCTCGGCCGGCTACGGAACCGAGGTCGTCGAGGTCGGGCTGGCCGACGGGATCACCGACGCCGAGGCGCTCGCCGCCGCTGTCGACGACGACACGAGCGCCGTCTTCCTCCAGCAGCCCAACTTCCTCGGCGCCGTCGAGGACCTCGAGGCCCTCGCCGGGCCCGCGAAGGCCACCGGGGCCGTGCTCGTCTGTGCCTGTGACCCGATCCCGCTCGGCGTGCTCAAGACCCCGGGGGAGTCGGGGGTCGACGTCGCGGTGGGCGAGGGCCAGACCCTCGGCAACCGCCTGGACTACGGCGGCCCGTCGTTCGGCTTTTTCGCCGCCGCCGAGCCGTTCCTGCGCCGGATGCCGGGGCGCATCGCGGGCGAGACGGTGGACGTGGACGGCCGCCGCGGGTTCGTGCTCACCCTCCAGACGCGCGAGCAGCACATCCGGCGCGAGAAGGCGACCTCGAACATCTGCACGGCCCAGGCACTCAACGCGCTGGCCGGCATGCTCTATCTCGCCTGGCTGGGCCGGCAGGGCCTGGTGGAGCTGGGCGAGCTGCTCGTCCGCCGCACGGCCTACGCGCGCGACACGCTCGTGGCGATCGACGGCGTCGCCGCGCTGCACGACCAGCCGGTCGTGCGGGAGTTCGCCCTGACGCTCGACGCCCCCGTCGCCGCGGTGATCGAGCGCTGTGCGGCCGAGGGGGTCAACCCCGGCTTGGCGCTGGGCCGCGACTACCCCGAGCACGAGCAGGGCCTGCTCGTCGCGCTGACCGAGCAGCGCTCACGCGCGGACATCGATCGTCTCGCCGACGTGCTCGGCCGGGCGGTCGCCGCGGAGCGGACCGGCTCACCGGCCGGAGTCGGAGCGTGACCATGTCCGACACAGAGCTCCAGCGCGACCCCGGCATCGAGCCTGACGAGCCCTCGGGCGAGCGCCCCGTGACGCTCACCGAGACCCCCCAGCAGCGCGACCGGGCGACGACGATCTACGAGCGCTCGCAGCCCGGCCGCCGCGCCTTCGTGGCCCCGGCGCTCGACGTGCCCGAGCGCCCGCTGGACGAGCTCCTGCCCGCCGCGCTGCGACGCTCGGAGCCCGCGAGGCTCCCCGAGGTCGCCGAGCCGGAGATCGTGCGTCACTACAACCGGCTGTCCAAGCGCAACTTCGACCTGGACACCGGCTTCTACCCGCTCGGCTCGTGCACGATGAAGCACAACCCCAAGCTCCACGAGCGGGTCGCCGCGCTCCCCGGGCACGCGCGCCTGCACCCGTTCCAGGATCCGCGCCGCGCCCAGGGCGCCCTGGAGCTCATGTGGCGCCTGCAGGGCGGCCTGGCCGAGGTGGCGGGCCTCCCGCACGTCTCCCTCCAGCCCTCGGCCGGCTCCCACGGCGAGCTGGCCGGCGTCCTGCTCACGCGCGCCTTCCACGAGGACCGCGGAGAGCACCGCCACAAGGTGCTGACCCCCGACACCGCCCACGGGACGAACCCGGCGACGGTGACCATGGCCGGCTATGAGCTGGTCAAGGTCGGCACGAACGCCGACGGCGGCGTCGACGTCGAGGACCTGCGGGCCAAGGCCGACCAGGACATCGCCTGCCTCATGCTCACCAACCCCAACACCCTGGGGCTGTTCGACCCGGCCATCGAGGAGATCGCCGAGATCGTCCACGGCGCCGGGGCGACGCTCTACTACGACGGGGCCAACCTCAACGCCGTCGTGGGCATCTCGCGGCCGGGCGACATGGGCTTCGACATCGTCCACTTCAACCTGCACAAGACCTTCACCCAGCCCCACGGCGGCGGCGGGCCGGGCGCCGGGCCGATCGCGGTGTCAGAGCGCATCGAGCCCTACCTGCCGCGGCCCCAGGTCGTGCGGCGGGAGTCGGGCAACGGCGCGGGGCCGGTCTTCGACCTCGACCACGACCGGCCGAAGTCCATCGGGCGCCTGCGCGGCTTCCAGGGCAACTTCGGGGTCTTCGTGCGCTCGTATGCCTACATGCGCTCGCTCGGGGCCGAGGGCCTGCGCGAGATGTCCGAGATCGCCGTGCTCAACGCCAACTACCTGCTCGCCCTGCTCAAGCGCAAGGGCATCGCGGAGTATCTCCCGGTGGCCTACGACCGCCTGTGCATGCACGAGTTCGTGCTCTCCGGCGCGCCGATGAAGCGCGAGCTCGAGCTGCGGACGCTCGACCTCGCCAAGCGCCTGCTCGACCACGGCGTGCACCCGCCGACCGTCTACTTCCCGCTGCTCGTCGACGAGCAGCGGGAAGTAGACGGTCGGCGGGTGCACGCCGTGGTCGAGCAGGCGCTTGGCGAGGTCGAGCGTCCGCAGCTCGAGCTCGCGCTTCATCGGCGCGCCGGAGAGCACGAACTCGTGCATGCACAGGCGGTCGTAGGCCACCGGGAGATACTCCGCGATGCCCTTGCGCTTGAGCAGGGCGAGCAGGTAGTTGGCGTTGAGCACGGCGATCTCGGACATCTCGCGCAGGCCCTCGGCCCCGAGCGAGCGCATGTAGGCATACGAGCGCACGAAGACCCCGAAGTTGCCCTGGAAGCCGCGCAGGCGCCCGATGGACTTCGGCCGGTCGTGGTCGAGGTCGAAGACCGGCCCCGCGCCGTTGCCCGACTCCCGCCGCACGACCTGGGGCCGCGGCAGGTAGGGCTCGATGCGCTCTGACACCGCGATCGGCCCGGCGCCCGGCCCGCCGCCGCCGTGGGGCTGGGTGAAGGTCTTGTGCAGGTTGAAGTGGACGATGTCGAAGCCCATGTCGCCCGGCCGCGAGATGCCCACGACGGCGTTGAGGTTGGCCCCGTCGTAGTAGAGCGTCGCCCCGGCGCCGTGGACGATCTCGGCGATCTCCTCGATGGCCGGGTCGAACAGCCCCAGGGTGTTGGGGTTGGTGAGCATGAGGCAGGCGATGTCCTGGTCGGCCTTGGCCCGCAGGTCCTCGACGTCGACGCCGCCGTCGGCGTTCGTGCCGACCTTGACCAGCTCATAGCCGGCCATGGTCACCGTCGCCGGGTTCGTCCCGTGGGCGGTGTCGGGGGTCAGCACCTTGTGGCGGTGCTCTCCGCGGTCCTCGTGGAAGGCGCGCGTGAGCAGGACGCCGGCCAGCTCGCCGTGGGAGCCGGCCGAGGGCTGGAGGGAGACGTGCGGGAGGCCCGCCACCTCGGCCAGGCCGCCCTGCAGGCGCCACATGAGCTCCAGGGCGCCCTGGGCGCGGCGCGGATCCTGGAACGGGTGCAGGCGCGCGTGCCCGGGGAGCGCGGCGACCCGCTCGTGGAGCTTGGGGTTGTGCTTCATCGTGCACGAGCCGAGCGGGTAGAAGCCGGTGTCCAGGTCGAAGTTGCGCTTGGACAGCCGGTTGTAGTGACGCACGATCTCCGGCTCGGCGACCTCGGGGAGCCTCGCGGGCTCCGAGCGTCGCAGCGCGGCGGGCAGGAGCTCGTCCAGCGGGCGCTCGGGCACGTCGAGCGCCGGGGCCACGAAGGCGCGGCGGCCGGGCTGCGAGCGCTCGTAGATCGTCGTCGCCCGGTCGCGCTGCTGGGGGGTCTCGGTGAGCGTCACGGGGCGCTCGCCCGAGGGCTCGTCAGGCTCGATGCCGGGGTCGCGCTGGAGCTCTGTGTCGGACATGGTCACGCTCCGACTCCGGCCGGTGAGCCGGTCCGCTCCGCGGCGACCGCCCGGCCGAGCACGTCGGCGAGACGATCGATGTCCGCGCGTGAGCGCTGCTCGGTCAGCGCGACGAGCAGGCCCTGCTCGTGCTCGGGGTAGTCGCGGCCCAGCGCCAAGCCGGGGTTGACCCCCTCGGCCGCACAGCGCTCGATCACCGCGGCGACGGGGGCGTCGAGCGTCAGGGCGAACTCCCGCACGACCGGCTGGTCGTGCAGCGCGGCGACGCCGTCGATCGCCACGAGCGTGTCGCGCGCGTAGGCCGTGCGGCGGACGAGCAGCTCGCCCAGCTCCACCAGGCCCTGCCGGCCCAGCCAGGCGAGATAGAGCATGCCGGCCAGCGCGTTGAGTGCCTGGGCCGTGCAGATGTTCGAGGTCGCCTTCTCGCGCCGGATGTGCTGCTCGCGCGTCTGGAGGGTGAGCACGAACCCGCGGCGGCCGTCCACGTCCACCGTCTCGCCCGCGATGCGCCCCGGCATCCGGCGCAGGAACGGCTCGGCGGCGGCGAAAAAGCCGAACGACGGGCCGCCGTAGTCCAGGCGGTTGCCGAGGGTCTGGCCCTCGCCCACCGCGACGTCGACCCCCGACTCCCCCGGGGTCTTGAGCACGCCGAGCGGGATCGGGTCACAGGCACAGACGAGCACGGCCCCGGTGGCCTTCGCGGGCCCGGCGAGGGCCTCGAGGTCCTCGACGGCGCCGAGGAAGTTGGGCTGCTGGAGGAAGACGGCGCTCGTGTCGTCGTCGACAGCGGCGGCGAGCGCCTCGGCGTCGGTGATCCCGTCGGCCAGCCCGACCTCGACGACCTCGGTTCCGTAGCCGGCCGAGAGGGTCTGGAGCGCCTCGCGGGAGTGCGGGTGCACGCCCCGCGAGATCACGAACCGCCTACGGCCGTTGGCGAGCTTGGCCAGGTAGCCGGCGGCGCCGAGCGCCGAGGGCCCCTCGTAGACCGAGGCGTTGGAGACGGGCAACCCGGTCAGCTCGGAGATCGCCGTCTGGTACTCGAACATGACCTGCAGGCCGCCCTGGGAGATCTCGGGCTGGTAGGGCGTGTAGGGCGTGAGGAACTCCGAGCGCCCGAGGATCGAGTCCACCAGCGCCGGCACGTAGTGGTCGTACATCCCGCCGCCCAGGAAAGTGAGCTCGTCCTCGGCCGAGACGTTGCGCGACGCCAGCTCGCGCAGGTGCGCGTAAACCTCGGCCTCGCCCAGACCGGCCGGAAGGTCCAGGGCGCGGTCCAGGCGGACTCCCGCGGGAAGGTCGGCGAACAGCTCCTCGATCGAGCCGACACCGATCGCCGCGAGCATGGCGTCGCGGTCGTCGGGGGTGAGGGAGGTGTAGGTGCTCACGTCGTCTGAGGGTAGAGGTCAGTCGAGCTGGGCCTGGTAGGCCGCGGCGTCCAGCAGCGCATCCTTCTCCGCTGCGTCGGAGAGGCGCACCTTGACCATCCACCCGTCGCCGTAGGGGTCGTCGTTGATCTTCTCCGGGGTGTCGGCCAGCGCCTCGTTGACCTCTACGACCTCACCCGAGAGCGGGGCGATCACGTCCGAGACGGCCTTGACGGACTCGACCTCGGTGTAGGGCTCGTCCTTCGTCACGGTGGTGCCGGTCGCCGGCGGCTCGAAGAAGACGACCTCGCCGAGCGCGTCCTGGGCGAACCAGGTGATGCCCAGGGTGGCCGTGTCGCCCTCGACACGGGCCCAGTCGTGCTCGGCGTGGTAGAGCAGGTCGTCGGGGTAGCTGGCGTCACTCACGTGGCCTCGTCGTCCTTTCGGTAGAGCGGCTTCTCCTTCACGATCGCGGTCCGGGGCTTGCCGCGGACGTCGATCTCCAGCTGCATTCCGGGCTCAGCGTCGCCGGCCGGCACGTAGGCCATCCCGATCCCCACGCCCAGCGACGGCGACAGCGTGCCGCTGGTCACCTCGCCGCCGCCGGCCACCGCGTTGCCCTGGCGGGCGATGCCCGCGCCGTCGATCACGAAGGGGACGAGCCGCTCGGCCGGGCCGGCCTCGCGGGCGGCGGCCACGGCCCCGGCGCCGATGAACGCGGTGGCCTCCTTGCAGGCCCAGCCCAGGCCGGCCTCGATCGGGCCGCGGGACTCCATGAGGTCATTGCCGTAGAGGTGAAAGCAGACCTCCAGGCGCAGGGTGTCGCGCGCCGCGAGGCCGGCGGGCGTCGCCCCGGCCGCGAGCAGCGCGTCCCAGACCGCCCCGGCGGCGTCTGCGCCCAGGAGCAGCTCGACGCCGTCCTCGCCCGTGTAGCCCGTGCCGCACACGAGCATCGGGACGTCCGCCACCGTGCGCTGGCAGACGTGCATCCGGGGTGCCAAGCGCCCATCGGCGAGACCGGCGACCAGGTCGCGGGCGTCCGGGCCCTGCACGGCGAGCATCGCGAAGTCGTCGAGACGATCGATGACGTCGGCGTCGAACTCCTCCGCGTGGGACTGGAACCACGCGAGGTCCTTTTCGTGGTTGGACGCGTTGGTCACCGTGAGGAAGTGCTCCTCGGCCAGCCGGTAGGTGAAGAGGTCGTCCAGTACACCGCCGTCCTCGCGGCACAGGAGCCCGTACTGCGCGCCGCCCTCGGGGATGCGGCGGACGTCGTTGGAGAGCAGGCGCTGGAGCAGGTCGGCGGCCTGGGGCCCGCGCGTCTCGATCTCGCCCATGTGGGAGACGTCGAACACGCCGACGGCGTTGCGCACGGCCTCGTGCTCGGCGCGGATACCCGCGTAGGACACCGGCATCTCCCAGCCGGCGAAGGGCACGAGCTTCGCGCCGGCCGCCGCGTGGCGGTCGTACAGCGGCGTGCGGCGGAGGGCCTCCTCGGTGGCGGGCGTCACCCGCCGCAGGCTAACGGGTGGCCGCGGCGGGGTTCGCCGGCGCGCAGCCGCTCATGGCGGCGAGAGCTAGGTGTCCTTGAGGAACGACGGGATGTCGATCTCGTCGTCGGAGATCTCCAGCGACGAGCGCGTCGGACGGTCGACGCGGGGGCGCCGGTCGCGCGGCGGCGCGGCGTCGCGCGCCGTGTAGGGCGAGGTGACGCTGTGGTGGAAACCCGTGGCGATCACCGTGACGCGGACCTCGTCGGACATCCCGTCGTCGATGACCGCTCCGAAGATGACGTTGGCGTTGGTGTCGGCGGCGCTGGAGATGATCTCGGCGGCCTCGTTGACCTCGAACAGGCCAAGGTCCTTGCCACCGGTGATGTTGAGCAGGATCCCCGCGGCGCCCTCGACGGACTCCTCGAGCAGCGGTGAGGAGATCGCGCCCTTGGCGGCCTCGACGGCGCGGCTCTCGCCGGCGGCCGAGCCGATGCCGATCAGCGCCGTGCCCGCGTCGCTCATCACGGTGCGCACGTCGGCGAAGTCCAGGTTGATCAGGCCGGGGATCGTGATGAGGTCGGTGATGCCCTGGACGCCCTGGCGCAGCACGTTGTCGGCCTCGCGGAAGGCGTCGAGGATGCTCGTTCGCCGCTCCACGATCGTGAGCAGCTTCTCGTTGGGGATGACGATGAGGGTGTCGACCTGCTCGCGCAGGCGCTCGATGCCCTCCTGGGCCTGGCCCGCGCGCTTGGCGCCCTCGAACTCGAAGGGGCGCGTGACCACGCCGACGGTGAGCGCGCCGATCTCGTTCTTGGCGATCTCGGCGATGACCGGCGCGGCGCCGGTGCCGGTGCCGCCGCCCTCGCCGGCGGTGACGAAGACCATGTCGGCGCCCTTGAGCGCCTCCTTGATGTCGTCGCGCGACTCGGCCGCGGCGCCCATGCCGACGTCGGGGTTCGCGCCGGCGCCCAGCCCCTTGGTCAGCTCGTGGCCGATGTTCAGCTTGATGTCGGCGTCGCACATCTGCAGCGCCTGTGAGTCGGTGTTCGCGGCGATGAACTCGACTCCGCGCAGGCCGGCGTCGACCATGCGGTTGACCGCATTGGTCCCTCCGCCGCCGACACCGACGACCTTGATGACTGCCAGGTAGCTGCCGCTCTCCATGACTTGTCCGACCCTAAGGGTAGCGTTGAGAGTTTCCTCCGAAACCCACGGGGTCGGATTCGCGCACAGTACGGCGATTCCTGGGGTTCGTCAAGATCGCAACTCGGCTTGCAGAAACGCGATCGCGGGTCACGGGCAGGCCGTCACCCTCAAGTGAGACTTGAGACTTGCGCAAGCCTCGAGTGAAGATAGAGCCTTCATCATCCCCCCTCCGGCGTGCTGCCGGCGGTCTCCTCGCCGGCCGTCGCCTGCCCGGTGGCCGCGTCGCCCGCGGCCGCGTCCGGGGGCACCACCGTGTCCTCGTCGGTCACCCCGTCGGGGACGGGCTCGGGGGCGAAGCGCCCGGCCACTGCGTTCTGGGGCACACGGACGTCCACGTAGGTGGCCCCCGCGCTGTCGGGGTCGGCGATGACGCGCGCCGCCGCCGCCCACTTGGCGCGCAGGCGCGCCGCGGAGCCGAAGACCACGACGGGGCCCTGGACGAGCATGACCCGCAGGCCACTGGGATCACGCCCCACCGAGCCGATCAGCGCGCGCAGGGGCGCAGGCGCCGCGCCGAGCAGTGCCACCTGCTGGAGCGCCCGCCGGTCCGTCAGGCGCCCGCCGGCCGACGCGGCGGAGGCCGGCAGGGCGATGAGGTCCTCGGCGGCGCGCGTGCCGTCCAGCACGGTCCCGTCGGAGGCGACCGCCACGCGGCGCCCGCCGATGACCACCGCGGCGACCGGATCGTGCTCGATCACCTCGATGCGCAGGGTGTGCGGAACGGCGGCCGAGACCCGGATGTCCTTGACGATCGGATAGGGGGCGAGCGCGTCACGCAGCTGGTCGGCGCGGACGTGGAGGGTGGTCATGTCCGACGCCGTCTCGGTCAAGAGCGCGCGGATCCGCGGGGCGTCGGGGCCGCTGAGCCCGCTCACGCGCACGTCGTCGGCGCGCACGAGGCTCGAGTCGCGCAGCCAGAACCAGCCTCCGGCCAGGGCGAGGAGCGTCAGGAGACCGATCAACGCGATGCGACGGGGCGAGAGCCGCGTGTGGCGGCGTGCGGCCCGGCTTTGCGGCGCGGGGCGCTTGCGCGCGAGGATCGCACGCCGCACGGCCCGGCCGGGCGGTCGGCGGCGGCGACGCCTGCGGGCCGGCCACACTCGCTCGAGCGCGATACGAGCGGCACTCACGGCCCGTCCTCCCAGCCCTCGGGCCAGGCCACCGGGCCCAGCGACTGGACCTCGGGCTCCAGGGTGATGCCGAAGGCCTCCTGCACGCGGCGCCGGCCCTCGGCCATGAGGGCGACGACATCGGCGGTCGTGGCCGTGCCCGTGTTCTCCACGAAGTTGGCGTGCTTGGGGGCAAAGCGCGCGCCGCCAACCTCGAGCCCGCGACAGCCCGCGGCGTCCAGGAGCTGGCCGGCCGAACGCCCCTCCGCGCGCGCGTCGTCGGGGTTCTTGAAGGTCGAGCCGAACGTCTTGATCCCCGAGGGCTGGGCTGCGTGGCGCTGCTCGCGCATGCCCGCGAGCGTGGCCTTGACCTGCTCGGGGGGGGCGGGAGCGAGTGCGAAGGAGGCACGCGCGACGATCTCGCCGGGAGCCAGGTTCGAGCGCCGGTAGGCGAAGCCGAGCGCGTCGGGCGCCCGGCGGTCGGTGCCGGCGCCCGAGACGACGTCGACCCACTCGAGCACCTCCCCCAGCTGGCCGCCGTAGGCGTTCGCGTTCATCTTCACGGCGCCACCCACCGTCCCGGGGATGTTGACGCCGAACTCGAGGCCGGTGAGCCCGGCGCGCGCGGCGAAGGCCGCGGCCGCGGGCAGCCGCGCGCCGCCGCCGCAGCGCAGCCGCGTCCCGTCCTGCTCGATCGTCGCCAGCTCGCCGTCCAGTTTGATCACCAGGCCCTCCACGCCCTCGTCGGCTACGAGCAGGTTCGACCCGGACCCGACGACCCCTACGTCCAGGCCACGCTCGCCCGCCCAGGCCAGCAGGGTCGAAAGCCGCTCCGCGTCACCCGCGCGCGCGAAGAACTCAGCCACGCCGCCGGTGCGCACGGTGGTGAGGCGCGCGAGCGAGTGGCCGGCCTGGACGCCGGGAGGCTCGGTGGTCATGAGACCTCGTTCACCGCCCGGCGGCCGGGTCCTGCCGCGTCAGCCGACCAGGCGCCGGGCCAGGACATCGACGTTCCCGGCCCCGAGGGTCAGGCACAGGTCCCCCTCACGCAGCTCGGCCCGCAGGAAGGCCTCGGCGTCCTCCAGGCGCGGGAGCCACCCGACGGTCGCGCCCCCGGCGGCGTCGGCCGTGGCCTGCGCCACGAGGCGGCCCGAGATGCCCGGATGATCCTCGGCCCGCTCGCGAGCCTCGTAGATGTCCACCACGACGGGCACGTCGGCGGCGGCCAGCGCGGCGCCGAAGTCGCGCCACAGCGCCGCCGTGCGCGAGTACAGATGGGGCTGGAAGACCGCAACCACCCGCCGGGCGCCCAGCGTGCGCGCGGCGGCGAGCGTCGCGGCGACCTCCGTCGGGTGATGGGCGTAGTCGTCATAGACCTCCGCCCCTGCGGCCGTCGTGCCGACCCGCTCGAAGCGCCGGCCCGCGCCGCGGAAATCGGCCAGCGAGGCGACGGCGAGAGCCTCGTCGGCGCCGGCCAGGCGGCAGGCCTCCAGGGCCGCGGCGGCGTTGAGCGCGTTGTGGGCGCCCGGCACGGTGAGCGCGACCTCGTGGCCGCGCCAGGCAAAGCGGCTCCCGGTCGCATCCAGCGTGGGCGCGGGGACGTCGAAGGCGACGACCGGGCCCTCGCGCAGGGCGAGCAGCTCGGGCCGGTCCCACACCACGGCCTGGCCGGCGGCACCCAGGAACTCCCGGACGGTGGCCTCGAGGTCCAGCCGCGAGGCGTAGGTGGCGTGGTGGTCGAGCTCCAGGTTCGTGAGCACCGCGATCTCGGGGTCCAGGCGCAGGAGCGAGCGGTCGGACTCGTCGGCCTCGACCACGACCCACTCCCCCGTCCCCCACGCGGCGCTGGCCCCGTCGCGCAGCTCCCCGCCGATGAAGAAGGCCGGGTCCAGCCCGCACGCGCGCAGGGCATGGACCGCCATGGCGGTGGTGGTGGTCTTGCCGTGTGTCCCCGAGATCGCCAGGCAGCGCCGCAGGGCGCTCAGCTCGCCGAGGAGGTCGGCCCGGTGTCGCTCGGGCTGCCCGCGCTCACGGGCCACCACGCGCTCGGGATTGTCGGGCGGGATCGCCGTGGAGACCACCACCTCGGCGTCCGGCGGGACGTTGCCCGCGGCGTGGCCGATCACGGGCTCGATCCCGGCCTCCCGCAGGCGGGCGACGTAGGGCGACTCGGCGCGGTCAGACCCGGTCACGGCCGCGCCGAGGCCGTGGGCGACCAGCGCGAGGCCGCTCATGCCCGCGCCGCCGATCCCGACGAAGTGCAGCCGGCGGCCGGCCAGCGAGCCGGCGGGCGGGCTCACCGTCCCGCCGCCGCGAGCACCTGGGCGGCCACCGCCCGGCCCGCGGCCGGCTTGGCCAGTGCGGCCGAGGCGGAGCGCATGGCCTCCAGGCGGTCGGGGTCGTCGAGCAGCGCGTAGACGGTCTCCTGGAGGCGGGCCGGCAGGAGCGGGTCGTCCACGAGCATCACCGCAGCCCCCGCATCGACCATCCAGCGCGCGTTGCCGGTCTGGTGGTCACCGGCGGCCGAGGGATAGGGCACGAGCACGGCGGGCCGTCCGTGGGCGGCGATCTCGAACACGGAGCCCCCGGCGCGCGCGACGACCAGGTCGGCGGCCAGCAGCGCCTCGCCGAATCCGTCCACGTAGGAGTGCAGGTCGTAGTGGGGCCCCGGGGACTCCAGGGAGGCGAAGTCGCGCTCGCCTGCGACGTGCAGGACCTGGAAGTCGGCGTCTGCGAACGCCGCCAGCGCCGCGGTGTTCAGCGAGCGGGCGCCCAGCGAGCCGCCGAACACCAGCACGCAAACGCGCCCGCGGTCGATGTGGAAGCGCTCCCGCGCGGCGAAGCGGTCCGTGGCGGGGGGCGGGATGGGCCGGCCGGTGACCCGGAAGCGCTCGCCGGTGCGCTCGCGGATCGGGAACGCGAGGCAGACCCGCTTGGCGAAGGGCGCGAGCAGCCGGTTGGTCAGCCCCAGTTGCGAGTCGGCCTCGGTCAGCACGAGCGGGATCTTCAGGCGCACGGCGGCCAGCCCGACGGGGCCGGCGACGTAGCCCCCGCCGCCCATGACCACGTCGGGAGCCAACTCGCGCAGCAGCCGGTAGGAGGCGCGATAGGCACCGCCGGCGCGCCAGAGCGCGCGGAGGGCCTTGAGCGGGTTGCGGCGACTGAGGCCCTCGACCCGCAGGCGGCGCAGGTCATACCCCGCGGCCGGCACGAGCTCGGCCTCGGCGCGCTCGCCGCCGACGAAGACGACGTCGGCGCCCTCAGCCCGCAGCGCGTCGGCGACCACCAGAGCCGGTACGACGTGGCCTGCGGTCCCGCCGGCGGCGATCACGATCCGCGTCGGCATGGTCGGCTCTCTGGGTCCTCTCGGTCGCGTTGGCTCGGGTCGCACGCGTGCGCCGGGGCTCCGGGACCGCGCGCAGGTGCACCGCCCCGCCGGCGGCCACGTTGAGCAGAAGCCCCATGGCGCCCAGCAGGACGAGCAGGTTGCTCGAACCGTACGAGATGAAGGGGAGGGGTACTCCCGTGAGCGGCGCCAGCCCGAGCACGGCGAACGCGTTGAGCGTCGCCTGGGAGAGGATCAGGCACGTCACCCCCGCCGCGAGGAGCTGTGCGTAGCGACCGGTGGCGGCCTTCGCAGTGCGCAGCCCGGCGTAGGCGATCATCCCGTAGAGGAACAGGACCCCCGCGATCCCCGCGACGCCGAGCTCCTCGCCGATGACCGCGAGGATGAAGTCCGTGTGGGCCTCGGGCAGGTAGAAGACCTTCTGGACCGACTGGCCCAGGCCGACGCCGAAGAGGCCACCCGAGCCCAGCGCGATCTGGCCCTGCACCGACTGGAAGCCCGTGCCCGCCGCGTCGCCCCAGGGGTTCAAGAAGGCCGTGAGCCGCGCCCGCCGGTAGGGCTCGAGCAACGCGAAGACGAGCACGGCCGCGGCCGCGAGCCCGCCGAGCAGCAGGAGGTGGCGGATCGGCACGCCGGCGGCCACGAGCACCGCGGCGAGCGTGAACCCGATGACCAGCGCGGTGCCGAGGTCGGGCTGCATGGCCACCAGGCCGCAGGCCAGCGCGGCGATCAGGAGCAGCGGATTGACCAGGCCCCCGAGCCGCCGCATTCGCTGGGGCTGGCTGGCGAGGATCTGGACGGCGTAGAGCAGCAGCGCCACCTTCATGAGCTCGGACGGCTGGAACTGGAGCGGCCCCGCACCGATCCAGCGCCTGGCGCCGTTGATCTCGACCCCGACCCCCGGCAGGAGCACCGCGACGAGCCCCGCGAAGGCGGCGAGCAGGATGAGCGGCGTCGCGCGGCGGATCGCGTCGAGGCCGTGCCGGGAGAGAACGTGCATGAGGACGAGGCCGATGGCGGCGAAGATCACATAGCGGGTGAGGAAGCCCCGTCCGTCGCCGCCGCCCTGGAGGAGCTCGCGCGCCGAGGACGCGCTGTAGACCATCACCGCGCCGGTCGCGAGCAGGCACAGCGTCGCCGTGAGCAGGATGCGGTACTCCAGCGGCCGCGTCGGCGCCGCCGCCCGGCGGCGTGCCGGCTTGGCGCGTTTGCGCGTGGCCCTCCCCTTCGCCGGTCCGCGCTTCGTCAGCGCGCGCTTCGCCGGCCCACGCTTCGTGAGCGCGCGCTTCGCGGACGCCCGCTTGACGGGCGCGCGCCTGGCGCGCCGCGCCGCCACCTCAGCCCTCCCCCGAGAGCGCGCGGAAATGCTCCCCACGCGCCTCGTAGTCGGCGTACTGGTCAAAGGACGCGCACGCGGGCGAGAGCAGGACCACGTCACCGGGCCTCGCGGCGGCGCGCGCGGCCGCGACGGCCCGCTCGAGCTCGCCGCATTCGTGCACGGGGACGGCGGAGCCGGCCAGCGCGCCGGCGATGTCCGGGGCGGTCTCGCCGATCAGGTAGACCGCACGACAGCGCTCCGCGACGGGCGCGGCCAGCGCGGCGAAGCTCTCCCCCTTGTCGCTGCCGCCGAGGATCGCGTGGACGCCGCCCTCGAACGCGCACAGGCCCGCGGTCGCCGCCTCGACGTTCGTGGCCTTGGAGTCGTTGACGTAGAGCACGCCGCCGCGCTCGGCGACGGCCTCAAGACGGTGGGGAAGCCCGGGGAACGAGCGCAGCCCGGCGCCCACCGCGTCGGGCTCGATGCCGCGAGCCAGCGTCACAGCGGCCGCCGCCATGGCGTTGCGCCGGTTGTGGGACCCGCGCAGGCGGATCTCCTCGGCCCGGATGAACGGCGCCTCGTCCCACCACAGCTCGCCGGCGCGATCGGCGACGTCGTCACCGGGTCGCGTGCCGAAGCACACGCGCCGGGC
>Ga0136612_10000060_pt1 | contig 23912 bp, 22 predicted proteins | sample AntDryUQ224A2306_2_FD_106644 | JGI IMG/M metagenome (GOLD analysis project Ga0136612, IMG submission 106644) | Polar desert sand microbial communities from Dry Valleys, Antarctica - metaG UQ224A (23.06) | ecosystem: Environmental > Terrestrial > Soil > Desert | place: Antarctica: Dry Valley... | reverse complement strand
GTTCGGCGGCGGACGGGGCCTTGATCATCACGCTCCTGCTAACACCGCGAAGTCCGCAACGTTACACCGAGCGGCGCGTCAGCCGGAGGTCGGCGGATCTAGAAGCGTGGCGAGTTCGCGCAGCGCGCGATGCTGCAGGACCCGGACGGCGCCCTCACTGCGCCCGAGGACGTCGCCGATCTCGCGGGCCGTCAGGCCATCGACGAAGCGGAGAACCACCACACGCCGGCGGTCCTCCGGGAGCGAGGCGAGGCCGGCTCGCAGGCGCCGCGCGTCCTCGGCCTGACCGGCCATCCTGGCCGGATCGTCAGGCGCCATGGGCTCTTGCGCGTGATCGATCGGCTCCGTCCGCTGACGTCCTCGCGTGCGCAGCGCATTGGCAAGCTGGTTGTGGGCGATCCGGAAGAGCCACGAACGGAATGTCGCGCCCTCGTCCCGAAAGCGGTCGATGGCGGCGAGTGCCGCGAGAAACGTTCGCTCGGTCGCATCTTCGGCATCGTGATGGTCCCCGAGAAGGTAGAAGCAATAACCGTACACCGGGTCGAGATAGCGGCGATAGAGCGTGGCGAATGCGGCGCGATCGGCCTGCGCAGCACGAACATCGGCGAGATCCGGATCGGTCGGACGTGGCGCGCCAGACGCCAGGGGATGGAGGTTCATGCCGGAGCTCCCGTGCGGAGCCGTAGAATCTCGCCGCTGGTGAGCGCAATCGACCCGGCGCGTGTCTCGACCACGAGCGCTCCCCCATCGTCGATCCCGGTCGCGCGTCCCTCGACACGCCCCGTCGCGGTCTCGACCACGACCTCGGTCCCGAGCGTGACGCACGCGTCGCGATAGCGCGCCAGTGGCGTGGAGCCGGTCTCCACCGCAATCAGCTCGGTGTCGAGGGCATCGAGCAACGCATTCAAGAGCTCGACCCGGTCAATCGCCACAGCGGCCAGCTCGCATAGCGATGTCGCGCCCTCGCGGATCTCGACCGGCATGTCGGCGCGCGACCAGTTGACGTTGAGCCCGATGCCGATCACGGCCTGGCCGACCTGTCCGGCGTCGATCGTGGTCTCGAGGAGGAGGCCACCCACCTTGGCCCCGTCGAGCGCCACGATGTCGTTCGGCCACTTCAGCGCCACGGGCGCGAATGCGCCACAGGCGTCTCGGGCCGCGAGGGCCGCGGCCGCCCCCAGCTGCCAGGCGTCACCTGCGGCGATCCGCGGTCGAATCGCCACGCTCACCATCAGGTTGCGTTCGGGCGGTGAGACCCATGACCGTGCGCGCCTGCCGCGGCCGGCGGTCTGCTGCTCCGCCACGATCGCCCGGCCCTCGCCGCCGGCCTCATCGAGCAGCGCGCGAGCACGATCGTTGGTCGAACCGATCGTGTCGTGCACCTCGATGCCGCGGCCGACGCGGCGACGCGGCCGATCCGCGCGCTGCCAATCGGTCATCCGCACACGATACCGCCTGGCCGGGCGGGATGGCTCCATCGGTACGCTACACTCGGCGTCCCATGAGCCAGACGCTCGACGCTCGCGATGCCCCGACCCGAGCGGTGCGCGAGCGCGTATTCAGCGGAATCCAGCCGTCGGGCGCCTCGCACCTCGGGAACTACCTCGGCGCGCAGGCGAACTACGTCGCCATGCAGGACGACTTCGACACGATCTACGGAATCGTCGACTATCACGCGCTGACGACGGTGCACGACGGCGCCGAGCTGCGCCGGCTCACCCACGAGATGGTGCTCGACCTGCTTGCCGTCGGCCTCGATCCGCAGCGCTGCGCGCTGGTTCGTCAGTCCGACCTCCCCGAGCACGCCGAACTGGCCTGGATCTTCAACACGGTCGTCCCGGTTGCTTGGGTCGAGCGCACGCCGACCTACAAGGAGAAGCGCCAGCAGGGCGTTGAGAACAGCATGGGACTGCTTGACTACCCGGTGCTGCAGGCGGCGGACATCGTCATCTACAAGGCCACCCGCGTTCCGGTCGGCAAGGACCAGGCGGCGCACCTCGAGCTGTCGCGCGAGATCGTGCGGGCATTCAACCGGCGCTACGGACCCATCTTTCCCGAGCCGAAGCCGGTCTTCACCGACGCACCGATCGTCCTCGGTACCGATGGCGCCGCGAAGATGAGCAAGAGCGCCGGCAACACCATCCCGATCTTCGCGGAGCCCGACGAGATCCGAAGGCTGGTGATGAGCATGGTCACCGACCCGCTTCGCATCAAGCGCACAGATCCGGGACGCCCCGAGATCTGCAACGTCTGCCAGCTGCATCGGTTCTTCGGCGGCGACTTCGTGGAGATCTGGGACGGCGAGCGCACCGCTCGCACCGGTTGCGTCGACACCAAGCAGCTGCTCGCAGAGCGAATCATCGAGTTCTTCCGGCCGATGCGGGAGGAGCGGGCACGGCTGGCCGCGGATCCGGCCGTGGTCGAGCAGACCCTCGCGGCCGGTGCCGCGAAGGTACGGCCGATCCTCGAGGCGACGACCGCCGAGGTCCGCCAGGCGGTGGGCATCGGTCCCCGCCGGATCGGCTAGCCGATGGCCGGACCGTTCTCGGGCATCGGCCCACGCGAGCGCTGGTGGCTCGTCCTCTTCCTGGCGCTCGGCAGCACGTATTTCGGATTCCTCGTCCTCGAGCGCGCGCTGGACCTGCTGGCCGGCTTCGGCACGATCCTGCTGATCGTGTTCCTGGCCTGGCTGCTGGCCTTCGTGATGAGCGCGCTGGTGTCGGGCCTCGAGGAGCGCATCGATTTGCCGCGGCCGACGATCGTGGTCGGGAGCTACCTGCTCGCACTCGTCGTCTTCGGCTTCGTCGTCTTCTACACCGGGGCGGCCATCACCCAACAGGTCGCGGACCTGGCGCGCAATTATCCCGACACCGAGCGCGACATCCTGCTCGCCCTGTCGGAGTGGGAGGGCGGCCTGCAGTTCGGACGGCTCCAGATCGACCTGACCGACCTGTACCGCGGCGCGGTCGGTGGCGTCGAGCAGATCGGCAGCGAGATCGTCGAGCAGGCGCAGAACATCGCCGGCGTCACCATCGCCGCCCTCGGCTCGCTCCTGCTGATCATCGTCATCTCCCTCTACATGCTCATGGACTCGCAGCGCATCCTCGCCCGGCTGCGGGCCGTGGTCCCGCGCCGCTACCGCGACGAGGCCGACCTGTTCGAGCGCAGCATTGCCCGCGCCTTCGGCGGATTCCTCCGTGCACAGCTGATCCTGGCCGTCATGCAGGCGCTCCTGGTGGCCGTCGTGGGCACCGTGTTCGGGATCCCGTACCTGTTCCTGTGGGGAACGATCAGCGCGCTGGCCATGCTCATCCCCTTCTTCGGACCGCCGCTGGCGCTCCTGCCGCCGATCGTCGGCGCGGTGCTGTTCGCCGGTGGTGCCGCCGTCCCGGTCACGATCATCCTGTTCGTGGTGCAGACCGTGATCGTGAACTGGCTGCAGCCGCGGCTCATGCGTGGAGCGCTCGGCCTGCACCCCATCCTCGTCCTGGTCGGGCTGCTGCTCGGGGCCCAGGTGGCCGGCGTCTGGGGAGCTCTGTTCGGCATCCCGGTCATCGCCGTCATCTGGGTCTTCGTGAGCTACGTGCTCTTCCGCACCGTCCCGAATGCGGCGCTGCCGGACACGGAGCGTCTGAGCGACGTCGATGAGCACGTCATGGTCAGCGTGGAGAAGGAGCAGGTCGGCGACGAGACGCACCCGCACATCCACGTGACGAGGACGCGGCGTCCGGATGGCAGCGAGCGAGTCGAGCTGCGGATGGCCGACCACGAGGCCGACGAGAACCCGACGCCGAGCGGTGCCGAGGGCTAGGCGGGAAGGGCCGCCGGCCGTCGCTCCTCGAGCGGAGTCACCTCTTCGGCGAAGTGGCAGGCGCTCATGTGCCCACCGCCAACGTCGCGCAGCGGCGGCTCCTCCGTCTTGCAGATCTCCTGGGCCATCGGGCAGCGGGTATGGAAGCGGCACCCCGACGGCGGATTGGCCGGTGACGGCAGGTCGCCCTTGAGGACGATCCGTTCGCGGCGCACGGTCGGATCGGGCACCGGGATGGCGGAGAGAAGCGCCTTGGTATACGGGTGCGCCGGGCTGCGATACAGCTCATCGGCATCCGAGAGCTCGACGAGCTTGCCGAGATACATGACCCCTACCCGCGTCGAGAGGTGCTTGACGACCGCAAGGTTGTGGGCGATGAACAGGTAGGTCAGCTGGAACTCGTCCTGGAGGTCGCTCAGCAGGTTGAGGACCTGGGACTGGATGCTCACGTCGAGCGCGCTGACCGGCTCGTCGCAGACGATGAACTTGGGGCGCAGGGCGAGAGCGCGCGCGATGCCGATGCGCTGGCGCTGGCCACCGCTGAACTCATGTGGATAGCGGTGAATGTGCTGCTGATTGAGGCCCACGCGCTTGAGCAGGTCGCGCACCGCTGCCTCGCGCTCCTTCCTGTTCGTCATGCCGTGGACGTACAGGCCCTCGCCGACGATCTCGCCGACGCTCATGCGCGGATTCAGGCTGGCGTACGGATCCTGGAAGACGACCTGGATGTCGCGGCGTGCCGCCTTCATCTCTCGCGATCCGAGATCGAACAGCGACTTGCCCTCGAAGTTCACCCGCCCGCCGGTCGGCGGCAGCAGGCGCAGGATGACCTTGCCGAGCGTGGTCTTGCCGCAGCCGGACTCACCGACCAGGCCGAGCGTCTCGCCCTCGTTGACGCTGAAGCTGACGCCGTCCACGGCTCGCACGGCGCCGAGCTTGCTGATCCCGAGCAGCCCGCCGCGGATGTCAAAATGCTTGACGAGGTCGGTGACCTCCAGCAGCGGCCCGCGGCCCGATCCTCCGCGCGCGGCCGTGCGCTGTGCGCTCGTCTGGCCGCCGCTCGTCTGGCCGCCGCTCGTCTGGCCGCCGCTTCCCGTCGTGGCGTCGGGAGTCGTGGCCGCATCGGCCGGCGTCGCGGCAATTCGCTGGTCGCTCATCGGGCCTCCACGGTGAGCGCCTCGGCCGCCTGCTCGGCCTCCGGCCCCTCGGCATCAGGGCCGACCGACGGCGCTTCCCCGGCCGGGGTGAGCCAGCACCGGCTGAAGTGATTCGGACCCAGCTCCTGGTAGGGCGGCGCGACATCGCAGACCCGCATGCGGTGCGGGCAGCGCCGCTTGAAGAGACAGCCAGTCGGCAGGTTGAGCGGCGACGGCACGGTGCCCTTGATCACCTGCAGTCGCTCCCGACGCTCGTCGAGTCGCGGGATCGAGAGGAGCAGTCCCTGCGTGTACGGGTGATGCGGCGAGCCGAACACGGTGCGCACGTCGGCGCGCTCGACGACCTTGCCGGCGTACATGACGACGACCTCGTCGGCCATCTCGGCCACGACGCCAAGGTCGTGCGTGATGAGCATGATCGCCATGCGATTCTTCTCGCGCAGGTCCCTCATGACCTCCAAAATCTGCGCCTGGATGGTCACGTCGAGCGCGGTGGTCGGCTCGTCGGCGATGAGCAGGTCGGGATCGGTCGAGAGGGCCATGGCGATCATCACGCGCTGGCGCATGCCGCCTGACAGCTGATGCGGGTGCTCGCTGGCGCGGCGTTTGGCGTCGGGGATGCCCACAATGCGCAGCATCTCGACGGATCGGTCCCACGCTTCACGCCGGCTGACGGCGGTGTGCTGCTGCACCGCCTCCGCGATCTGGTCGCCGCAGGTGAAGACCGGGTTGAGGCTGGTCATCGGCTCCTGGAAGATCATGCTCACCTGGTCGCCGCGGATGTCGCGCATCTCGCCATCGCTCTTGTCGAGCAGGTTCTCTCCGTTGAGCAGCACCTCGCCGGCCACGATCCTGCCGGGCCGTTCGATCAGCCGCATCACCGACAGGCTGGTGATGCTCTTGCCGCAGCCTGATTCGCCGACCACGCCCAATGTCTGTCCATGGCCGATCGCGAACGTCACGTCATCGACGGCCTTGACCGTACCGTCCTGGGTGAAGAAGTGGGTCTTGATGCCTTTGATCTCGAGCAGCGGGCCGGTGTGCCGCTCCGTCACGGTCACTTCTCGACCCGCTGGCGGGGATCGAGCGCGTCGCGCAGCCCGTCGCCAAGGAAGCTGGCAGACAGGACAATGAGAATCAGCACGGTACCCGGATAGACGACCTTCAGGGGACCGGAGAAAAAGTAGTTCTGTGCGTTCTGGAGCATGGTCCCCAGGCTCGCACTCTCACCACCGATTCCGAACCCAAGGAAGCTGAGGGCCGACTCGACCACGACCGAGTCCGCGATGCCCAGCGTGGCCGCGACCACGATCGGGGCCATCGCCGGCGGGAGCATGTGACGGAGGATGATCCGTTGCGGCGGCGCCCCGAGCGCGCGCGCGGCCTGGACGTAGTCCACGTCACGAAGACTGAGGAACTCGGCGCGCACGAGACGCGCGGCGGTAGTCCAGCCCGTTAACCCGATGGCCAGCACGATGACCCATACGTTGCCCTGCCCGAAGAAGGCCGTGATCATCAGGATCACGAAAAGTGCCGGCAGGCTCAGCATGATGTCCACGAAGCGCATCAGCAGGTTGTCCATCCAGCCACCCAGGTATCCCGCGATCGACCCGATGAAGATGCCGATCACGACGATGATCACGACGGCCGCCAGGCCGATGGTGAGCGAGGTCTGGGTCGCCTTGCCGAGGCGAGCAAACAGGTTCTGACCGTTTTCGTTGTAGCCGAGGATGGCGAACGTGAACTCACCGTCCTCGTTGAACAGCTCCGGAGGCGCGTCGTCTCGGAAGAGCTGGGTCTGACGCCAGTCGTCGCCGGTGACGAACGGGACGACGATGGCGTACGCGGCCAGGACGATGAGGACGATGACGCCGAAGACCGCCAGTCGATGCTTCATGAATCGCTGTCGCACGAGCTGCCAGTACGTCCGCACCGGCGTGCGATCGATCTCGGCCGACTCGGCCTCCGCCTCCTCGGCGCGCCGTCGCTCGATCTCGGCGGCGTTCGTCTCGCTGACCATCGCGGGCGTCCTCTAGTACTTGATTCGAGGGTCGACCACGCCGTACAGGACATCGGCGAGGAGGTTGCCGAGCACAACTCCGAAGCCGCCGACCATGACGAACGCGAGCACGACCGGGTAGTCCCGGTTCTGGACAGCGGTCAGGCCGAGCAGTCCGAGGCCCGGCCAACTGAAGATTGACTCCGTGATGACGGCGCCCGAGAGCAGCCCGGGCAGGGTCAGCCCGAACAGCGTCACGATCGGGATGAGCGCGTTTCGCAATGCATGCTTGTAGGTGACTTTAGCCGCGCTCAGGCCCTTTGCCTTGGCCGTGCGAACGTAATCCTGGTTGAGCACCTCGAGCATCTTGGCGCGCACGTAGCGGCTCCAGCCGGCGATCTGCTGGATGGCAAGCGAGGTGACCGGCAGGACCATGTGCCACGCCACGTCGAGTGGCGTCCCGCGGCCTTCCCCCGTGAGGCTGATCATCCCGAAGCTGGGGAAGGCACCTCGGAAGATGACGGTGCCGACGTAGGCGATATACAGGCCAAGCAGGAATGACGGGATCGCATAGCCAATGGTCGCGAAGGTGGTGATCGCCTTGTCGGCCCAGCTGTACTGGCGCACGGCCGCGAGGATGCCGATCGGCACGGCGAGCACGATCGTAACCAGGAGCGCGGTTCCGCCTAGCAAGAGCGTGGCCGGCATGCGGTCGACGATCGTGTCACGCACGGACCTGCCGTCGACGAGGCTATATCCCCACGCGTCATCGCGCCAAAATTGGACGAAGGCGGTGATCCAGCTGACGAACTGCTCGGGGATCGGCTTGTCCAGGCCATAGAGGCGGACGAGATTCTCGAGCGTCTCGGGGCGCACGTTGGGCGTGCGGAAGCGGTCGATCGGGCTTCCCGGCGAGAGCTGGATGATGGCGAAGCTGACGAGCGCCACGCCGAACAGGATCGGAATGGCCTGAAGCGTTCGGCGGAGAATGTAGGTGGCCATGATCGATGTGCCCCTGCTCCCTGTGTCCGAAGTTCCGAGCCCGCTTTGGTGTGCTCAGGTCGGCGAGCGTCAGTGGATTGTGCCAGACCGGAGCCGTTGCGGCCCCAGTGTCGGTGTGGTGTGCCGCTGGCGGCACCCGGAGGTGCCACCAGCGGCGACGTTCAGATCGCTGTCGAGCTTCCGGCGCGGCCGGCTACTCGGCGATGAACAGGGTCTCGATCTGCCAATCCCACAGTGGGGAACCGAGCTCAAGCTCACCGGCCGTGCTCTGCAGGTTCACGTCAATCGCCTCGCGGGCGGTGTCGGACCATGCGAACAGGTACGGCTGCTCGTCGTACACGATCTGCTCGAACTCCTGGTACAGCGCCGATCGCTCCTCCTGGTCACTCACGACCAGGCCCTGATCGATCAGCTCGTCGGCCGCCTCGTTCTGGAAGCAGACGTAGTTGTACAGCTCAGGCTGCTCTTCCGTCGTGCACTGGCTCGAGTGGAAGAGTGCGAACGGATCGGGATCAAGACCCGTGCTCCACCCACCGAAGTAGGCGTCGTAGGGTCCATCCGCGTTCGGGGGGACGTGCGGGAAGGTGAGGAGCGGAATCAGCACGGTCGCGAAGTCGGCTTCGACGACCTCGATCTCGATGCCGCACTCGATCACCTGGTCGCGCAGCAGCTCCATGAAGCGGATGCGCTCAGGCTGACCGGCCCGCACGTAGACCTGCGTGCTGAAGGTCTCGTCCCCGCGCGTCGCGGGTGCGGTGGCGTTGCCCTCACCGTCGACTTCGACCGTCCATCCAGCATCCTCGAGGAAGCCGATGGCCGTCGGGACGTCGCGCGCGACCGTCTCGAGGTTCGGGTTGAAGGCCCACGAAGCCGGCGGAATGTCGGCCTCGACCGGGATGCCCTGGCCGTTGGTGGCCTGGTCAACCGTGGCCGCCTTGTCGATGCAGTACTGCACCGCCTGGCGGGCGCCAAGGTCAGCGAAGAGCTGGCCTTCGCGCAGGTTGTACTGGAGGCTGAAGTACCCGAAGTCCGGATACTCGGCGAACTGGAGGTTCTCGTCACTTTCGAGCGCGGAGTACACGTCCGAGGGGATCGAGTAGTGCCAGTCAACCTGACCGGCCTGGATGGCGTTACCGATCTGGATCTCATCGGTGATGATCGGCATCACGACGGTCTCCGTTTCCGGCGCGCCACCATGGAAGTCAGGATATGCGACCAGCTCGAGCTGCTCGCCGGGCGAGTAGCAACCGGGCTCGCACATGTAGGGACCGGCGGTCACCGGCTCGCTGTTGAACGAGAGGAGCGGGTAGACGGCCGCGACGGCGTCCACGCCTTCCTGCTCGAGCACGGCCAGCACCTGGCTGGTCAGGTCCGCGAGGGCCGTGGCATACGCGCACGGATCGAACTCATCGGCGGCTTCGCCGCCGGTGTTGAAGTCGTCGCGGCTCGGCAGCTCGATGCCACCGGACTCGACCGCAGCTTCGCCGTCAGCCAGCGCAGCGTCGCAGGCGGCAGGATCGGGATCCCCCTCCTCGGGCGCCGCGGCGGCGTTGAGGGCATCCTGGGCGGCCGTGACCTCGGCCGCATCGGCGCCTTCAGCCTCGCTGGCGAACTCCTCGTAGGCGGCCTCGACGACAGCCTGCGAGTCGATCGAAATGCCCGGCAGAATCACCGTGGCAAACGGAGCGTACGGGGCCAGGAGCGTGAACTCGACAGTCGTCTCATCGACGGCGGTCGCGGACTCCAGGAATGGCGAGAGGCAGACCGACGGGTTGAACCGGCAGTTCTCGCTCTGGGCGATCTGGTAGGTGAACACGACGTCGTCGGCGGTCACCGGATCGCCATTGTGGAAGGTCGCGTCGACCAGCGTGCATGTCCAGACGAGATCGTCCTCGCTGACCTCGCACAGGTCCGCGGCGAGATCCGGGACCGGCGTAAGCGTGGCGTCGTACTGATACAGCGCCGCCGCGAGGAAGCCGAAGGCCTCGGCCGTCGGCACGTCTGAGTTGGCATTCGAGATGGTGGTGAGCCCGCCGTCGATCGCGTAGGTGATCGTCCCGGTGCTACCCGACGCCGAACCTTCCGGCGCCTGTGAACCAGCCGGCGTTGAACCGGTCGGCTCGGACTCTTCGGCAGACTCGCCTGGCGTTTGCGTACCGCACGCAGCCAGGATGAGTGCGCCGGAGAAGAGGAACGCCAATGCGTTCCACTTGGTCCGTCTCATTACTCCCTCCAGTGATGGGGAAAAACGGTGATTGGGGTCGCGCACGGCTTGATACCGCGGCGGGCGCCCAATGGGGATCGGATTATATCCGCTTGTCCACCTCCTTGACGCTCCGTTGATCATCTGGGCGAATCAAGCTCGGAACGCCGCCCAATGGGCGGGCAGCGCCACCCGCACTCCCCCGTGCGGTGTTACGGGAGATACCACCGCTGCCCCCCATTCGTTCATTTTCGTGCTCAGGGCGCGGCGCGAGGCACCAGGAACCGTCGACCCTCGGACGTGTGCGCCTCGTCCACGGCAACGCCGAAGATCTGGCGCACTAGGTCCGGCCGAAGGACGGACGCTGCGTCGCCGTCCGCCGCGACGCGGCCGGCGCCGAGGACCACGATGCGCGGAGTGTGCACGGCGGCCAGGTTCAGATCGTGAAGCACGGCGATCACCGTCAGGCCCCGCCGAGCGCGCAGGCGGGCCACCGTCCCCAGCATCGACGCCTGGTGCGCGACGTCGAGGTGGAGGGTCGGCTCGTCGAGCAGGAGCAGCTCCGGCTCCTGGGCGAGGGCCATCGCCACCAGTACCCGCTGGCGCTCGCCACCCGACAGCTCGTCCGCCTGCCGGTCCGCGAGCTCGAGCGCATCTGCATCGGCAAGTGCGCGTTCGACGGCCGCGCCGTCCTCCGCGGACGATCCGAACCAGTGGGTGGCATGCGGGGCACGGCCCATCTCGACCAGCTCGGCGACGCGAAAGCCATCCGGAAGGACCGACGTCTGGGGCAGGACAGCAACGCGGCGAGCGAGCGCGACGCGGCTCCACAGGTCTAGATCGCGGCCGAAGAGCGACACACGACCGGCGTCGCGCAGGAGCGTGCCCGCGATCGCGCGCAGCAGTGTCGTCTTGCCGCTGCCGTTCGGACCGAGCAGGGCGACCAGCTCACCCTCCTCGACCACCAGGTCGAGGCCGCGCAGTACCGCTCGGCGCTCGGGCATGCCCGCGTCATACGAGACCCGCAGCGCGCTGATCTCGACGACGGCGGTCATATCGCCATCGATGTCGAGACGCGCCGTGATCGGCGGAGCAGCCACAGAAGGAACGGCGCGCCGACGAAGGCGGTGACAACGCCGACCGGGATGCCACCGGCCAGCCGCGCGCCGAGGTCGGCCATGACAAGCAGGGTTGCGCCGAACAGCGCGCTGGCCGGAAGCAGGAGGCGGTGGTCAGGCCCGACGACCAGTCGCAGGAGGTGCGGGACGACCAGACCCACGAAGCCGATCGTGCCGGAGATGGCAACGGTGGCCGAGGTGGCAAGCGTGGCAAGCATCGTCAGCCGCAGCTTTTCGCGCCCGACATCGAGCCCAAGATGGGCGGCCGGACCGTCACCGAGCAGGAGGAGATTGAGGTTGCGCCAGCGCGCCAGCAGCACCACGAAGACGCCGGCCACGACCGGGGTCACAACGACAAGGTCGATCCAACCGACCGCGGCCAACGATCCCATCAGCCACGCGAAGATGGCGGCCAGCGCCCGACCCGAGGCGAACATCAGGAGCGCCACGCCGGCCGCGAGGAGGGACGAGACGGCATAGCCGGTGAGCAGGAGGGTTACCGACGGAAGCCGTCCGCCGTTGCGCGCCACCACGATCACGAGCAGCACGGTCCCCATCCCACCGGCGAAGGCGAGGAGCTGCACCACGCCCAGTCCGAGCCAGGCACTGCCCGCGCCGATTGCCAGCGCCGGCAGCAGCAGTGGCAGCACGATGCCGATCGTCGCCCCCAGCGACGCGCCGGCCGCCGTGCCGATGATGTACGGATCGGCCATCGGGTTGCGCAGGATGGCCTGGAAGACGGTGCCGGCGCAGGCCAGGCCGGCCCCGACCACCATGGCGCCCAGCACGCGCGGCAGGCGCAGGTCGATCACGATCGTCTCCAGCGCGTCACTGACGCTGGATGATGCGCCGATGCCGAGCAACCGGTGCCCGAGGACCCGCAGGACATCGTCCGGCGCAATCGCCACGCTGCCGAGCCCGATGCCGACGATCAGCGCGCCGAGCAGGACGAGTCCGCCGCTGCCGAGCACGATCGCCGCGCGTGTCAGCGGCCGCGCGCGGACAAGGGGTCGTGGAGCGACGCCGGCGCGCATCGGGCTATTCGGCGAACGCGTCGGGATGGATGGCGCCGGCCAACGCCTCGAGGCCGTCGACGATCCGAGGTCCGGGCCGCGTGATCACCACGTCCTCGGTGACCACCTCGACGCGGTCGTCCGCAACCGCAGTCATCGTCTCCCAACCCGGTCGGGCGGCGACGCTCTCCGGCGTGATCGTCGGGTCGTAGGTCGCGTCGCCAAGCAGGATCAGCTGCGGGTCGGCGGCAACCAGCTCTTCGATCTCGATCGACGTGGAGAGCGCGTCGCCGGTGACCGGCATGCCGCCCGCGGTGTCAATCAGGCTGGCAAGGAACGAGCCCTGGCCGGCCGTGTAGATGGTGCCCTCGAAGACGCTCACCTCGTAGAAGGTTCGCGGTCGCTCGATGCCAGCCACAGCCGCCTCGACCGCCGCGATCCGCGACTCCATGTCGTCTACGAGCGCGGCTGCCTCTTCGCCCTGCCCGAGCGCCGTCCCCACCAGCTCGATGTCGCCGGTCACCTCGGCGAGAGACTCTGGGTAGAGGACGAGCACCACCAGGCCGAGATCGGTAAGCTGCTCGATGACCGCGCTGGGCGTCAGCTCGTTGCCGGCTGCCAGCACCAGGTCCGGCTCGGCCGCGACGACCGCCTCGACGTCGACCTCCGCCATGGTCACGACCCTGTCGACCTCGGCCACCTCGGCGGGATAATCGTCGAAGTCGGTCACGCCAACCAGACGATCGCAGGCGTCGAGGGCGCACACGATCTCCGTGTTGGAGGGTGCCAGGGAGACGATCCGCTCCGGCTCGGCGGGGATGGTGACCTCGCGCTCGGCGTCATCGGTCACGGTCAGCGGGTAATCGGCGGCAGCCGACTGGCTGGGGGTTGATGCGGGGATCGCCGATGGGCTGGTCGAGGGCTCGAAGGAGGCCGATGTGGATGGCCCCGGCGCGCAGGAGGCGAGCAGGCCGACGATGCCGAGAAGGAGGACCCGGGAGGAGCGACGTGGAGTCATGGTGATGCCTTCCCTTTCACACGAGGGCGAGCGACATCGCGATCGGGCTGGCGACCTGACTCCCGTGCTTATCGTCCTCGTCCCCTGGGGGCGACGGACGACGGCGCGGATACAGTAGCGGGACTGTGCCGGCTTCTCACCGGCTTCTCCATTGACCCGTGGTCCTTGCGGCCACGGCACCCGTCGGCGTCTCTTCGGTTGGTCGACCGATGGTAGCAGAGGCGCTAGGCCGGGACGGCCTCTGGCTCGGTGGTCTCGGCGTGACCGTAGAGCGGCGTCTCGCGAGCAGCCTCGCTCAACATCGGATCGAGCATCTTCTGGACCGCCAGCGTGTGCGTGCAGCCACCGGCGGATTCGAAGAGGTGACAGTCACACTGCCAAGCATCGGCGTCGAGGGTGACGGTGTGGGTGCCGTTGTCGCCGGAGAAGCTGGCCCGAACGGCCGAGAGCTTCACGCGGTCCGGCTCGTGCGCGTAGCGCATTGCTTTCTCGACCTTGCCGATCATGCTCGAATGCAAGTCGCGGGTACCTCCATGGCGCCGGTGTCCGGCGCCCTACTACGTGACGCCCGTCGGGTCGGATCCGGTGGCCCTGGCGAGCCGCTCCTTGAGCATTGCAAGCAGTGTAACCGGGGTCGGATCGGTCTGGTAGAGGATCGCGAGATACACGCTCACCAGGTCCCCGTACGCCACGCTGGTCATGATCCGGGAGAGCGGTGACGGACCCTCCGCCCAGACTTCACCGCGATTCGTCGCACGCTCACCGAGCAGCTCCTCCACGACCCGGTATCGCTCGGCAATCTCGGCGGGCTCGTCACGGTCTCGCAGCTGGATGACGTAGAGAGCGTCGCCCAGCTCACGCGGATTCAGGCTGCCCTCGATCGCGTTGTGGTTCGCCTCCGGCATCGGCTCGAACGAGGCCCACGCCTTCGCGTTCTCGTTCATCTGCGTCTTCCAGCGATGCGCGACCGCGGCCATCGTCCCGTGTCCGTAGATCACCGGGATCCGACCGAAGACCGACCAGGCCAGCTGCTTTGCCGGGTTCGCTGCCGTCTCGACCGATGGCGACGTTCGATCCAGGAGCTCCTCGAGTGCGGCGACCACCGGTCCCAGCGAGTCCGCATCGGCGATCAGTCCAGCGCGCGAGAGCAGCTCGTGGACGAGACCCACACCGAAGCCGATGGCGGCGCGAGGCTGCCCGGCGAGCTTGTACTGGAGCAGCGGCAGCGATGCCTGGCTGGCGGCCGCCGCCAGCCGTCCGCCGGTGGTGACCACGGCCAGCGGCAGATCTCGCTGTTGGGCGGCGGCGAAGCCAGACAGGGTCTCGGCAGTCTCGCCGGAGTGGCTGGCCGCGATCACGAGCGTGCGCGAGCCTGTCCCCGGTGGCAGTCCGTAATCGCGATGGACGAACAGCGGAACCCTCAGGCGGTCGCCTGCCGCCGCGGCGACGAGCTCGGCACCGATGGCAGAGCCGCCCATGGCCAGTACGACGACCGCATCAACGTCGGTGTGGCGCTCACCGAGCGTGATCGGCGCCGCGACACGACGGGCCTGTGTCAGCTGGCGCGGCATCTCGGCAACTCGCCCGAGCATGTCGTCGGGGTCGATGCGTCGGAGCGCAGCAGCGTCGTCAAGCGTGACCGCTTCCTCGAAGAGTGGCGGGCGGCTGTCGTCGGCCTCGTCAGCCGGGTCCGGCTTGCCAGGTTCCTCATCAGGGTTCTTGTAGCCGAAGTAGTCGCGTGCGTCCATCAGCGCTCTGCCCCCGCGATTCGCCTCCCCTCGGCCAGGAGCGCCTCCACGTCTTCCGGTGAGCGCGCCTCGACGTAGACGCGCAGCAGCGCCTCGGTGCCGCTGAAGCGGATGAGCAGCCACGAGCCATCGGTGCGGTAGAACTTGAAGCCGTCCTTCGTCTCGAGGACGGTACGCTCGACCACCGCCTGGCCGGCCAGCGTCGGCGGGGCCTCGTCGGCCAGCCGGGCTAGGGTGTCGTGCTTCACGCGGTCGTATCCCGCGCGCGCAAATCGGATGTCGATCCGGTTGTAGTGGCTGGGTCCGGCCAGCGACTGCAGCTCGGCAAGCACCTCCGACGCCTGCTTCCCCCTCGTCAGCCACAGGTCGATCAGGAACAGCCCGGACGCGATGCCGTCTCGTTCGGGGATGTGCATTCCAAACCCGAAGCCGCCCGACTCCTCCCCGCCGATGACCGCGCTCGTCTCGGTCATCTTGGGCCCGACGAACTTGAAGCCGACCCCGGTCTCGTGGGCCTGGGTGCCGTAGATCTCCGCCAGCTTCTTGGCCATCGACGTGGTCGTGACGGTGTACACCGCCGGCCCGATTTGGCCGCGCACCTCGAGCAGGTACCAATAGAGCAGGCCGTACACCTGGAGCTGATTGACGAAGACCCCCTCTTCGGTGGCCATGCCGACGCGATCCGCGTCGCCGTCGAACGCGATGCCGATGTCGGCGTTCCAGCGCGGAATCTCCGCCAGCCACTCGTCGACATTCGGCCGAATCGGCTCCGGATTGACGCCGCCGAAGAACGGGTTGCGCTCCATGTGCAGCTCGCGGATGGTGAGCCGCCCACCGTCCAGCAGTCGGGTCATCCAGCCGGAACCGGAACCGTAGAGCGACTCGACCAGCACGCGCCGATCGGCAGCGCGCATCTTCTCGAGGTCGACGATGCTCGCCAGTTGCTCACGGAACCTCGGATACGGATCGAAGATCTCGACCAGTCCGCCGCTCAGCGCATCGGCGTAGTCGCGGCGCGGCGGAAGCTCGTCCTCGGCATGCGTGTCCATGGTTGCCTCGATGGCAGCCAGCATCTCCGGCGCGCCGGCGCCGCCGCTATCGGCCTTGACCTTGAAGCCGTTGTCGGTCCATGGGTTGTGGCTGGCGGTGATGACGATGCCGGCGCCGGCACCCAGCTCTCGGGTGAAGAAGCTTCCGACCTGGGTCGGGACGTAGTCCGGCGGAGTGAATGAGCGGATGTCGTGCGCCGACAACACCTCGACGCAGGCCCTCGCAAAATGCTCCGACCCGAATCGCCGATCGTGACAGACGACGACGCCGCGATCCGCCGCGCCGGTCTGTTGGAGGTACTCGGCAACGCCGCGCGCACAGCGGCGGACGTTGTGGAAGGTGTACTCCTCGGCAATGGCGGCACGCCAGCCGTCGGTTCCAAACTTGATCTTCGTCACTTGGCGATGGGCACTCGTCTTCCGGCTCGAATCTGTGCTGCGGCCCTCATCGTAGCGAGTCCGCAGTCGCGCGGAAGGAGTTGGTGCGCCGGCAGGCGATCGAGGGCTGCCCCTCACCGTAGCGTTTGCGACCGGCCTGCGGGCTGAATGCCTGCGCTCAGCCGTCACTGCGCTCTCCACGCTGAGGCTCCGACGGCTGCACACCCTGCTCCCGTCCGCCGCCGGTCTCAACGCCACTGTGGGTAGCGGGCGACGCGCAGAAGCGACCTGACGGCTATCGGGCCGATCGCCGGTCGGCGCGCGAAGTGGCATCATTGAGCTCCGCCTGGAGGCGAGCCAGGAGAGAGCGGAGCGGCTCGCGTGGCCCAACAGAGATCGGCTGGCCCTGCTCGACCCGTAGGCGGCAGAACGGCAGTGGAACGATGTGCCGATCCCAACGACCGCGAAGGCGCAGTGCGGGACGCGCCGCCACCGCCCACGGCTGGAGCGGCACACCGGCCTCGCGGGCGACGATCAGGGCGCCCGGCTTCGCACGCCGATAGGGACCGACCGGACCGTCCGGGCTGACAACGGGCGAGGCGCCTGCGCGACCGATGCGCGCAAGCTCGCGCGCGAGCCGGGCGGCCTCGGCGCGGTCACCTTCGGGCGGCAGCGGCACCGATCCCGCGTCGAGCGCCGCGAGCATCGCGGTCATCACTTCGCCCCGGAAGGTCTGGGTGCTGAAGCTGACATGGTGCCGATGCCGTCGCAGTCGGTGCGCCGCGGCGGCCGCCACGAGGTTGTACTCGTGCCAGAAGGCAAGGACCACCTGGTCCTGCGTCACCGGCGGACCGTGCACGCGGCAGGTGGTGGCCACCAGCCACACGTATGCGGCAAGAAGACGACCGATGAGCCGTGCCAGTGGACGCATCGGTCCTGCGGCTAGAGGTAGCGCTCGCCGGCAGTGCGCGCGATCTCGTCGAGCACCGGCTTGATCTCCTCGGCGCGGTCCTTGTGGCACACCAGCAGCGCGTCCGGCGTGTCGACGATGATCAGGTCCTCCAGGCCGACGGTCACGACCAGCCGATCGCCACCGTGCACGAGGACCCGATGGGAGCCGCGGTCAAGGTGATTGCCGCTGGCGACCAGATCGGCGCCGCTGGCGCCTGTGAGCGCCTCGAGCAGCGCGGACCAGGACCCGATGTCGGACCAGCCCGCATCAAGAGGAACGACGGCCATGCGACCCTCGGTCGCCGCCGGCTCGGCAATGCCGACGTCGATGCTGATGGCCGGCACGGCCTCCAGGATCGTGCGCATGTCACTCATCCAGCCCGGCGTGCGATGTAGCGCCTCGATCTGATCCAGCGCAGATGAAAGCTCGGGCTGGAAGCGCTCGATCGCCTGTCGGAAGGCGTACACGCGCCAGACGAAGATGCCGGCGTTCCAGTAGTGGCTCCCCTCGTCCAGGAGGGCAGCGGCACGCGTCGCGTCGGGCTTTTCCACGAAACGCTCGACGAGGGCTGTCGCGACATCCGGATGCAGGGGCTTGCCGGCCTTGATGTAGCCGTAGCCGGTGGCCGCGCTGGTGGGCACGACCCCCAGCGTCACGAGGTAACCGCGCTCGGCGGCGCGCGCCGCCTCGCGGAGGCCGTCCACGAAGCTCGTCTCATCGGCGACGAAGTGATCCGCCGGAAGCACGATCGCCACCTCGTCACTCTCGCGCCGGGCCAGGACGGTCGCCAGCCCTGCCGCGACGGCGGTCGATCGGGCCAGCGGTTCTCCGAGCACGTTGTTCTCTGGCAGCTGCGGCAGCTGCCGTTGTGTCGGGCGCACATGGGCCTGGCTGGTGATGACGAAGATGTCATGCGGCTTGAGGATGCCCCCGAGGCGCGCCACGGTCTGCTGGAGTAGGCTCGTCTCGCCGGTCAGGGAGAGGAGCTGCTTCGGCGTCTCGCGCCGCGAGAGTGGCCAGAGCCGGGTGCCCGCACCGCCGGCCATGATGATCGCGAACATCAGTCGCGATGGACCTCGGCCTCGAGGCGCTCCCCAAGCTCGAGCGTGCGCCGATACGCGGCCCACACCGCATCGGAGAAGACGGTCCGGATGCGGCCCTTCTCGAGCTCGTAGATGGCTGCCGCGCTCGTGCCGCCGGGCGAGGTGACCGCGTTGCGCAGCTGGGCGGGGTGCATCTCGGACTGACGGGCATACTCGGCCGAACCGATCAGAGTGGCCACCACCAGGTCGTGCGCGAGCTCGCGCGGGAACCCCATATGCACGCCGGCGTCGATCAGCGCCTCCATGACCGCGAACAGGTAGGTCGGCCCGGTGCCCGACAAGGCGGTCGCCATGGCAACGAACGACTCGTCGGCGACCTCGCGCTCATCGCCGAGCGAGCGGAGGGCAGCTCGCGCCAGGTCACGCTGGCGAGCGGTGCACGCCTCTGACGGGCTCCAGACCGTCATCCCCCGTCGAATCTGTGATGCGGTGTTCGGCATGGCGCGCACGACCGCCGCGTGCTGGAGGCCATCGACGAGCGTGCGGATCGTGGCGCCGGCCACGATCGAGAGGACGACCTGCTCGGCGCCGAGCCGGCCTCTCAGCTCGCGCATCACACGCGCCAGCATCTGCGGCTTGACGGCCAGCACCACGACCTCCGCCTCGGCCAGCGCGTCGCGGTTGGCAGCCACCGGATGGATACCGTGCCGTTCGGCGAGCAGCTCCCGACGCTCGCGACGGGGGTGGGAAGCGGCCAGCAGGTCAGGGGTTACGGCGCGGTTGGCGAGGAGTCCGGAGATCATCGCCTCGGCCATCACGCCGGCGCCGATGATCCCGACCCGCATCGGCCGGCGTGCGGTCATTCGATCTCCTCCGTCTGCGTGCCCACGACTCGTTCCGATCCGCGCAGCCGCCGCGCAGCCTCAAGCTCGCCGATCGGCGCGCCGGCTCGATCGAGCAGCGTCTCGGAGGCTCCGGCCAGGCGGCGGGCACTCGTCACGTCCCCGAGCCCGAGGAGCGCATGCCCGAGCCCGAGCGCCGCGAGCCCCTGCTCATGCTCTGCGCCGATGTCGCGCGCTTCGTCGATTGCCTCGGCATAGTAACGGCGTGCCGCGTCAGGGTCGCCCGCGGCGAAGCGCACATCACCGATCCTGCGGGCCTGTCGCGTCGCCTGCAGCGTCATCCCAGCCTGCTCGAAGTGCCAGAGCGCCCGGTGTCCCCAGACGTCGGCGGGCCACCAATGCTGCTCGGCCGAGGCGCGCTCCATCGCGGCGGCGGCGGCGACCCCGGCGCGCCGATGGTCGCCCGTTCGCTCGGCCTCGAGGTACGGTGCCGCCAGCTCGCTTCGGCGCAGCGCGACCGGCAGCTCGCCGACCGAGGGTGGCGCCGAACCGCGTGCCCTCAACGCACTGCTGGCACGCACCAGGAGACGGCGCAATGGACCGGATCGAGGCTCGCCCCACGATGGTCGCGGGTGTGGATGCGCATGGCCCCTGCTCATCGATGAAGCCCTAGCGCCGGCTGGCGGCTGCAGCGGTGAGCTCGTCGACCCGGTCGATGCGCTCCCACGGGAGATCGAGATCGTCGCGGCCGAAGTGGCCGTAGGCCGCAGTCTGGCGGTAGATCGGCCTTCTCAGGTCCAGATCGCGAATGATCGCGCCGGGGCGGAGGTCGAACGTGCCATCGATCACGGTCGCCAGGTCCGCCTCCGAGATGGAGCCGGTGCCGTACGTCTGCACGTTGATCGCGAGAGGATTTGCCACGCCGATGGCATATGCCAGTTGGATCTCGCATCGGCGCGCCAGGCCCGCGGCGACGACGTTCTTGGCCACGTAGCGCGCCATGTACGCTCCGGAGCGGTCGACCTTGGTCGGGTCCTTGCCGCTGAATGAGCCGCCGCCATGGCGCGCCATGCCGCCGTAGGTGTCGACGATGATCTTGCGCCCGGATAGCCCCGAGTCGCCTTTCGGGCCGCCGATGACGAAACGCCCGGTCGGGTTCACCAGGTGTCGCGTGTCATCGTCGAGCAGCTCCGCGGGGATGGCGCCCTCGACAACGTGCTCACGCACGGCGGCGGCCAGATCGGCAAGCTCGATCTCGGGATCGTGCTGCGTGCTGACGAGCACGGTGTGCACCCGTCGCGGGCGACCGTCAGCGTCGTACGAGATCGTGATCTGGCTCTTGCCGTCGGGACGCAGGAACGGCAGCGTGCCGTCGCGGCGAACCTCGGCCAGCCGGCGAGCCACTCGGTGCGCGAGCATGATCGGCATCGGCATCAGCTCTGGCGACTCGTCAGAGGCGTAGCCGAACATCATCCCCTGGTCGCCCGCTCCGAGCTCATCCGCCTCGCGACCCTCGCGCGCCTCGAGCGCGTGATCGACGCCACGCGCAATGTCCGGCGACTGCTCCTTGAGCGCCGTCATCGTGCCGCAGGTCTCCCAGTCGAACCCAAGACGGCTGTCGTTATAGCCGATCTCGCGCACCGTCCGGCGCACCACGTCCTGGATGTCGACGTAATGGGTGGTCGTCAGCTCACCGAGGACGAGGACCAGGCCGGTCGTGGTGGCCACCTCGACCGCCGCCCGGGCGTTGGGATCGTGCCGCAGCACGTCGTCGAGCACCGCGTCGGCGACCGCGTCGCAGAGCTTGTCGGGATGTCCCTCCGTCACCGACTCCGAGGTGAACAGGATGGGCGTGGTCGAGTGTGGCATCGGCTCTCCGGGCTGGCTCCAGTGGGCGGGGCGAGTGTAGCGCCGTGCCTCAGGCCCCGTCGTCCGACGGCTCGGCAGGAACGATGAGCACCGCCGCAACGAGCGTGGTGAGCGGAACCGCCGCCACGATCCCGATGCTGCCGACGAGCGCGCGGATGACCTCGACGGCGACGATCTCGCCGTTGAGCACCATGAGTGGCGACTGGCCACCCAACGCAAAGAGGAGCAGAAGGGGCAGCCCTGCCCCGAGATACGCGAGCATCAGGGTGTTGACGGTGGCCGCGATGTGCGCCCGTCCGACCCGCATCGCACGACCGATGACGCCGCGACGCCCGGCGGCCGGTTCCGCCCGGTGGAGCTGCTCAACGGTTGCGGCCTGCGTCACCGTCACGTCGTCGAGTACGCCGAGCGCGCCGAAGACGGTGGCGGCCAGCAGGATCCCGTCGAGGTCGATCCGGTCCCCCACCAGCGGGATGAGAAACGCGATCTCTTCGTTACCCTGCAGGGCGGTAAAGGCAGCGGCGGCCGTGAACGCGGCGGCGAGCCCTGCGGTCAGTCCGAGCGCGGCGAAGGTGCCGAGCACGGCCGCTGCGGTCACGCGGCTGAAGCCCTCCGTCAGGAGCAGGGTGGCCAGTGTGACGGCGGCGCCCATCCCGACGGCGAGCAAGATCGGGTCGATGCCGCGCAGCAGGAGCGGCACCACCAGCTTCACGATGACGGTCAGCGTGAGTGCCAGCGCCACGAGCGAGCGGGCACCCCGCAATCCGCCAACGACGAGCACGGCAGCAGCGAAGGCGGCGGCCACCAGCCCCAACAGCGGCAGTCGCCATGGCTCGGTGATGACGGCGAACGTGGCCGTGGCCGGACCGGTGAAGCTGGTGACGACGACCTCGTCGCCCACCTCATATGGCGCCCGGTTGGACGATCCCGGGACGGCCGCGGAGCCGTCCTGGGCGACCGCATCGATCCGCTCCCCGGCATCCGGACCGTCGCTCAACTCGACGGAGAAGCGCGGCAGTCCGGTTGGGTCCGCAGCCAGCTCGTCGACGATTCGCCCACGATCGGCGCGCTGACCGATGACCGGGACGGCGTCGGTCGGCGTCAGGTCAGGCAGCAGCCAGAGGCCGGCGACCAGGGCGGACCCGATGACGAGCACCGGCACCGTCGACGCGACGCGTCGGACGAGCGATTGGTCCATGCCGGTTCGAGGATAGACGCCGGGCTATGCTGGCTGGCGCATGCCGCCGCACGATGCCCGCCACCCCGAGCTGCTCGCCTACCGCGATGAATTCCCGCTGCTCGGCGCATCGGTCTACCTCAACACCTGCTCACTGGGCGCCAGGACCGAACGCTCGCGCCGTCGGCTCGACGCGTTTCTCGCCGATTGGGACGAGCTCGGCGCGCGTGCGTGGTACCGGCGCTGGCTCGGCGAGCTCGACGCGCTGCGTGCCGACTTCGGCGCCATCCTGGGCGTCCCCGGCGACGAGATCTCGCTGGCACCCAACGTGAGCTCCGCGCTCGCCGTCGTCGCCTCCGCGTTCGATCCGATCCATCGCGGCGACCCTTCGAGCCTGGAGCGGCTGCGAGCATCGGGCGTGCCAGCCGGGAATGAGCCGCGCAGGCGCGTCGTCACCACGGCGCTCGACTTCCCGACGATCGGCCACCAATGGCTAAGCCGCGCTCCACTCGGCGTGGAGCTGGTGGTCGTACCCTCCGCCGACGGCCTCACTGTCGACGCCGCAGCACTCGCCGATGCGATCGACGAGAAGACGGCGCTCGTGGCCATCGGCCACGTCTTCTTCACCACCGGGGCGCTCACCGACATGGCCGCGCTCGGCCGGCTCTGCCACGAGCGTGGGGCGCTCCTGCTCGTCGATGCCTACCAGGCTACCGGCATCGTCCCGACCGACCTGGCCGCGGTCGAGGTCGACATCTATGTCTCGGGCACCCTCAAGTGGCTCTTCGGCGGTCCCGGCACGGCTTTTCTCCGCGTGCGCCCCGAGCTTCGCGAGGTCCTGGTGCCGACCACCACCGGCTGGTTCAGCAGCGCCCGCCAGTTTGCGTTCGCCGTCGACCAGCTGGAGCTGGCCCCCGACGGCCGCCGCTACGAGCTCGGGACGCCGTCGGTCCCATCCGCCGCGATCGCTCGCGGCGGCACCGAGCTCGTCCGCGAGATCGGCGTCGAGCGGCTCGGCCAGCGGACGCGAGACCTCGGCGACCTGCTCATCTCGCTCGCCGACCAGGCCGGTCTCACGGTGCGGGCAGTGCGCGATGCGGACCGGCGCGGAGGGATCGTACCGATCGCGGTCGCCGATCCGAAGCCTGTGGTCGACGCGCTCGCCACCGATGGCATCATCGTCGACTTCCGTCCCGGCGTCGTGCGCTGCTCACCGGCCTTCTACAACACCGAGGACGAGGTCCGGCTGCTCGTCGAGCGCCTGGCGATCCACGTGCCGCGAGCGGATCACGCGGTCAGCTGACCCCAAAGAGCCCCAAGCGGTGGGCGACCGCGGCGGCCTCGCTGCGCCGCGTCACCCCGAGCTTGCCCAGGATGTGGCTGACGTGGACCCCGGCGGTACTCTCGGCCATGAAGAGCGCGTCGCCGATCTGCCGGTTGCTTCGCCCGTCAGCCAGATGAGCGAGCACCTCCCGCTCGCGCGGCGTGAGGCGGTCGAGTCGCTGGCGCGCCGCGCACGGATCGGCCTCGAGG
>Ga0136612_10000059_pt1 | contig 23946 bp, 21 predicted proteins | sample AntDryUQ224A2306_2_FD_106644 | JGI IMG/M metagenome (GOLD analysis project Ga0136612, IMG submission 106644) | Polar desert sand microbial communities from Dry Valleys, Antarctica - metaG UQ224A (23.06) | ecosystem: Environmental > Terrestrial > Soil > Desert | place: Antarctica: Dry Valley... | reverse complement strand
GTGTCGGGAAGACAGCCATCGCGGAGGGCCTTGCCCAGCGAATCGTGCGCGGCGACATACCGGAGGGCCTGCGCAACCGTCGGGTCGTGGCCCTCGACCTCGGCGCGCTGGTGGCGGGTGCCAAGTACCGCGGCGAGTTCGAGGAGCGCCTGAAGGCGGTGCTCAAGGAGGTCACCGATTCGGACGGGACGATCATCCTGTTCATCGACGAGCTGCACACCGTCGTCGGCGCCGGCGCAAGCGAGGGCGCCATGGACGCCTCCAACCTTCTGAAGCCGATGCTGGCGCGTGGCGAGCTGCATTGCATCGGCGCCACGACACTCGACGAGTACCGCAAGCACATCGAGAAGGACGCCGCCCTCGAGCGCCGATTTCAGCCGATCATCGTCGACCAGCCCAGCGTCGAGGACACGATCAGCATCCTGCGCGGGTTGCGTGAGCGCTACGAGGTCCACCACGGCGTCCGCATCACCGATGGCGCGCTCGTCGCGGCCGCGGTGCTGAGCAACCGATACATCACCGGCCGCTTCCTGCCCGACAAGGCGATCGACCTGGTCGACGAGGCCGCATCACGCCTGCGCATGGAGATGGACTCGATGCCGGCGGAGCTCGATGAGATCGAGCGGCGACGGATGCAGCTCGAGATCGAGCGCGAGGCGCTCCGCAAGGAGAAGGACGACGCGTCGAAAGCGCGCCTCGATGCCCTCGAGCGTGAGCTCGCCGACCTGCGCGAGCGCGGCGACGCCATGAAGGCGCAGTGGGACCGCGAGAAGGAGATCGTGCAGTCGATCCGCGCCACGCGCGAAGAGCAGGAGCGCCTGACGCCCGAGATCGAGGCCGCCGAGCGCGCCGCCGACTACGCCCGCGCGGCCGAGCTGAAATACGGCACGGCGGCGGAGCTCGAGAAGCGCCTGGCAGAGCTCGAGGAGCAGCTGCGCGAGCTCAAGGCGTCAGGATCAGTCCTGCTCAAGGAGGAGGTGGATGCCGACGACATCGGTGAGGTCGTCGCCCGCTGGACCGGCATCCCGGTCAGCCGCCTGCTGGAGGGCGAGACCGAGAAGCTGCTGCACATGGAGGAGCGGCTCCACGCGCGGCTCGTCGGCCAGGACGAGGCCGTCACCGCGGTCTCGGATGCCATACGGCGTGCCCGCGCCGGGCTCAAGGATCCCAAGCGGCCCATCGGCTCATTCATCTTCCTGGGCCCGACCGGCGTCGGCAAGACGGAGCTCGCGCGCGCCCTGGCCGAGTTCCTGTTCGACGACGAGCAGGCGCTGGTCCGGATCGACATGAGCGAGTACATGGAGAAGTTCTCGACCTCGCGCCTGGTCGGCGCGCCACCTGGCTATGTCGGCTACGACGAGGGCGGACAGCTGACGGAGGCGGTCCGGCGCCGCCCGTACCAGGTCATGCTCTTCGACGAGATCGAGAAGGCGCATCCCGACGTTTTCAACGTCCTGCTTCAACTGCTCGATGACGGGCGCCTGACCGATTCCCAGGGCCGGACGGTCGACTTCAAGAACACCGTCATCATCATGACCTCGAACATCGGATCGGCCTCGCTGATCGAAGCCGGTGAAACCGGACCCGATGCGTTCGAGGGCGCGGCCGAGAACGTCCGCCGCCAACTCCGTGACCACTTCCGTCCCGAGTTTCTCAACCGCGTGGACGAGATCATCGTCTTCCGCCCGCTCGATGAGGCACAGCTGCGCGAGATCGTTGGGCTGCTGGTCGCGGCCACCGAGCACCGGCTCTCCGAGACGGGCATCTCTCTCGACGTGACCGATGCCGCTCTCACGCTGCTGGCGCGCGAGGGGTACGACCCGGTGTACGGCGCGCGTCCGTTGCGGCGCTCCATCCAGCGCGAGTTGGAGAATCCGCTCGCGCGCCGCATCCTGGCGGGAGAGTTCACCGCGGGCGACGCCGTGCGGATCGACGCCGCGGAGGGCGTTCTCACCTTCAACGGCGCCTCCGAGCCGCGCGCGCCGCGACCATCGCGGGCGCCTGGCGGATCACCCTCGACCGTGCACTAGGCTTCTCCAGCCGATACTTCGGGGCCCGCTCGGCATGAGCAGATCAGTGCGCGGGGTTCCATCGATATGTCGATCCTCGTGCGGCGTGAATGCCGCGTCGGCGCGGTCCGCGTACCCGAACCCTGATCCTCCAAGTTTCGGACGGCTTCACGTACACGTGGGACGGGTCAGTGGGGGCGGCTGGAAACCGCATCGATCCCGCCACGATCAAGCTGGATGGCATGACGCTGGATCCCTCCGCCAGCTATCGCGTCACCATGAACAACTTCCTGGGCGGAGGCGGCGACGACCTCCCGATATTCAAGCGCGGGACCGGCGAGGTCACCGGCGCCGATGACCTCGTTGCCCTCGAGGCATACCTGGATGCGAACGACCCCTACGCCCCGGTCACGGGGTGCGAATCACGCGCATCAACTAGATCGGCATCGCGCCAGCACACGGTGAAGGCCGGCTTACAAGGGCCGGCCTTCACATCCTCATTCGAGGGCGAGCCGATCGAGCGGGAACGGGGGAAGCGCAAGCGGCTTCACAGCCAGTCGCACGAGCAGCAGCGGCGAGTCGTCCGCGGCGGATCGGTTCGCGTGCAGCTCGCCGCAGCCGGTGCATCGGTGAATGAGGACCCACTCCCCCCTACCACGCACGGTGATGGCGATCGGCTCCATGCCGGAGCCGCACTCGTCGAGCATGGCCCGATCGCCGGGCCGATCGTCGACGTGTCGGCTCCACAGGCATGCCGGGCAATGATTGCGATGTTGCGTGCCGGGGGCGTCTGACGGCACGTCCAGACGGCAGTGGACGCACCGGAACGAGCTCGGGTTAGCGCGCGGCCGATGCCGAGCGCGACGCGGGTCACGGGTCTGCCTCAACGGTGAGATCTCCTGGGGCGAGCGGAATGAAGGGGACGCGGAAGGTGTGCGCGTCGCGCAATTCGGCCTCAGGAATGACGGAGGCCGCCCCGGAGGGCGGCCCATCTGGCAAGCGGCGGTGAATACCAGCTGCTGCTAGCCGACGAGCTCCATCCAGAGGCGCGACGCACGAAGAACCGTCCCTGCGGTCTGTGCCATGTCGTCCTCCTATGTGCGGTCGGTCGGTACGATCGATCCGGACTCTACGCCGGTCTCGTGCTGGTAGTCAAGACAGGGCGGGTATCGGTGTCAGTGCGCCAGTCCGAGCGACGCTATCGGTGCTTGCGACGACGACCGGCGGGGGTGGGCTTGGCTCGCTCGCGTTCCGCGCGCCGGGGCGGCGGAACGAACCGACGGCGGCGGATCTCGTCGTTGGCGGCCAGAATCCGTGGCGGGAAGCGGACGAAGACCGCGTGAGCCGCGAGACCCATCCCGGCCAGCACGATCAGCAGTTGCAGGATGAGCGGCACACCGATCACGACGAGCAGCGGAATGATGCCCCACGTCACGATGATCGGCCAGAAGACCCATTCATGAAGCGCAAGCAGCTCGGGGTACCGCCGATAACGCCGCTGTGCAAGGTTGTAGACGAGGATCGCCCCGATGGCGATGAGGACGCCCGCTACCCACATCAAGGTGAAGAGATCGGGGAATGTCGCGGGCGTGAACGGATCGGTCAACAGGTTCATCGGCCGCGGAGTCTAGCACGGTCGGGTTCAGCAACGTGCCGTCCGGCATTGTGGGAAGCCGTGGCTTTCCTGCATGATCCCGCCACGACGTGTGCGTATCAGCCGAAGGAGAACTCCGTGTCAATCGAGCGCCCCACTGGAGGAGGAATGGGTCTCGGCGCAGAGCCGGCGCCAACCCCCGGTCCCGGTAGGGGGGAGGCATCCGAGGACGGGGTGTCCGTTGCCACGCGCCTCCAGATCCTGTCGACCGAGCACTGGAGCCTGTTGGCGTCCCGATCGCTGGCGTGGAACGAGTCGTTCAGCCGAGCGGGCATGTTCCTCTCGACCCTGTCGGGCGCCATCGTGGCGCTGGCATTGGTGGCACAGGCAACCTCGTTCGGCGAAGGGTTCCGGATCTTTGGCCTGGTGATACTGCCGGTCGTCGTCTTCGTCGGCGTCGGAACGACGCTGCGCATGGGCATCGCCAACTACCATGACGCGCGGTGCGTGCTGGGAATGAACCGCATCCGGGCCGGGTACCTCGAGGTGGCGCCCGACCTGGAACGATTCTTCGTCATGGGCACGACCGACGATGCCCGAGGGATCGCGATCACGATGGCGATGCACGCACGAACATCGCTGACCGTCCAGATGCTCGCTTCGAGTCCGCTCCTGCTGAGCGTGCTCACCTCAGTGCTGGTCGGCGCAATCGTCGCGCTCGGGGTGCTCCAGCTCGGGGGCGCCACGGTTGCAGCCGTGGCCCTGGGCGTGGCGGGCTTTGTGGTCAGCTTCGTAGGCTTTTCGGCCTACGCACGCCGGGAGATCTCGCTCGTGCGCACCGAGATGGAGCCGATCTTCCCAACCAGGGAGGCCTCGTGATCCAGCCGTGCACCGGGTACACGCCCTATACTCGACAGCCCCGAGGCCCACGACCACCCAGCACGAGGACGTCGATTGCGCGCCCTGCTCTCCGTCAGTGATCGCCATGGCATCGTCGAGCTCGCCAGGGGCCTCATCGATGCCGGGGCCGAGTGCTTCGCCACCGACGGAACCCGCGCCCACCTGGCGGAAAACGGCATCGAGGGCGTCCGGGCGGTCGCTGATCTGACTGAGACGAATGAGATCCTCGGCGGCCGCGTGAAGACGCTCCACCCGAAGATCTTCGCCGGCCTGCTGGCACGCCGGGATCAACCGGATCACCTGGCCCAGCTGGCCGAGCACGGGATCGAGCAGATCGACATCGGCGGGGTTGCCCTTCTGCGCGCCGCGGCCAAGAACTTTCCCGGCGTTGCCGCGGTCTCGAATCCGACCCAGTACGCATCGGTATTGCGTGACGTCAAGACGCAGGGCAGCGTCAGCCCCGAGACACGCCAGAAGCTGGCCGGCGAAGCGTTCGCGGTGACCGCGGCCTACGATGCGCAGATCGCGAGCTACCTGAACGTCGCGACCGGAACCGTCTTTCCGAGCCGGCTCACCATGGTCGTCGAGAAGAAGGCGGATCTGCGATACGGCGAGAATCCGCACCAGCTCGGTGCCTTCTACACCGATCCTGCGCACGCCGGTGGCAGTATCAGCGCCGCACACCAGATCGCGGGCAAGGACCTGTCCTTCAACAACCTGCTCGACCTGGATGCCGCGTGGAGCATCGCGTCCGACTTCAAGACGCCGGCGGTCGCGATCGTCAAGCACGGCAACCCCTGCGGCCTGGCTTCCGTGGTCGACCTGGCGGAGGCCTTCAGATTGGCGCTCGAGGGCGACAGTGTCAGCGCATACGGCGGCGTGATCGGTGCCAATCGGATCATCGACGAGTCGGCGGCACGCGCCATTCGGCCCGGCTTCTTCGAGGCAATCGTGGCGCCCGGCTACACCCCGGAGGCCCTCGAGATCCTGCGCACGAAACGGGGATTCGAGATCGTGGAGGTGCCGCCCGCGGAAAACGAGGCCGATGAGCTCGGAATCGGCAAGTTCGACTTCAAGCGCATCGGCGGCGGCGTCCTGGTCCAGACCTTCGACAACCTGGAGGAGGACCGCGACAAGCTCCAGCCGGTAACCCAGCGCCGCCCCACCCTCGAGGAGCTGACCGACCTGCTATTCGCATGGCGAGCGGTGCGGCACGTGAAGTCGAACGCGGTGGTGCTTGCGAAGAAGCACGCCATGGTCGGGATGGGGGCCGGGCAGCCGTCCCGCGTGGTCTCTGTGGAGGTGGCGCTGCGCAAGGCCGGCGAGCGCGCTCCGTTGAGCGTCATGGCGTCGGACGCATACTTCCCCTTCCCCGATGGCATCCAGATCGCAGCCCAGGCCGGCGTCACGGCCATCATCCAGCCCGGCGGCAGCATCCGCGATGAGATGGCCATCGAGGTCGCCAACCGACACCACATGGCGATGGTCTTCACCGGCCGTCGCCACTTCAAGCATTGAGCCGATGAGTCAGACCGCACCCGTCGACAAAGTCATCATCGCGGAGGCGATCCGCGCCACCGAGGCCGGCGCCATCGCCGCGGCGAGGCTGATGGGACGTGGGGACCGCGACGGTGCGGACCAGGCCGCCGTGACCGCCATGCGCAAGGCAATGGACGATGCCGACATCACCGGCACGATCGTCATCGGCGAGGGAGAGCGCGATGAGGCGCCGATGCTCTACATCGGCGAAAAGGTCGGCAACCCGGATGCCGCCACCTCGATCGACATCGCGGTGGACCCGCTCGAGGGGACCAACCTGGTCGCAACGGGGTCGGCGAATGCCACCGCGGTCCTGGCCGCCTCCGAACCGGGCGGGCTGATGCATGCGCCGGACACCTACCTCGAAAAGTTGATCGTGGGACCGATGGTCACTGGTCACGTCAGTATCAACGACCCCGTCGCGCAGACGCTGGCGACGATCGCGGAGCGTCTCGGCCGCAACGTGTGGGATATCACTGTGGTGATCCTCGAGCGGGCGCGCCACGAGCAGTTGATCAGCGAGGTCCGCGCGGCGGGCGCCCGGATCAAGCTCATCGGCGACGGCGACCTGACGGCCGCCATCAGCGTCGCGGTCTCGGGGACCGGCGTTCACGCCGTGATGGGAATCGGTGGCGCGCCGGAGGGCGTGCTCTCGGCCGCCGCGCTGAAGTGCCTCGGCGGCGAGATCCAGGCCAAGTTCAAGTGGCGCTCCGACGAGGAGCGCGAGCGAGCGAGGCGCATGGGCGTCGACGTCGACGACACCGAGCGCGTGTACTGGACGGACGACCTTGCCTCAGGGAAGAACGTCGTCTTCTGCGCCACCGGCGTCACCGATGGCGAGCTCCTGCGCGGCGTTCGCTTCTTTGGCGGCGGGGCGCGCACCCACTCGCTGATGATGAGCTACCAAGGCGGGTTGGTCCGCTTCATCGACACGGTGCACATGTGGGACCCCGGCAACCCGCCGAAGGTGCGTCTCTAGACGCTCACCGTGTAGATGGGCACGTCGTACTTCCTCAGACGCGCATCGACCGTAGCGAGCGTCAGCTCGTCGGCCTGTGCCTGGGCAACCAACATGCGATCGACGATGTCGCGATGGTGCATCGGCAGGATCGATGCGGCGAGCACATGGTCGGCCGTGATTGGGAGCGTTCGAACTCCGGACCGCTTGATGTGAATCGGAATCTGGACCGACGGCGACCCGGAGTACTTGAGCTTGCCAGCCCCGACTTTGATGGAGATCTCCCACACCGATGCAGCGGACAGATACAGCTCGGTTTCGGGGTCAGCGAGCACGGTCCGGCTCTCCTCCGTCAGTCGGTCTTCCGCACTGAGCATCCAGATCCATACTCGGGTGTCCAGCAGGATCCTCATCGGTCCCCGTCGTCGTCGAATTCGTCTGCAATCCAGATCTGATCCTTCGCAAAGCCGATCTCGCGCTTCTCGCGTTGCAAGGGGCCGAGCTTCGCGATCGGCTCCCCCGCGCGCCCGATCAGGATTTCCTCGCCGCGCTCCACGTCCTGGAGCAGCTTGGACAGATTCGTCTTGGCGTCGTGGACGTTGACTATCCGGGGCATGGTCTCGCGACCTTAGCTTAGTCCGCTAGCTAAGTCCACCTGCGTGAGGCCTATGCCTTAGCTGAGCCCGGTCGACCTCGGGTCGGACCAATCGGGGCCGCCGATGCGAAGAACCTCCTGGTTGGCGACGGTGGCCAGGAGGTCGGCAACGGAGACCTCGACGCGCAGGTCAGAGCAGTTGCGCCAGGGAAGCAGGTTCGGATCGAGCTCGGCGACCGGTTCGAGCGCGAAGCGGCGCTCGTGGAATCGCGGATGCGGCACGATCAGGTCCAGCTCCGGGTCGGTGACGCAGAGGCCGTCGAACGAGAGGATGTCGAGGTCGATGACCCTCGGTCCCCATCGGCGCGTCGTCGGATTACGCCCGAGGGCCAGCTCCACCCGCTTGAGCTCATTGAGCAGGTCGATCGGTGACAGGTCGGTCTGGAGCTCCACGGCCGCGTTCAGGAAGCGCGGCTGATCGACCGCATCTCGCGGGGCGGTGTCATACAGGGATGAAATGCTTGCGACGAGACCGATGCCACGAAGCTCCGCCACGGCCGCGCGAAAGGCGATGGCCGGTTCCCCGAGATTTCCACCCAGACCGATGAATGCGCGCACGGTCTCCGCACTCTAGCCGATACCGCCGGGCGCCTTCCCTTCGCGCAGTAATCGGTTGATAATCGGGCGGCGATAGCATCGCAGTCGACCGAAGGGCTCGCCGCCGGGGGCGCGACGGCATCGGTGTCTTCACGCTCCAGGGGACCCGTCGATTGTCGGACATCAAGTACGCCTACCCGCTGATCCTGAACAAGGTCGCGTCGCCTCACTACGCGACGCCGACGCTGCGGCGAGCACGGCTCCTCGACTGGCTCAATGAGGCGTCCGACTGCCGTGCCGCCGTCATCGCCGCCGATGCGGGCTACGGCAAGACCACGCTGCTCTGGCAGTGGGAGCGCGAGGCGGGCTTCCCCTGCTACTGGTACAAGCTCGACCGCAACGACCGCGACTGGACCTTCCACATCAGCTACCTGATCGAGTCGATCAGCAAGCGCCACCAGGGTTTTGGCCGGCGCGCACATTCCATGCTTCAGCAGCTCGGCGGCCCGGGATCTTCCCGGCCAGGCGTCGCCGCCTATCTCCTCGCCGAAATGCACGAGCGGCTGACGGAACCCTGCACGTTCATCATCGATGACTGGCAGTACGTCAACGCAGTCACCGAGGTGCGCGGCCTCTGGAACCAGATCCTGCGGGACGCGCCTCCGACCTGCCGGTTCGTCTTCGCTTCACGCGTGAAGCCCCGCCTGCAGTTCGCACGCTTCAAGACCCACTCCGGCTACGCCGAACTCAGGACCGATGCGCTGCGCTTCACGGAGTCGGAGATCGACGAGCTCTTTCGCGACATCTACAACGATCCGCTCGATCCGACCGACGTCGCCGAGCTCGAACGGCGAACCGAGGGATGGGCCGCCTCACTCCAGCTGGTGGAGGTGTCGTTGCGCGAGCGCCCAACGCCGGAGAAGCGCCGCGAGTTCATTCGATCGATCACCGCCACCACCGACAGCGACCTCTTCGACTTTCTCGCAGAGGAGGTGCTCGATCAGCAGCCGGAGGAGACGCGGAACTTCCTGCTCACCACCTCGATCCTGCAGCAGATCACCCCCGAGGTCGCCGAGCGCCTCGCCGGCGTCCACGATGGTCGCCGCGAGCTCACGGACCTGGAGCATCGGGGTCTCTTCACGAATCGCCTCGATGAGCAGCGATATCGGTATCACAACCTCTTCCGAGAGTTCCTAGAGCGTCGCTTGATCGCCGAACGCTCGGACGCCGAGGTCGTGGGCCTTCACATTCATGCCGCCTCCTACTTCGAGACGACCGAACAATGGCCGGAGGCGATTCACCACTACCTCCGCGCCGGCCTTCAGCGCCAGGCCGCACGTCTGATCGCCAAGTACGGCGAAGAAGTCGTTTCCTCAGGTCGCCTCGGTCTCGTGGACGAGTGGCTGCGGCAATTGCCGCGCGACATGATCAAGCAGAACGCTCGACTCAGCCTTCTCTATGGGGAAGCTTGCGGCATTCGCGGCGAATGGGAGCCGGCGTTGGAGGCCCTAGAATCGCGCACGCGGGTACTTCTCCCGAAAGGGAGACCGGCGGCTCGAAGCGCTTGCTTGCTTGAAACTCAGCTCGGTGTACTCGAACTACGGCGATGCGGAGCGCGCGGCCGTTGTCGCCGAGGCGGGTGTGGCCATTGTCCCGTCGGACGCGATCAGCACGAAACTAAGGCTGGAAGGAAACGTCGCCATCACACGGACATGGCTCGCCGGACCCTTGGATGCGGTTGTCCGAGAGTGTCAGCGAATCGCGGTGGAGGCTGCAGCCCGCGGGCTTGAGCACTTTGCCGCAATTGGTTTCCACAACGCCGGAGAGATGCAACTTCGCATGGGTGAGATCGACAAGGCAATCGCCAACCTTGAGAAGTGCGCCCGATTCTGGTCGGAGACTCCGACCAACCCGTTTGCCCACAACGAGGAGCTAACGAGCCCTGGTCCTTGCGCGACAGCGGGACCGGGCGGCGGCCGTCGCAAACGACGCAATTCGTCGGACAGCACCGTGGCCACGGCCGTCCGCACATGCTCTCTACGGCTGGGCCAGTGTTCTAATCGCAGAGGGACGCCTATCTGAAGCTACCAGCGTACTGAGGGAGGCAACCTCCAATCCAGCCGTATTGGGCAGCGCCAATGCGCCGATATTCGCCAGACAGATCGAGTGTTTGTATCTCGACAGTCAGCCAGCTGGCGAGATCCTTGATGCTCAAGAATGCATGGAGTCTGGGTATACAGTCGATCTCCGCTACTCGGCCGAAATCGCGCCGGCCCGGTCGATCGCCGATCACGTCACCGCGGACTGCGGCGGTCGGTGCCTCGGGCGCCTCGCCGAGCTGGACCTAGCGGCCACCGCCGGTGCGAATCTCGTGGCGTTGACCGGAAGAGTGAAGATTGGAGCTCTGGCGCTGGAGCATCGAGCTCTCCGACCGAAGCGCGAGGCGTGGCGCGCTCTGGCGGAAGCATTTTCGGCGGGGTATCTCGAGCCAATTCGCTGGTGGGTCCGCCGATACGTCGGGAGCGCACGCATGGCGCTAGAGCTGCCGATCGGAGCCGACCTCCTTGCGCGACTGCTCGCGTGGGATCCCGACGGTTGGCGCATAACAGTCCTGCAATTGCTGCCAGCTACCACCGGCCAGGACAGGGCGACGTTGCTCAGGGCCATCACGCAGTACGCGAACCGAGAGACCGTCAACGCACTGCACGGAATCGCTGGGAACGACGTCACAGAGGCTCGCCGTCATCTGCAGCAGGCGTATGCGTCGCGCATCTACCTACGAACATTCGGCGGCATCAGTTTGCGCCGGGGTGGCTGGCAAGGTCCGCTCATTAGCATCGAAAAGCGGCGTGTCCGAGCGTTGTTGGCTGTCCTCGCAGCACACGCTCACACGACGCTGACCCGTGACATGGCAATCGACATTCTGTGGCCGGAAGCGGACGGCGACTCGGCCGTGAATAATCTCAACCAGACGGTCTTTCAATTGCGTCGATACCTAGAGCCGTCGTATCGCCAGGGCGAAAGCCCTGAGTACATCGTCAGCTCTTCCGAACAGATCGGCCTCGCGCCCGGGCTGGTGCACACGGATCTTCAAGAGATTCGACGGCTTGCTGACCGAATGAGCCATGCGGGCTGGGAGCAACGACACGCTGCGGCGGCCAAGGCCATCGCGCTGGTCAATGGCGAGTTCCTAGCGGACCTGCGATACGAAACGTGGGCAACTCGGCTGCAAGTTGCGGTTCACAATGAGGTGCGATCTCGCCTGCTGCCGATCGCCCTTCAATCGCATGCTTCATTCGACGTGCAAGTCGCCACGGACGCCGCTGCCGCACTCGTTTCCATCGATCCGTTCGATGAAGCCGCGACTCTTGCCCTCGCTGACTGTCTGTCACGGTCGGGACGCCGTCGAGCTGCCCGAGAACTGCTGCTCAGATTCGCCGACCAAGTTCGGACGGAGTTCGACGAAGAAGCGTCCGGACGTCCACGCGGCGCTAGGCTTGGTCCAATAAGTCAAGTCTGACTCGACTCGCGATGATTTGACTCCGTCTAGCGCTTGACTTGGAGCACTTCGCGCCATAGAGTAAGGTCACGGCTCAGTACTTTGGTACTAGCCGCATGACCGAGGGACGCGCGGATCCGTCAGCCGAATTTGGGCACTTGGGCTTACGGGGAGCAGGTAGTGCAACCGACCGTTCCGTCACTGGAGTGTGTCGGTTATATTTTCTACACGCACTGACGAAGAGGGCACCTTCCGATGAGCAAGAACCTCGTTAGAGGCTGGTAAGCGATGCGCCGCGGGGCTGTTAGGGATGCATTCCGGCGCATCGTTGCGCTGGCCGTCTCGCTCGGATCGTTGGCTACCTTGGCACTCGCTGGAGGAGCGTCCTTCACGGGTCTGTGAGTCAACGCATGCTAGGATCGAGGTCACCATACCCGCAGGGTTAGCGGCACCCGATTGAGCACGCAGCTCCGTATCTATATCGCTACTACTGTGGCCGCTGCGGGCATCTTGCTCGCGGCGGCTTTCGCTTTCTGGCCGATCCGCTCGGCGATCGGTGGAGCGGCTGGCATCGCCTTCTGGTGCCTCCTGACCTTTGTCGCAAGCGCGCTTCCGGTCCGGTTGCCAAAGGGCCTGCACGTGACGGTTGCCTTCGCACCGGCCACGGCGGCGATGCTATTGGGCGGTCCAGCAGCAGCTGGAATCGTGGCGTTACTCGGCACCCTCGATGTGCGGGAGTTGCGAGGCCGCGTACCTTGGTATGGGGTACTGAACGACCACGCCTGCTTCGTAGTCGCTGCGACAGTGTCGGGCATTGTTCTCGAGGTGCTGCTAGGTCTCACTGAGCCTTCGTCCGTGCTTTCCATCGGCGGCTCGGTATTTGGATTCTTCTCGCTGATTGTCGCGTCTGGTCTCTACTTCGCAATTAACAGCTTCTTGGCAATCGTCGTCGTCCACCTTCGGACGGGGATTCCGTTGAGGACCGTGTGGGCGGAGGATCTGGGCGGCATCGTCCTGAGCCTCATCGCCTTGGCGCCTCTGGGTTGGCTCATGGCGCAGGTCTTCCAGCTTCCGGCCGGGATCGGCTGGTGGGCGTCGGCGCTGTTCGTCGTTCCGCTCTTCTCGACGAGGCTGGCCTACGCCCGGTACGTCGAGACGCGCGAGCTGTTCGAGCAGACGATCGAGGCGCTGTCGAAGGCGGTCGACGCCCGCGATAACTACACCCGAAACCATTCGAGCCGGGTGAGCCACATCGCGGAGGCGATGGCGCGAGTCATGCGGCTGCCAGAGAACGAGAACGAGAAGATCAAGTGGGCGGGGCTGCTCCACGACATCGGCAAGATCGGGATCCGCGACAACATCCTTCTGAAAGAGGGCCCGCTCGACAAGGGCGAGCGGATCCTGATGAATCAGCACCCCACGATCGGTGCGGAGATCGTGGCACCGGCGACCCAGCTGAGCGCGGAGGCGCCACTCATCAAGGCGCACCACGAATGGTTCAACGGATCGGGCTATCCAGATGGGGTCGAGGCACTCGACATCCCGCTCGGCGCTCGCATCCTGACCATCGCCGACGCGTACGAGGCGATGACCAGCTCGCGCCCCTACCGCAAGATCCCGCTGACCCATGAGCAGGCCGTCGACCAGCTCGAGAAGTTCACCGGCATCCAGTTCGATCCGGAGATCGTGCCGATCCTGGTGAACCTCGAGCGCAGCATCCTGGACCGCCCGCCGGATCGGCCCGATGAGCTGCCGACGATGCTCCACCAGCCCCGTGATGCGAGGCGCGACGCAGTGGATCCGGTCGCCGCCGCAGCAGAGCAACCATCGGAGCCGGCAACGAGGCCCGCCCTGGCCTCGGACGATGTTTCTTAGCGCGATCATCCTGGCGCTGATCGTCGGCGCCCTGGCAGGAGGAGCATTTCCCCGGCTCGCGGAGCTCAGGCTGCGCTGGAACCTGCTGCTGGTTGCGGCGCTCGGACTGCGCCTGTTGGTCGGCCTGAGTCGCGAGTCCGGCATCGGCGCTGAGATCCCGGCAGGGTGGGCCTACATGACCGCCTATCTCCTCATCCTCGCGTGGCTGTGGGGCAACTGGCGCGTCCCGGGGCTGCAGATCGCGTCGGTCGGGATCGGTGCCAACATGCTGGCCGTCCTGCTCAACCAGGGACAGATGCCGATCTGGTCGGCCGCCTTCTTCAGCGCGGGATTCACCGAAGCCGATATCGCCGGCGACCCCTTCCACTTCCTCCTTCGAGCCGATACGGTCGCCAGCTTCGTCGCCTCCGGTGGGCTGTTCGGTGACGTGATCCCGCTGCCGGTGCCGTACATCCGCGACGTGGTCAGCATCGGCGACGTGTTACTCGCCCTCGGCATCTTCTGGGCGATCGTGTACTCGATGACGCGTGCAGAGGCGCCCTCTCGAAGCGCGCTTGCGATTGGGCCGTTACCCGCGCGCCAATCGGCCGCCGGCACCTTCAACGCCGGCCTCGCGTATGCCGGCGCGTCATCGATTCCGGCGGAGCAGGGACCGCCTGCCGTGTTGGGTGAGGCCGTCTCGCGCCCGCAGTCGCCATACCTGCGCCTGGTGCGCAATCGCAATTTCTCTCTGCTCTGGGTTGGGCAGCTCGTCTCACTGCTCGGCGATCGGATCCACATCATCGCGCTGGGAGCGCTGGTCGCCAGCCGCGGGACCGCGCTCGAGGTTGGGCTTACCTTCGCGGCAACCGCCGTGCCGAGCGTCGTGCTCGGGCCCCTGGCCGGCGTGCTCGTGGACCGATGGGACCGCCGCCGGACGATGATCGCCTGCGACGTTGTGCGCGCCGTGCTCGTGCTCGCCGTGCCGTTTGCGATCGAGATCGACATTGCCCTCGTCTACCTGGCGGCATTCCTGATCGCCACGGTCACCTTGCTCTTCCGCCCGGCAAAGACGGCCGTGGTGCCGGCGATCGTCGGCGAGCGCGACCTCGTGTCGGCGAATTCCGCGATGTCGGTGCCGGAAACCGCCGCCGACCTCATCGGATTCCCGGTGGCAGGGCTGATCGTCACGGCACTCAGCGCGGTCGTCGGTGCGGCATTCGTGCTCGACGCCGGCACCTACGTCGTCTCCGCCGTGCTCATCTGGGCGATGATCCTGCCGCGCCAGGTCGAAGAGGCGGCCGAACCCATCTCGGTGCGAGGCGTGTGGCGTGAGATGCGGGAGGGCTTCACATTCCTGTGGGGCGAGGCGGCCCTGCTCTCGAACACGCTCCTTTCGACGCTCGCCCAGGTGGCCGTTGGCGCCGAGATCGTGGTGAGCCTCCTGTACGCTCGCGACATCGTCGACCGTGGCTCCGCGAGCTTCGAGCAGATGTACTCGCTGCTGCTGACGGCCATCGCCGTCGGCAGCGTGCTGGCCGGCATCGCGATCGGCGCCATCGGCGAGCGACTGCCGAAGGGGCCGCTGGTCATCATCGGGTTCATCGGTATGGGGCTTTCGCTCGTCGCCGCCGGACTTGTGACCGATCCGATCCTTGCCGTCGTCGCCTTTTTCTTCACTGGCGCCATGAACATGCTCTTCATCATTCCCACCGTGACCCTCTTCCAGCAGCGGACTCCGCAGCGCCTGATGGGCCGCGTGGTATCGAGCCGCCAGGCGCTGGTGTTCGGATCGATCGCGGCATCGATGGGACTGTCCGGCTGGCTCGCCGGCATCATCGGGCCGGCGATGGTTCTCATCGTCAGCGGCGGAATCTGCGCGGCGGCAGGGGTGATCGGCATCGGCGTCCCGTCCATGCGCAACGCCCGTTGATCGGTCGATCTGCTACCCTTCGCGCGCCGTGGGACTGATTCTCGACCTGGCGGTCGCGGCCCTCGCGCTGCTTGTCGTCGGCTCGCTGGCACTTCTGACCTGGACGCTCGCCGTCAGCGTCGTGCGTGCCATGCGAAGCGGGCGTGAGCGGGTGGCGGACTCACGCCGAACGGTCGCCGACGCCGAGGTGCGCCTCAGGTCGAGCGCCGCGGACGCGGTTGCAACCCTCGAGCAGCTCGCGGCACGAACCGCGCCACCGAAACCTGGAGATGGAACCAACAGATGACGACGAGGCAGACCCCGCGTCCCGATCCCGCCCGCAGCGAGCCGGGCTATCGTGGCTCGCTGCCGACGCGCGGCGACGGGCTGGCGCGTCCCTGGATCCTGACCGTGGTCGGCATCTTCGTGCTCATCATCGTCCTTTCAGTCCTCGGCATCCCCTCGCGGTTCACGCCGGATCCCACGCCACCCCCGCTTCCCTCGTCCCCGGCTTCGAGCTCGGTCGCGCCGTCGGAGTCCACGCTGGTGTCGCCTTCGCTCGAGGCTTCGCCCTCTCCGTCGCCGTCTGCATCGCCTTCGGCATCGGTCGAGGCTTCCGCATCGCCCTCTCCCTGATCCCCGCGCTTCGTTCGGCCGATATTTCCCGGCTCACCCGACGTGGCGGTGCCCGAGGCGAGGTTGTACGGAATGCGGACGTGATGGCATACTCGTCGTGAGCCCGGCGACGACCCGAGCCTGGCGGTGGCGACAACCATTGAGGCGCTGAGGAACCACTCGATTGGCCGATCCCGACCGGTCCGTGCTCGTCGTTGACGACGAAGCCGAAATCCGCGACCTGCTGAGGGACCTCCTGGTCGAGGAGGGGTATCTCGTCCGCACGGCGTCGAGCGGCGCGGAGGCGACCGCGGAGATCGCGAAGGATCTGCCCGACCTGGTGATGATGGACGTCAAGCTGCCAGATCAGGACGGGATCGGCGTATTGCGCACGCTGAAGCGTGAGCATCCTGAGCTGGAAGTCATCGTGATGACCGCCTTCGGCGGCTCGTCGACGGCGATCAAGGCGATGGAACACGGCGCCTACGACTACGTCACCAAGCCGTTCGACATCGATGACCTGCTGGCCACCCTTCGGCGCGTCTTCGAGCATGCCGACATGAGCTCCGAAGTGAGCGCGTTGCGGCTGGAGCTGGGCAAGCGCGAGGCGGAGCGCGAGCGCATCGTGGGCTCCTCGAAGCCGATGCTGGAGGTCTTCAAGCTCATCGGCAAGGTGGCTCCGTCGGACGCGACCGTCCTGATCACCGGGGAGTCGGGCACCGGCAAGGAGCTGATCGCGGAGGCGCTGCACCGAGCAAGCAAGCGAAATCCGCACCCGCTCGTGAAGGTCAGCTGCGCGGCATTGCCCGAGTCATTGCTCGAGACCGAGCTGTTCGGCCATGAGAAGGGCAGCTTCACCGGCGCCATGACAATGCGCAAGGGCCGATTCGAGACCGCCAACAAGGGAACCATTTTCCTCGACGAGATCGGCGAGATGACGCTCGGCACCCAGACCAAGCTCCTGCGCATCCTCCAGGAGCGTGAGTTCGAGCGGATCGGCTCAAACGTCCCGATCAAGATCGACATTCGCGTCATCACCGCCACGAACCGCAACCTGTCGGAGGAGGTCACCAGGTCTCGCTTCCGCGAGGACCTCTACTACCGGCTGAATGTCATTCACATCCACATGCCGCCGCTGCGAGATCGCGAGGACGACATCCCGCTGCTCGTGGAGCATTTCCTGGTGAAGTTCCGCCACGCGCCGGGTGCCATCCCGACCGCGCTGAGCGAGGATGCGCTCAAGCGACTGGTCGAGTACGACTGGCCCGGCAACGTGCGCGAGCTGGAAAATGCGATCGAACGCGCCGTCGTGCTCTCGCGCGGCAACCCGATCACCCTGGAGCACCTGCCGTTCGGCGACACCCGCGAGGCGCGCGACCGGGTGCGCCTCGCCCAACGACGCACGCGGCTCGAGGGCGAAGAGGCCGACCTGTCGCACCGCCGAGACAAGCTCGACGCCGATGAAGCAGAAGCCGATGCCGCCTCGGTTCGCTCCAATGGCTCCAATGGCTCCAATGGCTCCAACGGCTCAAACGGTTCGAGGGACGACGGTGGCTCATTCAAGGATCGAGTGGCAACGCTCGAGCGGCAGCTCATCAAGGAGGCGCTCGACCGGGCCGGAGGCAACCGCACAAGGGCCGCCGATGAGCTCGGGATCTATCGTCGCCTGCTCTATGCCAAGATCAAGGAATACGGCCTCGGCGAGTAGGGCATGTTGATTCGCCGGAGCCTGATCAGCGCGCACGCCCCGTGACGGGAACGGCTCGATTTATCGAGCGGATTTCACGCGAGAGAGCGGCGGCGCGCGGTTCTCGCGATGTATCGGGCGCCCGGCACCATGAAGCGCCCCCGGAAGGGCAGTTCATGCACGTCGGTGCTCGATATATCGGGTGTATGCAGCGCGGCAAGGACTTCAGGTGAAAGGCGCTCGATTTATCGAGGAGTAAGCCAGCGATAAGCGCCGGTCTCCATGCTGCAAAGCGCATGAGCAGATCGAGCAGCAGCAGGCGGCGGGCACGAGAGCAGAGCGCCAAGGTCGGTGCGGAGGTGAAGCTTGCTCGCGTGACACAGGCGATGACGGCCCGCCAGGTCGCCGATCGCGCTGGCGTGTCCGACTCAACCGAGGCGAGGGTCGAGCTCGGCGATCCAAACGTGACGATCACCACGATGTGCGCCGTCGCCGAAGCCGTCGGCCTTGATGTGGTGATCCGAATCTATCAAGGCCGCGGGCCATCACTCCGTGACACCGGGCAGCTCGTGATTGCCGAGCTCCTCCGCGCACAGGCTCACTCGGTCTGGCAGCCGAACATCGAGCTGCTGGTCGGCCCGCACGGAGAGTCGATCGATCTTGCAGTCTTCGGAGCGCATGAAATCTGGGCGTCGGAGATCGAGCGCATGGCGACTGATTTTCAGGCGCAGTACCGCCGAGCCGATCGCAAGCGGGAGGCGTTGGCAACGCTCCATCAACGACCCGTACGGCTCGTCATGGTCATCGAGGACACGCGACGGAACCGCGCAGCACTCGAGCCTCATCTGACGTTCATCCGAGCGACCCTCCCGGCCGGTTCGCGCGAAATCCTCACCGCGCTGCGCACTGGCCGGCCGCTCGGGCGCGATGGGCTGATGTGGACGCGGCGACCTCCCGGTGCGCGTTAGATCGAGCGGACCTCACACGAGCGGGCGGCGGCGTGCGGTTCTCGCGACATATCGAGCGCTCGGCAGCATGAAGCGCGCGGCCAAGCGCGGCTCGTGCACGTCGGTGCTCGATGTATCGGGTATATGCAGCGCGGGAAGTACTCCAGGTGAAGAACGCACGATTTGTCGAGCACGAGGAGAGCGCGCAAGGAACATCCGGTATTCGAGGGACGGAACGCTGGTGGTATCTTTCTTGCGCTCACGGACAGCCACGAAGCTCACTATCACGAAGGGATGCTATCGCCCATGTTCAGCCGCGTGCGAATCGCGATCAGATTCTTCTTCGTCGGGCTGGCCGTCGGCGTTCTCCTCGCCCCCCGGAAGGGTGAGGAAACGCGCCGCATTGTGCGCGAGAGGGCCGATCGGATCCTCAACGACGTGCTCGACGCAGCCACCCTCGGCACGGTCAACTCCGGCGCCGGCGCGATCGACGACATCGACGCCGAGGCCGATGCGCCACGGCGCACGACCCGCACCCCGCGCAGTCGGGCCGCAAGCACCAGCGCCCCGGCCAACTGACCTGACCGATGCGCTGGCCGCGCTTCCCGCGGCGGCCTCGCAATCCTGGTGACCATGCGGGTCGAGAACGATTGCGAATGGTGGCCGAGCAACTCGAGGCTCGCGGCATTCGCGATGGGGAATTGCTGCGAGCGTTCGGCACGGTCGAGCGACATCGGTTCGTCGAGGGAGATGAGCCGTACGGGGACCATGCCCTGCCCGTCGGATCGGGGCAGACGATCTCTCAGCCGTACGTCGTCGCCATGATGACCGCCGCCGCGCGACCGCCCGAGGGTTGGCGGGGGGCCAGCGTGCTGGAGGTCGGCACTGGCTCCGGTTACCAGGCCGCCATCCTCGCCGAGATGGGGGCCATGGTCACCACCATCGAGCGCCACGGAGAGCTGGCATCCACCGCCCGGCATCGGATCGGCGGGGCCGGCTACGCGGACCTCATCGAGGTGGTGGTCGGCGACGGGACACTCGGGTGGCCGGCGCGTGCGCCGTATCGGTCCATATTGGTGACCGCCGGTGGGCCATCGGTGCCTTCGCCCCTCCTGGAGCAGCTGGATCGGTCCGACGGACGGCTCGTGATGCCGGTGGGTGATCGGCAGCACCAGTTCCTGACGCTCGTCGTACGTGACGGGGATGACGTGACCAGCGCGGAGCTCGAGCCGGTGGTGTTCGTGCCACTCATCGGCGAGCATGGTCACAGAGCGGAGTAGCGGTTGGCACAGCGCGTGCATCCCATGTCCCGAACGCCCAACTCCATGACGGAGGAATCGCGACCATGACCTACGATCGCCGAAACGACCCCGTCGACCCAGCCGACAACGACACCCGCGTCGTCGAGCGCCAGACCTACGTCGAGCGCGAACGACCCGCCGATACCTATCCGGCCGAGTCCGGTGGCAGTCAGGTCAACGTGAACGCCGCCGATCGCGGCTACGTGGACGCCGGCCCCGGCCCGCTCTACTACGTGCGGCGAATTCTCTCGCTGCTGTTCGGCATCCTGGCTGTGATGCTCGGGCTACGAATCCTGTTGCTGCTCCTGGTGGCCAACGAGTCCAACAACATCGTCGACTTCGTGTACAGCGTGACGCAACCGTTCGTCGCGCCCTTCCGCGGCATCTTCTCGATCGACGAGGTGACACCGGGCAATGGCAGTGTCTTCGATGTGGCCGCGGTGGTCGCACTCGTCGGCTGGTTGCTGATCTACCTGCTCCTGATGGCGATCCTTCGCCTCGGGGACCGCGACCGAGTCAGCGCCGCATAGACCGATGCCGCCCCCTCCTCGATTCCTCGGGGTGGGGGCGTTTGGTTCCGTGGGATCGGTGTGCGCCTGCTGCACGGATCTACCAACTTCGGCTCCGATTTGACCGGAATGTGCGCACGTGCGCAACTTCTGAGCGGCATTCGTCCAAGGGCCCCGGACCAGCCGCAAGTTCGTGGCTACGCTCGGCCCGTCAACCGGGCGGAACCTCGAGGGCGCCACGCTGTGACGGACGAATCGCGACCGGCTCCGGCCGAAGGAACGCCCCGATCACCCCGGCGCGCGCGAGGTCCTCGTCGTAGACGACCTCGGTCCGCTTCACCTGGGCATCGATGCTGAAGCGCTCCACGACGGTCCTGTACCCCGCCTCGGCGATCCTCGCCCGCAACGAGGGAGACGCGAGCAGCGAAGCAATCGAATCGGCAAGCGAAGGAGGATCCGCCGGCGGCACGAGCAGCCCGTCCACTCCCGACGTGATGACCTCCGGAATGCCGCCGACCGCGGAAGCGACCACGGGGACGCGCCGCGCCATCGCTTCGAGGATGGAGATGCCCTGGGCCTCGCGCAGGGACGGGAGGACGGCGATCGTCAGGTCGGCGGTCAGGGCCGAGACATCGTCTCGGCGCCCGGTGAAGATGATCTGATCGGAGATGGCGCGAGCCCGGACCTTGAGCGCAGCCAGCTCGGACCCTTCGCCGATGACGACCAGCCACGCATCGGGCGATGAACGAAGCACGGCCGGCATGGCCTCCAGCAGATGTCGATGACCCTTCTCGGCTTCCAGGCGGGCGACCACCCCCAGCAGCGGAGCATCGCGAGGGATGCCGAATTCGGCGCGCAGGCCGCACGGCGAGACCGGCGACGCGAAGCGCGACAGGTCGACACCGTTGGGGATCACCGCGAAGCGCGCGGCCGAGCGACCCTCGCATCGCACCTTGTGGGCGATCGATTCAGAGGGGACGACCAACCGGTCCATGTGCGGCGTCAGCGAGGCGAGGAGCGCTCGATCATCGGCCGAGCGGACGCGCGATGAATGGACCGTTGCCATGATGACCGGCGTGCCGGCTGCGACGCCAGCACGCGTCCCGATCACCTCGGCGCGGTACATGTGGGAGTGGACGAGGTCGATCTCCTCCCGCCGCAGCCAGGCGGCGAGCTCGCGGACGGCGCCTTCGTCATCGGTGTCGTCCAGGACGTCAACCGCAACGCCCAGCGCGCGCAGGCGAGAAACCGCAGAGCCGGCGGAGAGGGAGAGGGCGCGCACGTCGTATCGGCTCCGGTCAAGGCGCAACAGCAGTCCGGTGTACGACTCCTGAGCCCCGCCGTTGCCACCGGTCGCCAGGAGCTGAAGGATCCGTGGTCGCGGGTGGCTCTTGGACCGATGAATCCGCCGATGGCGCGTGTACGCCGCGCCGGCGATGGCGCCTTCGTGTTCAGGAACGCCAGCCCGCATCGGCCGATGGAGGTTCACGCGCTCGATGCTACGGAGGACCGCTCTGTTCGTCAAAGCGCTCGAGCCCGCCGGGTTTCGTGCTGGGTTTGCGCCGAGCGCAAGCACCTACGATGGCCATGACCAGCACGCCTGCCAGGGCCAAGCCATCGGCTGCGCGCTGGTCAGTCACCTGTTCGCGGCCAGCCCATCCACGAACCGATCCGCGAGCGCGATCGAGTAATTTTGCCCGCGATCGTGGGGATAGACCTGGAACATATTCGCCATCCACAGGTTAGGGATCGGCGTCTGGAATGGCGGGATGTGCTCGCGGTAGTTGGTTGTGACGATGGGCTGAGCGAATGGTGCGGCGAACGACCAGGCGTCCTGAACCCATGAACGGTGGAACCCGCCATTGATTCGCGAGAGGTACGGCAGGAACTCGGCAAGCACCTCGTCATGCGTGGCGGTCATGAGCGGATCATCCATCGGCCGATAGTTGCCCAAGTAGACAATGTGCCGGCCACCGTAGTCGGCGGCAGGCATGTAGTTCGTGTGCTCCACCAGTGCCATGAATGGGAACCCCGGATCATTGACATTGAGCCAATAGACCGATGTGAGCGGCCGGTCAAGCGCCAGCACGAGACAGTGCGCACCATAGGCGCGGCCCCAGTCATGACGTGCACGCCACGCCTCGGGAAGTTCCGGCACGAGGCGCGCAGTGAGGCGCGGCGCGAAGGTACTGAGCACGCGGTCGAAGCGCTCGCTGCCGGCATCGGTCTCGACGACGAATCCTCCGTCGCCTGATGTTCTGACTGAAGCTACCGAGGTGCTGAACCAGGTTTCCCCGCCAGCCATCCGAACTTGCTCCGCCATCCGTTCGTACAACTGCTGGAACCCGCCCCGCAGGTAGCCGAGAGACTGCGTACGATCGTGCACGCGCGCCCAGAACCACGGCATGGCGATCTCCGGCGCGGCGTCACCGAACTTCCCTCGCAACAGCGGCTCCCAGACGGTCGCGTAGGCGGCCGAACCCATCCAGCGTCGAATCCAGTCCGAGGCACGGTGACCTTCGAGCAGGCGAGGATTCGGCATTGCCTTCAGCACGGCCAGCACGGCCCCCATACGCAGCCGATCACGCACATGCAGTGGTGAAAAGCGGAGCAGGGAGCCGGGGGAGTCCAACTGGTGGAACTGGCCGGCCCACAGTGTTGCCGTGACGGGCTGGCGCCACTCGAGTCGATCCGTCAGGCCAAGCTCGTCAATCATGGCAATGGCGCGCCCATCCGAGCGAAAGACGTGGTGATAGAACTTCTCGAGCCAGATACCGGGAGCGGGCTGGAAGCCGGATGCTAGACCACCCGGCAGGGCCTCGCGCTCGATGACCGCCACGCGGTGTCCGGATCGAGCCAGTCGCAGCGCGGCAGTGAGACCCAACGCTCCGGCGCCCAGGACGGCGTATCGAATGGTCACGTGTCGAGCTGGTGAGACATTGAGGTCATTGTATGGAGCGCCGGTTCATCCAAGTATGTCGGCTGGGCGTTTGCGGCAAGAAGCCGCTTCAGCCGAATCGGTTCACCGTCGGCGATCCCATTGCCATATCTGAGGCGATCGTGTCGAACTCTCGCATGACGAAAGAAGGCCCTTCGAAGATCGCAGCGTTTCCATGCTTGATCGTCGCCGCCTACCTGCTGAACCAGTTCGCGGACGTCGCGGTTCCGGTGTGGTCGCTCGCCAGGCCAATGGTGGTCGCGCTTGCCGGCGTCGTACTAGTCCAGATCGTCACGAGCCGGCTGGTGAAATCGGAACGTGCCGGATTCATTACCGCGGCTCTGGCGACCGCCGCCCTCGGTTTCCCCTTGGTCGCTCTCGCGTTTCTCGCCGCAGTTCTGCTATCGCTTCTCCGTCACATTCGGCGGCCCGGCGTCGGGCTGTCTTCGGTCACTGGCGTCCTGAATGTTCTGACGGGGATCATGCTCATTC
>Ga0136612_10000058_pt1 | contig 23999 bp, 21 predicted proteins | sample AntDryUQ224A2306_2_FD_106644 | JGI IMG/M metagenome (GOLD analysis project Ga0136612, IMG submission 106644) | Polar desert sand microbial communities from Dry Valleys, Antarctica - metaG UQ224A (23.06) | ecosystem: Environmental > Terrestrial > Soil > Desert | place: Antarctica: Dry Valley... | reverse complement strand
GCGCTGAGCGATGATGTCGGTCGCGAGGAAAAAGGAGTAAGCCCAACCCTTCGCCGACTTCATACTCGACATGTAGTTGCAGAACTCATCCTGGTGCGCGGAGAAGTACTCCATCTGGACGGTTTCTGCCTGGCCGATGCCCACCTTGAGACCTCCCCACTCGTACAACTTGAGGTTCGACTCGAAGATGTCCGCCGGAGTGGAGTCGTCATAGTTGGAGTTGGCGCGGAACATACTCTGCGCTAACTCTTCGAGGTTTATGTTCGCGATCTCGCGTAGCCACGCCGCAGCCTCTCGGTCTCGCTCGGTGCTGGTGGGCGAGCGAAAGAGGAGGGTGTCCGACACGATTCCTCCCGCTAGTAGGCCCGCGATGGAGGGTTCCGGCTGCCGATCAAACTGCTGGTAGAGTTCAGCGACGATTGTACACGTGCTGCCGACGGGTTCAAGCTTCATGTAGATCGGCTCGGGGGTGTTGAGATCGCCCAGGTTGTGGTGGTCCACAACCTCCAACAGGTGAGCCTGCTCGAGGCCCTCCACTGCCTGCGCCCTATGGTTGTGATCCACGAGTATGACGCCGATGCCTCGGGAGCGCAACAGGTCGGAACGAGAAACTATCCCCACGAGTCGCCCGTCGTCAACCACCGGCAGCGCCGTAGCTGCCCGTTCGGTGAGCTGCTCGTTCGCCTCAGAGGCCAGGTCGTCGGCCTCGGCGGTCGGGACGTCTCGACGCATCACCTCGGAAACGGATATGCTGAGATTGAGCAGACGAGTGACGCGGTACGAATCGTGAGGCGTGACGATGATGCGTGCGCCCGTGGTTGCGGCCAGAGACAACAAGTCGGGCGCCGGCATGGCGCCGCCGACGAGCACCACGCACGCTGCGCCGCGCTCGAGCACGGCCTGCTGTGCGTCGGTTCGGTCGCCGACCACGACGAGATCGCCGGGCTGGATGTGCGCGCTCATCGTGTCGGTCTGCATCGCACCGACCCAAACCCGTCCACGCCACTCACCGGATGCATCGCCTGCGACCAGCTCGCCGTCGAGCGTGCGGATCATGTTAGCAAAGGAGATGTGAACCTTCGCACCGCCGGCGAGGTCCATCTCGCGGAGGTAGCGAGCGGCCATATCGTCGAGTGTGATGGCGCCGAGCAGCCGATGGTCTCTGTCAACCACCGGAACCAGCCGCTTGTCGCGCATGATGGGGCCGGCGTCTCTCATAGTCGCCTCGGGCGGTAGGTAGCGCACATCCCGATTCATCACGTCGCGGACGCGGGTGTAGACATCGGCGAGCAGGATCGGGGGCTCGATCGAGAAGCGTTCGAGTAAGTAGCACGTCTCCGCCCACAACTCGCCGAGTCGAGCCGGCGTCGCGGTCGGCATGCCTGTGTGCCGCTTGAGATCGGCGTAGCCCACGGCGGCGGCGATCGAATCGGTATCGGGGTTCTTGTGACCAATCACGTAGATCGGGTTTGTGGGGTTGCTGATCACGGACCTCCAGATTATACGACCTGCCGGAGTATACCGGTCAGACGTCCACCGATGCAACCGAAGGTCTCCGCCGTACAGGCGAGTCCGAGCGCTCGCTCACGCGCCGAATTCGGCTGCCTGGCGTGCCGTCCATACTCACGCGTCAGGTCTCGTCGGCATCCATCCATCGAGGAAGCTCAGGCGGTTCGTACTCAGTCAGACGGCGGAGCAGGGCGCGCGGCTCGGTCGCAACAAATACGAGCTCCCGATGCTCGGGTCGAAGAAAACGCTGCTGCACAAGCTGATCCAGAAAACTCAACAGCGGGGTGTAGAAGCCGTCCTCGTCAAGCAAAGCGCAGGGCTTGCGATGCACGCCGAGGACCGCCCACGTCCAGCATTCGAAGAATTCCTCCAGCGTGCCGATGCCGCCGGGCAGTGCTACGAACGCATCAGAAAGCTCGGCCATCAGCGCCTTGCGTTCGTGCATCGAGCCGACGATGTGGAGTCCGGTTAGCCCGTCCCGTCCGACCTCGCGAGCCCACAACTGCTTGGGGATCACTCCGACCACCCGTCCGCCGGTTTCGAGCGCGGCGTCGGCAAGGGCGCCCATCAGACCAATACTCGCGCCGCCGTATACTACGCCCACATCAGCCTCGGCTAGGGCCCGACCGAGTTCGCGAGCGGCTTCCATATAACTGGGTGCGACGGTCGGGCTGGACCCACAGTAAACGCAGACATTCGTCGGCTTCATACGTCGGTCTGAGCAAAAAACGGGCCTCGACCTGCGGGCTGGTCGGCGCCGGAAGTCGGGCGCCGGTCCGACCCGGCGTCGAGCTCAAGCCTTAGGCGAAGACCCTGAGCGCGCGGCATGCAGCCTCGAACGGGCGCACGCATTCCATTTGCTGAGAATCATCGCCATCTGTGGCTGTTCAGGGCGGACCGACGCGCAGTCGTCGTCGGAAGCAAACGGATGTCGCAAAGTTCTCCGAAGCGCACGCGAGGCGCTCAGCCTCACTCATGGAGGGCGGCGCGGACGGGCCCCGCCGCAAGCTTGGCCCCGGTCCTCGGCTCGTAGAGTGGGAGCGACACGGTGAACACGCTGCCCTCGCCGAGTTTGCTCTCCACGTCTATCCTCCCATTGTGCGCGCGCACAACCCAGGCGGCGATCGAGAGGCCGAGCCCGCTGCCGCTTGCGCCTCGACGGCCGCGTTCCACCTGATAAAACCTGTCGAAGATACGCTGAACGTCGGCAGGAGGGATGCCGGCGCCGTCGTCGCGAACCTCCAGCTTGCCGCATTCGGCCTCGGGATAAACGCTCACTGAAACCCGCCCTCCGTCCGGCGTGAACTTGATAGCGTTGTCCAAAAGGTTGAAAAGCACCTGCTTGATCTGGTCGGCGTCCCCCGCCACGATGGCCTGATCTTCGCGCACAAGGCGGACCGACACGTTGCGTGAGAGGCCGCGCGCCTGGTGAATGGTCTCGAGCACGAGCGCGTGCAGGTCCACGGGCCGGTGGGCGGGAAGGCTTTGACCTGCGTCCGCACGTGCCATCAGCAGCAGGTTGGTGACCAGCCTGCTCAGCCGTGCCGATTCGGACTCGACGTGTCGGATTGCTTCCCGGTTCTGGGGCGAGAGGTCGGGGTCGAGCAACAGCACTTCCAGGTTGCCTCGGATCGAAGTTAGGGGAGTGCGTATCTCGTGCGAGGCGTCTGCGACGAAGCTGCGTTGCAGTTCGAACGCTTTCTCCAGCCGATCGAGCAGCGAATTGAAGCTGTACGCCAGGCTGCTGACCTCGTTTACGCCGTAGTTGTGCGGCAGCCTATGACTTAGCTGTTCGACCCCTACGTCTGCGGTGTCCTCCACGATCTCGGAGAAGGGCTTGAGCGCCTGAAACGCGAGGATGTAGGCGAGCACGCCTGCGATGAGGGCTGCGAGCAGCGCACCGACCACGAGCGTGGTTTGAAGTTGGCTGGCGATGCGGTTGATGAGACCGAGGTCGCGTACAACCTGAACGTACGCGAACACGTCTCCGCCGTACATCACGGGGCTGGTTAGCAACCGCAACTGCGTACTGTCGGGAAGCAGTACGGTTTCGAGCTTCGGGCCGAGGAGGCCCTGCAGTTGACCGGGCTCGGCCTCGGGCAGGGGAGGCTGCACGTCGCCCAGCGGCAGGGGCAGGCCCTGCCAGTCATACAGTCGCACGTAGGTGGTCTCGGCCTCCTGGCTCGTCTGATTGATGCCGGTCGTCAGCCGAAGAACTTGCTGCGTCACGTCGGTTTCGGGGTCTGTGAGCAGCAGCGAGGTCAGCGCGTCGGCCGTAGAGTTCAGGCCGGCGTCGAGGTTGTCTCGCAGGCGGTTCTCCACGAGCGTCTGGATGCTGTAGCCCAACACTGAGATAACGAGCAGTACTACGAGCATATAGCTGAATGCCAGAAACGAACGCACGGTTGGAAACATAGTAAGACTCTGCACCGGGCGGTGTGCGCATCGAACTGCGTTTACCGCCCCAGGCTCTTAAGTGGAACCTTCCTTTACGTCATTATACCGCTCGTTGGTAGCTGTCCATACGGACGATGGGATGTGCGCTGCGCGCGGCGGCCGGCGAGAAGAGGTCGCACCCGCCCACAGCGGCCGATGACTTATTGAGAACGGCTCGATGCGGCGCCACTCCGGTCGAAGGAGGACGCGCGCGTCAAACGACGCCGGCGTCGTGCAGGCAACCGCGAGGCAAGTTGGAATCAGATATGAGGCGAGCATCACTCCGGCCCGACATAACTGTGGGATTGGTATGAAACCATTGTGGGAGGAGTCGCAGAGTAGGGAGACAGTCACCGTCGGCCCGGCCGAGTCGCTCGGGGACGCTATCGTCGTACCGGACGACCCGTCTGCTCTCCCTCGCGCCGACTACGCCGATTTGTCCGCGCAAGTTGCGGAGTTCTCTCCGTGCCCCACACTTCTCACCGCTCATACCTCCACGGCGGCCCTGTCGAGCGTACTCGACGACGGCGTCGGTTTCGATGAGGGCTAGCAGGACGACGTTGGCCTGGCGACAATTGATTCGGCGAGAGCGTCCGACGGTCCTGCGCCCCACAGTCGTCCGGGTGGATGCATCGCCGTGCGACCACTCATAGCAACGGCGGTGGTCCGGCCCCCGCGACGGATACATCGGCGAAAGGGGGCGTCGAAGGCGTGTGGTATAATTCGGCATTATGTATGAGAATCTGAAGACCTCCGAGAGGCGTTTCAACGAGATCGAGACGCTGATGTCCGACAACGAGGTGGCCACCGATCCGGCCAGGCTAAGCGATCTGGCTCGCGAACGTTCAGCCCTGGAGGACGTCGTGACGGCATATCGTGAGTACGCCCTGACCGAAACCGCTATTCACGAGGCCGAGGCGCTGCTTAGCGATCCCGACCCCGAGATGCGCACCATCGCCGAGGAGGAGTTGCACACCCTGCGCGGTCGGGCACAGATGCTGGAGGACAGGCTGCGGCTGCTCATGATTCCAAGCGACCCCAACGATGAGAAGAACGTCATCATCGAGATTCGTGCGGGCGCGGGCGGCGACGAGGCGGCCCTATTCGCTTCAGAACTCTACCGAGCCTATGTGCGATACGCTGAGCGTCATCGGCTAAAGACCGAGGTGCTCACAACGAGCGAGAGCGAGTCGGGCGGCCTACGTGAGGTCATCTTCGAGATGCGGGGCAAGGGCGCGTACTCTCGGCTCAAATATGAAAGCGGCGTTCATCGTGTGCAGCGTGTGCCGCAGACCGAGTCACAGGGTCGAATACACACCTCGACGGCGACCGTCGCAGTCCTGCCCGAGGTTGAGGAGATCGAGGTGGACCTCAATGAGACCGATCTTCGGGTAGATGTTTACCGTGCGACGGGGCACGGAGGGCAAAGCGTCAACACGACGGACAGCGCGATCAGGATCACGCACATACCCACCGGTCTCGTCGTGACGTGTCAAGACGAGAAGAGTCAGCTCAAGAACCGGATCAAGGCTATGACGGTGCTCCGCGCGCGTCTCTACGACCTCGAGCAGCGCAAGCGGCAGGAGGAGCTCGGCGAGGCCCGACGCTCGATGGTGGGCACGGGCGACCGCAGCGAGAAGATACGAACCTACAACTTCCGCGACGACCGGGTGACGGACCACCGAATCAAGTCTTCGTTCAGCAACCTGCCGACGATCCTCGACGGCGATCTGGACCGGCTCATTGACGCCCTGCAGTCCGCAGACCAGGCCGAACAGATGGCGACCGCCGGCGCGTAGCCGCACGCTCACCCCCATAGACGCCGAGCGCCGACAAGCCGCAGCCCGCTTCTTGTCGCCTTGACCCATCGAGCTGTGGGGCCGCAGCATGTCGCTACGAGGACGACCTCCCTAACCATCGAAGTATTCGACGGCTGCGAAAAGCGACCTTCTCGCCGAGATGTGGGGAGGTACACTCTCTTTGCAGGAGCCTGCGGGTGCGGCGAGCGGGCCTCACACGCTAGAATACTCGTGGCGCGATTCGTCGGTCGAGCCGAGCGTTGCAGCCCACGGTGACCCGCAGCCGATGAGCGCGGCGGGCCACGAGTAGCTTACCGACTATGAGTAGGGTACGGGCAGTGTGAAGGAGAGGGAGAGTCTGTGTCGAAGTTGCGTGCGGCGTTCCAGGGAGAGGCAGGCGCATACAGTGAGCAGGCGCTCCGTGAGATACTGCCGGACGCCGAGAGCGTTCCGTCGCCGCTGCTTCGCGATGTGTTCGACTTGCTGGTGAGCGGCGAGGTGGACCTCGCGGTGGCCCCGGTTGAGAACTCGCAGGCGGGCAGTATCAACGAGACGTACGACCTGTTGCTCGAGCATAGCGACACGCTGCATGTGCGTGGTGAGCACGAGCTGCGGGTACGTCACTGCTTGTTGGCCAGGCAGGGGGCGCAACTCGCAGATGTGAGGCGTGCGTACTCCCACCCGCAGGCGCTCGCACAGACCGCCGGCTGGCTCCGCGAGCGAGGTATACAGGCGGCGGCATACGAAGACACGGCGGGGGCGGCTAGGTTCGTGGCGTCCGAGAACGATCCAGAGATCGCCGCCGTCGCCTCGAGTCGAGCCGCCGACGTGTACGATTTGCAGGTGCTTGCGGAGGGTATTGAGGACAACAAGACGAACCGCACCCGCTTCCTCGTTGTTGGAATGAGTCCTGTCGCACCGCTGGACGTGGAGGGCAAGACCTCCCTAGTCTTCTCCACCGCCAATCGTCCGGGATCGCTGTACAAGGCGCTTGGCTGCCTGGCGGACAACGGAGTGAACCTCTCCAAGCTGGAGTCGAGGCCGTCTCGGGCGGCTCGTGGTTGGGAATACGTCTTCTACGTGGACTGCTCGGGCTGGGCCGACCAGCCTCCGCTGCGAACGGCGCTGTCCGCGCTCGCGGCTGAATCCGCGTGGGTGAAGGTATTGGGGTCCTATCCGAGCGTGAGGCCGGCCGAGAACGACTCGATGGACGACTGATCGTCTGGGCGCGGCGCCCGGCGACGACCTAAGCCGACTTTGGGTTGTGGCGGCTTCCACGGATCGGGTATCATCCACATATGCCACGCTTCCCCGACTACCACATACACACTTTCATGTGCGGCCACGCCGTCGGCGGCGCCGAGGAGTACGCTGAGGCCGCCGTCGAGCTCGGGCTGTCGGAGATCGGCTTTGCCGAGCACATCCCGATGTACTGGCTTCCAGAGGACGAGCGCGACCCGACCATCGCCATGCCGATGACGCGACTGGCTGAGTACGTCGAAACCGTGCTCTCCCTTCGCGAGCGGTTTCGAGACCGGCTGACTATCCGGCTGGGCGTCGAGGCCGACTATGTGCCGGGATGCGAGGAGGAGCTAATCGCGATGCTGGGCGATTACCCGTGGGATTACGTGTACGGTTCGGTCCACTACATCGGCAACTGGGGGTTCGACAACCCGGATTATCGCGACCGCTACGACGAGTGGGACCTGAACGAACTGTACGAGGCGTACTTCACGCGCGTGCAAGCGGCGGCGGCGACCGGCCTGTTCGACGTTATGGGGCACCTTGACGTGATCAAGAAGTGGGGACACCGCCCCGACCAAGCGCCGACAGCGGTCTTCGAGGCGACCGCCGTCGAACTGGCGCGCTGCGACGTGGTTGTGGAGGCCAACACCGCCGGCTACAGTAAACCTGTGAACGAGCTCTACCCATCGGGCGAGCTGCTCTCCGCGCTTGTGCGGAAGGGCGTTCGCTTCACGCTCGGGTCGGACGCCCACGCGCCGGGAGAGGTGGGTCGGGACTTCGACGCCGCGCTCGCCGAGCTCGAAGCGTTGGGCGTGACTAGGCTCGTCGGCTTCGAGGGCCGCCGAACGACCGAGTACAGCATCGCTTCACACGACTGAAAAGCAAGGCGCCCCGCCTTAGCAGCCTTTACGGCGCGATTCTCAACGAGGACGATGGTCGCCGCTCATCAGCACTGCCGTCGAACCGCCTCCCGGTCACAACGCGCGCCGTACCCGCCAGAGTTGGACATCGTGCCGACCTGCGGGAGTGGGCGCAAGCCGCGCCCGCGCCCCCGCGCCGCCCACTACGCTTGCTTGCGAGCGACGTATCCGCTTGCGGTGAGCAGAAGCAGCACTGCGGCGGCGCTCCCCAAAGGCAGCCCGCCCGCCGCACCGCCCGCGCCGGTGTCGGGCATCTCGTCGGGTATCTGTCCGCTTTCGTCGGCCCCGGCGAATCGGTACCAGGCTGTGATGGTAGCGTCTGAGTTGAGTGTCTCGACGTCGGAGTGGAACTCACGGTACTGACCAGACGGGTCCACCCGCGTCCAGCCAACGTATACAGTGTCGCCGGTCACGAACTTGTCGTCGACGGTGTGCACTGCGCCGTCGCCAGTACACTCTGGCTTGGAGCCGAACGGAACCCTGCCGTTCGTCTCCGGGATGGTCCCACAGAGGATGACGTGCGTGGTCTTCTCAGGGTCGCCGGGGCCGTAAGTCACATAGAACGCCTCGCCCTTCGGAACGTCTCCGTGCAGCGTCAGTTGGAACGTCGCGCGGACGGACTCGGCCGGTTCAGACGGGGGGGCGTCGGCGACGCCGCCCGCGCCGGTGCGGTAGTCGTAGAATACGCGAACGACCTTGCCGTCCTGCGACGGTTCGACTCGGTACACGAATATTTCGCCGTTGCCTCCCGTAGCTGCGGTGTAATGGACGTAGAGGTACTCGAAACTGTCGCGCAGCGCCACAGTTTGTCGGTAAACGGTTCCGTTCCCAGTGCAATCAGGCGTGGCGTCGAATTCGCAGTACCGTATGTCTGCCTCCGTGTTACCAGTGGAGTGGAGGTAGTAGATGCTTGTCGTGAACCGCTCCCCCTCCGGCGCGGCGCCGAGGAGCGTGAGCTCGAACGTCACGTTCCCAGGCTCGCTCTGCTGCTCGTCGCCGCCGCTAGTCCCGTCGCGGTAGTCATAGTAGGCGCGGATAACCTCTTTCTCGTCCTCATTCGCGAAGCTGTCCACGAAAGGGCGCCCAGTGCCACCGGACCACCGGAGGAAGCGGTATACAAAGCTCGTGTCAAAGTTCAAGGTCTGCCGATAGACTTGTCCGTCTCCCTGGCAGGCGCCCGTATCGTCGTCGCCGCAGAAGGTCGTTGGCTGTCGTCCGCTACCGCCGCCGGGTACATTGCTCACATCAAGTGTGAACCTGTCACCCTCCGGCACGTCGCCGTATAGTGTTAGCTCGAAAGTGGTCTTTGCCGCCTCGCCGTCCTGGGCGCCGACCGGAGCGATTGACGCGAGCGCCATGATGAACGCCAGTACCAGTACGACTGATGATTGTAGGTATCTTCTCATCCTCAAATCCTCCCCGGCTGTAAACACGCCGCCGACGCATGCAGCACTCGTCAATAATAACGCCGGCAGGCGGCGTCTAGTTACGCTCACGATTCGCGAAAGGGTGCGGTGATGCGTGACTCGGGCAGTGTACTCGATTCACAAGTGTTCATTGTGCAGCGCGAGGCCGCGCAGGCTCGCGCTGCCGACGTTCTTTGAGCACACCAGCACTCTGAAGGAGCCGAGTCCGTCGGGCTGAATCAACTCTTCCACGGCGGCTCTCTCGCGTGCGAACTCATTCTGCCCGGGCGACCGTCGGCCGGCGTTGAGGAGCGCCTCGCCGATTCCGAGCGACGCCAGGAAGTACGCCTGCGTCGTGTAGCCTGCGACCTCGGCGTCCGCCGTCCGTGCTGCGTCGGCAAGCTCGCTGAAGTTGACGTGCGCGGTGACGTCCTGCTGGCCGACTCGCTTGAACGGTTCGCGATTGATCTTGTGGCGATGGTAGCACCGCAGCGTACCGTCGGGCCGGTGTGCGCTGTAGAGCTTGTCGGCGCGGTCGCCGTAGTCTATTGTGAGCACGAAGCCTCGGGCGAGCGCCTCGACCTGCCTCGCCATCCATGGCCCGGCGCGGAGGCCGATCTCTGCGGTCCAGCCCTCCTCCAGATGTACACTGTGACGCTGGAGGTATGAGGCAAGCTCGGCGGTGGAGGGGCCCACGAGCACTTCGTCGAGCGCCCCGTCGCGCTCGGTTGTCCACAGCTCGTGCAACTCGCCGTCGGCCCAGCGCACCCGATGGAACGGTAGTGCGTCGGCAACCTCGTTTGAGAGTATGCAGCCCGTCAGGCCGCCGATTGGCAGGTCGTCGAGCTCGACCCAGCGGACATGATGGGCGTGGAGTCGGGCCCCCTGAATGGCGCGAAGGCCGGAGCCTGTCTCGTGGATCAGGTACTCAATGCACGAGTACCAGTCAGGATGAGCCGCGCCGGCCCAGCCGAGCATGTCTGCGGCGGTCAGACCCTTACCCGCTCCAAGCTCGAATATATGGAAGGGTCGGGGCTTGCCAAGCAATAGCCACATCTCGTGGAGCTGGCGACCGACGGCGGCGCCGAAAAGGGGAGACACGTCGGAGCTCGTGTAGTAATCACCCTCGGGGCCGATGGGCGGCGAGGGCGACGAGTAGTAGCCGAGCGTCGGGTGGTTGAGTGCGAGGTCCATGAATCGGTCGAACGTCATCGGTCCGTGTGCACGCACCTTCCCGAGTATCACATCCGCGAGTCGGTGGGAATCGGCGTTCAAGTCGAAGTCGCGGCCAGCGCCTCGACGAGTTTCTGATACGTGTCGCCGAGTAGCTCAGGCATAACCTTGACGTCCCCAAGCGAGGGCATGAAGTTCACGTCGCCCGCCCACCTGGGAACGACATGCTGATGTAGATGGTCGGCGACGCCCGCTCCGGCGGCGGAGCCGAGGTTCATCCCGGTGTTGTATCCGTCGGGCTTGTAGGCGCGGTCGAGCGCTATGAGGCACCGACAGAGAAGTGCGGTCGTCTCGGCCATCGTGTCCGTAGACAGGCCGGCAAAGTCGGAGGTATGCTCGTATGGCGCGATCATCACGTGGCCGGAGTTATACGGGTAGCGGTTGAGCACGACGAACGCGAACTCGCCGCGCAGCAGCACGAGGTTGCGTTCGTCGTCCTGCTCACGGGCGAAGTTGCAGAAGAAGCATCCGCGCTCGTCCGGCTCGTCGGCGCCGACGTACTCCGATCTCCACGGACTCCAAAGACGTTGCACAGGTTTGTACCTCCAGATATCGGCGTCGGTGCGTGCGAGAGCGACGACCGGCTAACGGTGGGCGAATGTAGGACCGGCACAATGAAACGTGAGCAACGAGCGTACCACCACGGCGAACAGCGCCGTCATCCGACATATCCCCCAAGTTAGAATCAGCAATCAGTGAACATCACTAGTGAACTAGACGACTCGCAGCTCGACGCTTACGAGGAGAGGAAGCGATCTCTTCCGTCAACGTGCGCAGGGTGGCTTCGTTGCTCCCGCTGCACATCCGGACTTCAAACCGCGCCTGTGAAATATTCGCGCTAATCAACCTCGGTGAGCGTGCGGGACGCGAGTAGCCAGAGGATTATGCTGTAACCTGCGAGCACCAGTAGGTTCGGCCAGACGGCTCCGAGTGAGCCTCCGGGCATAATCACCTCTTGAATAACGTTGTTGGCGTATCGTAGGGGCAGCAGCAAACCCAACAGGGACGCCCACGTCGGCAGCAAGTCGGGGTCCAACAGCAACCCGGAAAGAAACACTGATGGGACTATCACCATTGGGATAAAGGGGAAGACCTGCGCCTCGCTGCGCGCGAACGTCGAGACGAAGACCCCCAGCATCACGCTCGCCACCGCGAGCAACCACACGACGACGAAGAGCACCACGAGCGTGCCGAGGCTATAGCTCAACCGAAAGAGCAGCAGCACCTCTGTGAGAGCCGCGACGGTCTGGAGGGTCGCCAGTCCGAGGTAGCCGAGCAGATAGCCTCCGACGACCTGCGAACGGGTTACGCCGTTGACGAACATGCGCTCGAGCGTCCCGGCGGTGCGCTCTTGCACGAGCACTATCGCGCACAGCAGAAACGCCAGGAAGTGTACAAGAAATGCTGCAACCGGCACAGCGTATCGAGCCCTTGACAAGTCCGGGGGCATAGTGTCGAGGAAGAGCTTGAGCAGGAATACGATCACCAGAGGCGCGACGATGGAAAGCCCGAGCAGCCGACGCTCGCGACGTAGCTGTCGCAGAACCCTTCCCGCAACGAGTAGCGTCCTCCTCATTGGTCGTCCTCTGCGGCCACGAGGTCGAGGACCACCGACTCTAGCGTATCGCCGCGCACCTCCACGGAGCGCACATCCGGCGCTAAGCCGTAGGCCTGCAGCGCAGCAGCGAGATCCTCGGGCCGGCCGCCGATGGTGTACTCAAGCTCGTTGTCGCCGGTGCGAACAATTAGTCGCGTTCGACCGCGCTGGAGCAAGCGAACGGGGGTGTCTGCGGCGATTACCCGGCCCTGGCGGAGTACCGCCACCTCGTCGCAGAGCATCGCTTCGTCCATCAGATGGGTGCTGATGAAGAGCGTCGCCCCTCGTGCGGCGAGGTCTCGGAACGCGAGCCAGAAGCGTGCGCGGAGGGCGGGGTCCACAGCGGCTGTGGGCTCGTCGAGGAACAATACGTCTGGGCGGTGGACGAGCGCACACGCGAGCGAAACCCGTCGTTTCATCCCGCCCGAGTAAGTGTATACAAGGTCGCCCGCACGGTCGGCTAGTTCCGTGAAATCGAGTACCTCTCTAACGCGCTCGGCGAGGTCAGGCATGTGGTGGGCGCCGCCAAAAAACTTCACGTTGTCGTGCGCAGATAGGTTGTCGTAGAGCGCCGGTCCCTGGGGCATGTAGCCGATCCGCTCGCGTAGTTCAGCACGATGCGCCGTCGGCTCCATGCCGAGCACTCGGACGCTGCCGCTCGTGGGTCGCAGTGAGCCGACCAGCGCCCTGATGAGAGTTGACTTCCCGGCGCCGTTCGGACCCAGCAGCCCGTATACCCGCCCGTGCGCGACTGCGAGGTCAACACCGCGCAGCGCCTCGATTCGCCCGTACCTCTTGGTGAGGCCGGCTACTTCTACTGCGCCGACTACGCTCATAGAACCACCTCCTGCATCGCCGGGGCCAGTGTACGATCGATAGGATTCGCATTGCCCGCGCCTGTAATCGCCCGTGCTGTTACGATTTCGTCGAAGCCACGCCGCCTGAGACGGGACGTTGCAACAGGTCTTATACCACAGCATGAGCAAATCGGCCACACCGTCGCACCCACCAGAGACCGTCGTAGAGGCAGTCGCTGGGTCGGGAGATACGCCGGGCAGGGTGTGATGCGGAATTGTAGAGGACCGCCGAGAGATTGGAAGCGGCGCCAGTCGGCGTAGGGCTCGAGCTCGTGCTCACGCCGTCACGTCGCCAACTGTCTGTGGAGCGAGGTCTGTGGACCGGAATGTCCCTCACGAATAAGGCTGGGCGCCATAGGTGAGCGCCGAGTGAGTTGCGAGGCACGCGTCTCGGCGAACAGACACCCAGCCGGCGTCGGCCTGCCGCAAGGCCCGCTTGCTTCGGCGGGTTCGAATAGTGCAGAATGTATCTATAGTGCAGTACGTAGGTCTGCACCGACTCTTCGCGGCCGGAGTTCTGCCGCATCTACAGGTTACGAACCATCCTGAAGGGGCCGTCGGCGGCGGTATGGCTCGCAGCCGGCGTCCGAACCTCTGTGGTTGTTTCACGTACCTCGAAAGGAGGGCAAAATATGCCGTCAAATAAAGTCCGCGTGGCCGTCATCGGGGTGGGCAACTGCGCATCGTCGCTCGTTCAAGGTGTAGAGTTCTACAAGAACGCCGGCGAAGACGAGTCCGTACCGGGGCTGATGCACGTCAACCTCGGCGGCTACCATATTCGCGACATCGAGTTCAGCGCCGCGTTCGACATAAATGTAACGAAGGTCGGCAAGGATCTCAGCGAGGCGATCTGGGCCGAGCCCAACAATACGATCAAGTTCTCCGATGTGCCGTATCTGAATGTACCGGTTCACCGGGGTATGACGCACGACGGTCTCGGTATCTACCTGAGTAAGATGATCACAAAGGCCGGCGGCCAAACCGCCAACATTGCCCAGGTACTGCGTGAAACCCGCACCGACGTTGTGGTGAGCTATCTGCCAGTCGGCAGCGAGATGGCCACAAAGTGGTACGTTGAGCAGATACTCGAGGCCGGGTGCGGCTTCGTCAACTGCATCCCTGTGTTCATCGGTCGAGAGGAGTACTGGCAGCGCCGCTTCCTGGAAAAGGGATTGCCGGTTATCGGCGACGACATCAAGAGCCAGGTTGGCGCGACGATCACCCACCGGCTGCTCGCGCGACTCTTCGAGGATCGCGGCGTAAAGCTCGATCGCACATACCAGCTCAACTTCGGCGGCAACACCGACTTCTACAACATGCTCGAGCGAGACCGGCTCGAGAGTAAGAAGATCTCCAAGACCAACGCCGTCACCAGCCAGCTCGACCACACCGAGCTTGAGGATAAGAATATCCACGTCGGCCCTTCGGACTACGTGCCCTGGCTCGAAGACCGCAAGTGGGCGCATATCCGGCTGGAGGGCACCACCTTCGGCAACGTGCCGCTGAGCGTCGAGCTCAAACTCGAGGTTTGGGACAGCCCGAACAGCGCGGGAGTCGTGATTGACGCGGTGCGTTGTGCGAAGCTCGCGATGGACCGCGGCCTCGCCGGAGCGGTCGCCGGCCCCAGCGCGTACTTCATGAAGAGCCCGCCCGTTCAGTACCACGACGACGTGGCCCGCCGGATGGTCGAGGACTTTATCGAGGGCAAGGACGACACCCGGCTTCCATTCCAGGGCGAGGAGCCGCCGAAGGTGGTTGAGACACCCGTTATCGCCGGAAGCTAACGTCTAGTCTGAACTCGTTGCGGCGTCCGTTCGTCCGTCGGCCCGCCGGCTCTCGATGGGCGGACGCTTTGCTTTGGGCGACCAACCGAGCTCGCCAATACCCGGACGACGCGCGGATCGTGGAGAGAACTGTGGAGGATCGCGTCGGTTTCCTCCCAGGCTTGAACGTCGGCTATAATCGCAGCAGCATCAAGGCTGCTCGACGACGACGTCCGAACACGCGCGATCACAGAAAGGACGCTATGCGAGACCTTATACCCACAATCGAATCCTGGTTCTCCGCTGGGCGCCGGGTCGTGCTCGCGACCGTGATAAGCACCTGGGGCTCGGCGCCGCGCGGCGTGGGATCGCACATGATTGTGTCGGATACCGGCGAGATGGCGGGATCAGTGAGCGGCGGCTGCGTCGAGGGCGCGGTGGTGGAGGAAGCACTCCTATTATTAAACGACGGCGGCCCCAAAATGATCGGGTTCGGCGTCGCCGACGAGCTTGCCTGGGACGTCGGGCTCTCCTGCGGCGGTCGGATTCAGGTGATGGTCGAGGAGATGCAGCCGAACGGTGTTTACGGCGAATTGTTCGAGGCGCTGAACGCCGGTAAAGAAGCGAGCATGCTAACGGTCATAGACGGTCCGATGATGGGAGCGAAAGCGATCTCGGTGCGGGACGACAGGGAAGACGAGGGCGACCAGGTCGACCCTACCGACGATGAGCGCGACCCCACCCTTTCCTACTTAGTTGAGAGTCCGACCGGCCGCATGTTCATTCAGCCGTATTCACCTCCGCCGCGCCTGATCGTCGTCGGCGCCGTGCATGCCGCCATACCGCTGGTGACTTTGGCGCAGACTCTGGGCTACCACACCACGGTTGTGGACGCTCGCGAAGCCTTTGCCACGCGAGAACGATTCGCTCACGCCGACGAACTTGTCGTAGAATGGCCGGATACCGCCCTCGACCGGCTCGCGCCCGACGCTAGCACGGCGGTTGTCGTGCTCACCCACGACGCCAAGTTCGACGAGCCGGCGCTGGCTACGGCCCTGCGGTCGAACGCCGGATACATCGGCGCGATAGGCTCGCGGGCGACCAGCGCCGAGCGGTTTTTTCGGCTGGGGGCGCTCGGCTTCACATCCCAGGAACTCCAACGCATACACGGTCCCATCGGGCTCGACATCGGCGCCGCCGCCCCTGCGGAGACCGCGCTGAGCATCCTCGCTGAGATCGTCGCGCACAAGCACAGCAGGACTGGTGGGCGACTTCGGCTCGCCCCCGCCGAAACGGAAGGGCGACGTTGAGGCCCGAACCGCTGTGATCTCCGGGCTGATACTCGCGGCGGGGCTGTCGCGCAGGATGGGCCGACCCAAGCAGTTGTTGCCATACGGCGACGCCACCCTGCTCTCTCACGCCGTCGCAGTTGCGCTCGCATCGCCGCTTGACGAGGTGGTCGTCGTGCTCTCCAGCGAGGTCGCCGCAGCGTCCGACCCGGTCGCGCTCTTGGACGTTCGCGTGGCGCTCAACCCCCGTCCTGAAGATGGACAGAGCGGCTCGCTCCTCCTCGGCCTGCGAGCGCTCGACCCCGCGTGGGACGCCGTGGTGGTTATGACGGTGGATCAGCCTTTCGTGGGAGCGGTGCTCGTGGCCGCGCTCTGCAACGAGTTCGCGCGCGAGCCGAGCGGCGCCGTCGTGCCCACGTTCGAGGGCCGACCGTCCTCACCAGTCGTGCTCTCCCGCGCGATGCTGCCGTTGCTGTCGGGACTGACAGGCGACGTCGGCGCACGTGCCGTCCTTCAGCAACGTCCCGACCTGGTGCGGCGCGTCGAGCTCGGCGACCTCGCGATGCCGACCGACATTGACACTCCCGCCGAGTACGACGCGCTGCTTAGAGAGTCGGTTCGGGCGTGAAGTACTGTTTGGAGTGCGCCGCTCCACTCGTGCCGACGTTTCTCGAAGGCAAAGAACGACTGCGGTGCGCAACATGCGGCTGGACACACTGGGAGGACCCGAAACTGGCGGTCGCGGTGCTCGTTTCCGACGGCGACAGGGTGTTACTTGGCCGGCGGGCGCACGACCCCGGTCGCGGCCTGTGGAGCTTTCCCGCCGGCTTTGTTGATCGCGGAGAGCAGGTGGAGACGGCTGCGAGGCGAGAGGTGCGTGAGGAGACGGGGTTGGTGGTTGAACTCGGCCCCCTACTGGCCCTTCGATCCACGGAGAACGACCCGGTGGTGCTGGCGGTGTACACGGGCAAAGTCGTGCGAGGTCGCGCCGAGACAAGCGCTGAGACGGTCGAGCTTGGCTGGTTCGGCGAGGGTGAGACGCCGCCGCTCGCCTTCGCGCACGACGAGGAGATACTCGCCAAATGGCGCAGCAATCATCGGAGCGCGTCCCAATGAGAGCGCTAGCGCTGGAGGCCGCTCAAGCCGCCGGGAGGCCGGGGCTGGTCCTGTGCCACAACGTGTTCGACCCAGAGCGCCCAAAGCGCATCGTGCTTAGAAAAGGGCGCACGCTCGTGGCCGAAGATCGGGACGTCCTGCAACTGCTCGATAAGACTGAACTGCACCTGCTTGAGCTCGAGCCCGACGACGTGGACGAGGATTCGGCGGGAGAGCGGCTGGCGGCGGCGGCGTGCGGCCGGGGCGCCTCCCCGGCGGGCTCTGCGGAAAGCCAGGTGCGCATCGAGGCGACCGTACGCGGCTTGCTGAAGGTGGACTCAACGCGGCTCGCGCGAGTCAACGCGGAGGACGGGGTTACAGTCTGGACGCTTGAGAACCTCACACCCGTCGAGGCAGGACGGCACGTTGCCTCGGCGAAGATAGCTCCGCTGGCGATTGAACGCTCGGCGCTCGAAAGGGCGGAGTCGGCGGCCGGCGACGGTGTAATCTCGGTTGCTACATACCGCGACCGGGCGACAGGTGTGATCGTCACGGAGCACATGCCCGTTGTGGCCCGAGACCGGTTCGAGCGAGGCCTGCGCGGCAAGATCGAGTGGTTCGGCGCGACCACGCCGAGCGTGACGTATCCAGCCCCCGACGCCGGAGCCGCCGCAGCCGCGCTGGAGGCGGCCGAGTCCCTGGGCACTGAGCTCGTGCTCGTGGGCGGGACTGGCTCGACGGACCCGCTCGACCCGATGTTCGAAGCCGTCCGTATGGCGGGCGGCAAGGTGCTTCGACGCGGCGTGCCCGCGCACCCTGGCAGCACGTACTGGCTGGCGAGCGTCCGGGACATGCGGGTGCTCGGGCTGGCATCGTGCGGTATGTTCTCACAGACCACGGCGCTCGACCTGCTGCTGCCCAGATTCTTCGCGGGCGAGACGCTCGACGCCGCGAGCCTGACTTCGCTCGCCGTCGGCGGGCTGATCGGGAAGGACAGAGCCTACCTCTTCCCGCAGTACGGCTCGGCCGACCGGGACTGAGCATAGGGGCGACTAATTGGTTCGTTCAGCTCGTGTCCTGTGTAGACCAACATGGCGCACAATGTGAATTGACGGCGCCGCACCCAATTTAGCCTCCAGCGCGATGTGACAGGCGCCGCATACACGTTCCAACACTGCAACAATAGAGACAAGGAGTCAGAGGCATTGACTGATACAGCAGGTAGGACGCCGACCGTCGAGGAGCAACTCTCCGCGATCCGTCGTGGCTCTGAGAAGATACTGCCCAACGAGGACGCGCTGCGCGAACGGCTGGAACGGGCCGCCGCCGAAGGGAGACCGCTGCGCGTCAAGCTCGGCATAGACCCTACGTACGTGGACATCACGCTCGGTCACACCATACCGCTGCGCAACCTTCGGCGGTTTCAAAAGTTTGGGCACCAGGCGGTGCTGTTGATCGGCGACTACACCGCCACTGTCGGCGACCCATCCGGTCGAAGCAAAGCCAGGCCGCCGCTAACCCACGAGGAGGTTCTGGCCAACGCCGCGACGTATCGAGAGCAGGCCGGCAAGATACTCGACCTTGAGCGTGCTGAGGTCGTATACAACAGCGAGTGGTTGCAGCGGCTGACGTTTCGCGAGCTGATCGGGATCGGCTCGCACATCAGCGTGAAGCAGATGCTGCATGGTGAGTACTTCGGTCGTCGGTTCGAGGACCCGGACCAGACGATTTACTTGCACGAGATGTTTTACCCCGTTATGCAGGGGATTGACTCCGCTGCGATCCACGCCGACGTGGAGCTCGGAGGCACGGATCAGGAGTTCAATTGCCTGATGGGCCGCGACATGCAGCGGCTGCACAACCAGGCGCCGCAGATCGTCGTGACGAGTCCGCTGCTGCTTGGGCTGACAGGGCCGGAGAAGATGAGCAAGTCGATGAGTAACTTCATCGGTGTATCCTGGCCGCCGCAGGAGCAGTTCAACCGGCTCATGACGCTGGCCGACGACAGGATGGCCGAGTACTTTAGGCTGGTGACGAACACCCCGCTCGACGAGGTCGGCTTGATGCTAGACGCTGTCCGTAGCGGCGAGGCGGACCCGCGCGAGGCGAAGAAGCGGCTCGCGTACGAGATAGTCGCGGAGCTCAACGACGCCGAGACCGCACATCGAGTCGCCGAGGAGTACGAGCGGTACGCGCAGTTGCGGCGGGTGGGCGGCGGAGCGGACCTGCCCTCCAACATTCGGGAGGCGCGGGTAACCGTGGCGACCGAAGGCGCGCGCGTCACGGCGCTAATAGTCGAAGCAGGCCTCGCCAAGTCCAACGGCGAGGCGAAGCGACTCATCAGGCAGGGAGGGGTCCGACTGCGGGGCGACCTGCTGGGCGAGGAGAACGCCGCCCTCGGACCTGGCGAGGCTGAGGGCGCGCTGCTCCAGGTAGGCGCTAGGCCTCCGGTCGTCCTTCGGGAGGCTTGAAAGGCGGCGAAGTGCGACGGGCTCGACTGGCGGCGACAACGTGCCCGACCGTCGGATGATCAAGAGCGAAAGTCAGGAGTTGGAACCATGAGCAATGATGTACCCACATACGGAACCACCGACGAGGGACCGCCGTCGCCGGCCTGGCTCGACCGTGAGACGTATCCCTTCGCATCGCGCTGGTTCAAGGCGCCGGCGGGGCGGATGCACTACGTGGACGAGGGTCGAGGGGAGGTTCTGGTGATGGTGCACGGCACTCCGGATTGGTCTTTTCAATACCGGACGCTAATCAAATGCCTCTCTCAGAACTACAGGTGCATCGCGATGGACTACCTCGGCTTCGGCCTTTCCGACAAGCCCGCCGATTGGGCCTACACCCCCGAGGCTCACGCCGCGAATGTAGCCGCCCTCATCGAGGGCCTCGGGTTATCCGATGTGACGCTGGTGGTGCACGACTTCGGCGGGCCCATTGGCCTGTCGTACGCGCTTGACCACCCAGTGAACGTACGACGATTGATACTCTTCAACACGTGGATGTTCTCGGGTCGGGGTACGAAGAGGTACCGCAGTTGGCGCCGGGTGAGCCGGATACTTGGCGGGAGGTTCGGCAAGCTGCTGTACGAGCGGTTCAACTTCTCTGCTCGCGTCGTCCTCAAACAGTCGTTCGCCGACAAGTCGAAGCTGCCGCGTCGCGTCCACCAGCAGTACATTCAGGCGCTCCCCACGCCCGCGAGTCGGCGCGGCACTTGGATGTTTGCCAAACATCTCGTGGCGTCGGGCGACTGGTACGACGGCCTGTGGGCGCGGCGAGCCAAGATCGCCGACAAGCCGACGCTTATACTCTGGGGAACCAAAGACGTCGCCACGGGGCCGGAGTTTCTAGCAAAGTTCCGCGACCTTTTCACGCGCGCCCAGGTTGAAGAGTACGACGTGGGACATTTCCCACAGGAGGAGGTGGGAGAGGCGCTCTGCCCGGTCGTTGAACAATTCCTATCGGGCGCCCGCTGACCGGGCCCGCGGCAATGCAGTGTAGGGTTCTTGAGCGACTGCGTGCCGGTGTATAGCGCATTTCACGCCGCGCTAGTGCTTTAGTAGCGTTGGCAAGGTATATGCTTCACTGGAACTGTATTTCTAGCTTTGATGCGCAGAGAAAGGAAGGTACGGAGAATGGATTCGGATCGAGTAGAAGGCAAGGGCAAGGACTTCGCAGGGCGAGCCAAGGAAGCTGTCGGCGACATGAAGAACGACAAAGATATGCAGGCCGATGGCCAGGCTCAGCAGACTGAAGGCAAGAGCCAGGAGAAGATGGGCGAGTTGAAGGACAAGGCGCGCGACGCATTGGACGACATAAAGTCCAAGATTTAAGCGTCCGACTATTGAGGGGCGGGAGAACATCCCGCCCCGTTCTGCCATGCATGCCCGTTTGTGGTACGATACGTACCAATGGCGGTCGCCAAGCGGCGAGAGTTTGATGTGTCAATGCGTAGAACCTTGGCGGCATTATTTCAAAAGGCGGTGACGAATGAGGAGACTGTTTGCACTGGCGCTGGTTGCGGCGGGAGTCGTGTTCGTTGGCAGGCGGCGCGCCGTGACAAACCGTGCGCGACCGGCGCTCGACTCAGCACGTTCGGCGTTGGCTCACTCCGCAACCGTCGCCGGCGACGCCGCCCGAACAGCCCGCAACGCCGCCGGTCAGGCTGTGCAGCGAGTGTCGTCTAGCTCTGAGCCCGATGCGTCCGCCGTTCCGCCGACTGCACCGACTCCAGTGACAGTACCGACCCCGGTCTACTCGCAGGCAGCGCCACACGATGCAGAGATTGCGGCCACGCCTCCCGGCGAGCACGGCGACTACCTGAACGCGGAGTCGGCGACAATACCCTTGCCGGCGCCCCTCCCTCCCGAGGCGCTCGACGCCGACCGAGAGCTGGACCAGGAGGGCCGCGCGTCGGAAGCCGAGGATACGAGCGCACCTTTCGCGTACGGCGGCGCCACCGTTGACGAGCGAGACCAGCCGCTGCCGTCGGACCTCGACCGCGCCGAGTGGCAGCGGGACCACCCGGCGCCCGAACCGCCCGCCGAGGAGTACAGTGCGCCGGTGATACACGCCGATGCCTCGTCTGATGGTGAGTCTGAGTACCAATCCGACGCATCAACTTCAGGAGAAGCCGTGTCGGCGACCCTGATCGCGACGGGCGCCGATGCAGCCGATAGTCCCAGCATTCCAGCTTCCTCAGCAGCGAACGAGGACGACGCGGTCGCAGGCACGCGGCGAGGAAGCCGGCGTAAGAAGCGAGTTGCGGCGGGCTCAAAGGGAGGCGTATTGCTTGCCCCGGGGGCTACAGATTCGGTTGAGGCCGGCGCCGAGGTGCACGCATCCGACGGCGCCGAGGTGACGACTCCGATCCCGATGGGCGACGCCTCGGAGATTGAGGCGGACCAGGTCGCCGGCGAGAACAAGGGACCGGTCGAGGGCCTGCTCTTGGCTCCGGAAGGCGCACAACAGGACACAAGCGACTCATCGGAGGATACTCAGCCGATGGAATCCACCATCCCCGATCGGATTCAGGATAACGAAATGACAGACAATCGGACCAACCAATCTCAGTCTCACGTCGACGCGAGAGCCGAGTCAGCCGCCGACCGCTCAACGTCGCAGGCACGCGAATCTGCCGAGGTAGCACACAACCACGACGACGAACCTATAGTCTACAGCGAGTACGTTGACGAGGATCGTCGCGAGGAACTCGAAAGTATGCACCTCACGCCGCACAGCGAGACCTCAGTTGAAGACTTCCAGCAGGTGACGGCGTCCCTACCTCCCGAGACTGTTGAAGCCATCAAGCAGATGGAAGAGGGTGGGAAAGCAGGGGATTGGGTGGACTACCCCGTCGAGGAGGGATACAGCGTGGAGGCGCTGGACGGCAAGTTGGGCTCGGTCGACAGCGTCGAGCGTCCCGAAGACGGCGACCCGTACATTGTGGTCAAGGAGGGTCTGATCTTTAAGGACAAGGTGAACGTGCCCTTCGAGGCGATAGAACGAGTCGAGAACGAGACCGTATATCTCACCATCGAGAAGCAGTACATCAAGCTGATGGAGGGCGAGGATACCACCCACACGGGAGACACCACCACCCGGTTGTCCTAGCTCCAAAAAGTCTGCGGTTTGCGCGCACGAATCGAGGACGCTACAACGCCCGTCTGGATTCTGTAATGGAAGCGCGTGAACAATACAGTGGCTAAGTCCACGCTTAACTCTCCGCAGTTCGGAGTGCGCCGACCACGTTAGGTTTACTTGGCTCGGCGTGCGCGGCGATCTCACGAACGAACGCCTCGAACAATAGCGCCGCCCAGCGATGCTTGTTCCACATCTCCTCAGGGTGACACTGTACACCTACTATCCAGGACTGTGACTCCGCCTCGATAGACTCGATGATCCCGTCCTCGGAATACCCGGTCACGACGAGACCCGCGCCCAGGGCTTTGATAGCCTGGTGGTGGTGGGTGTTCACCGGGTGAGAGCCGGCGCCGACGGCGTACGCGAACCTCGTATCGTGCTGGACTTCGAGTGAGTGTGTGGCAAGTCCGCGTTCTCCCCGGTCGCGCGATTCGTTGTGATTGAGGCCGCCTGGTACCTGCGACGGCAGGTCTTGATAGAGTGTGCCGCCGCAAGCCACGTTCAGTACCTGGAGCCCGCGACAGATCGCCAGCACCGGCTTATTTTCCTCCACGGCCCAGCGGGCGAGGGCTAGCTCCGCTCGATCTCGCTGAGAGCTGACGTGGCCCAGCGCCGGTATTGGCTTCTCGCCGTAGTGTGTCGGGTCCACGTCGCCGCCGCCCGTGAGCAGCACGCCGGCCGACAGATCGAAGAGGGTCCGTAGCGCCTCCTCGCCGATGGGCGCCAGCCCGAAAGGAGCGGCTCCGGCGACCTCGAGGGCGTCGAGATAGGACTGCGAGGCGGCATAACGCGGTGCTCGGTTGGCCGCCTCCGAGGCTGAAAGGGCGACTGCCACTGCCGGTCGTTTCCTGGTCATAACGTTCATTCTCCAGAGCAATTTGCATATGGCGATTCACTGTAGTATTATTCTGCCATGCTGAGTAGCGATTGCGAATAGGCTGCAACGAAACGGGTGTGCGTCGGCCTGAGGTAGTTCATTTCGCGGGCAGCTCAGTATGTCACTGACACAGTCTACCACTGCGCGGGAGTATGAGGATGAACGCTGTAGCGAAGTCCGGCGGACCGACCGATCGGGGCGATTACTGGTCGAAGATATTCCGCGTGGCTTGGATGGCCATCCTGCTCGGGATCGTGATGCAGGTGCTGCTACTTGGGCTGTCGGTGGGCGCCGGCGCCTTCGCGGGCCTCGACCGGCTGGTGGCGG
>Ga0136612_10000056_pt1 | contig 24169 bp, 23 predicted proteins | sample AntDryUQ224A2306_2_FD_106644 | JGI IMG/M metagenome (GOLD analysis project Ga0136612, IMG submission 106644) | Polar desert sand microbial communities from Dry Valleys, Antarctica - metaG UQ224A (23.06) | ecosystem: Environmental > Terrestrial > Soil > Desert | place: Antarctica: Dry Valley... | reverse complement strand
TTGAACCACTTCACTGTGCCTTGTGCCACGTGATATCTCCCACGTTCTGTTGCGAGGCCCGCCTGCACCTTGTGGGAAAGCGGGGGTCTTGCTCTTGCGCCCGCAAACACGAACGAGGAACGACGACCAAGGCTTAACGCTACCGGACCGACGGCCGTTGGCTACAGGCCGGACCCAGGAATTTTCCGCGGCCCGCGATCTGGCGCCCGATCGGGTCCCGGATGCGCACGCTGTTTCAGCGCGGCCGCTCGTACCTACATCAGCTCGCCGGGGTCCAACCGCCGGTCAGTCCAGTAGGCCGGCTTCTCGGGCGGCCTTGAGCGAGGGCTTGATCGTCATCGTGGGCCCGACGACCTCGGCGACCGGATCGAGGGTCTTCAGGCCGTCGCCGGTGTTGAGGATGACTGTCTCCGCCTCGGGGTCCAGCGCACCGCTGGCCAGCAGAGCTTGCAGGCAGCCGACCGTCACCCCGCCTGCGGTCTCGCCGAAGACTCCAGCCGTACGGGCCAGGATCCGGATGCCCTGGACGATCTCGGCGTCCCCGACGTGCACGATCGAGCCGCCGGTACGGCGGACCGCATCCAGCGCGTAGGGGCCATCGGCCGGGTTGCCGATGTTCAGTGACTTCGCGATCCCGGTCGGCTTCACCGGCGTCACTAAATCGAGGCCTTCGGCAAACGCGGTTGCGATCGGCGAGCAACCCGACGACTGGGCTCCGAAGATTCGCCAGGGCGTGTCCTCGACCAGGCCGGCTGCGAGGAGTTCGCGGAATGCCTTGTCCACCTTGGTCAGCAGGGAGCCAGAGGCCACCGGGATGACGACCTGGGCCGGCAGCCGCCAGCCGAGCTGCTCGGCGATCTCGTACCCGACCGTTTTGGATCCCTCGGCGTAATAGGGCCGGACGTTCTGGTTGACAAACGCGGTGTCCTCGAACTCGTCGGTCTCCTGCAGTTCGGAGGTCAGCCGGTTCACGTCGTCGTACGAGCCGTCCACCGCGACCAGGCGCCCGCCGTACACCGCGGTCTGCACCACCTTGCCGGGCTCGAGGTCGCTGGGAATGAACACAGTGGACTCCCAGCCGGCCCGAGCGGCGTGCGCGGCGACGGAGTTGGCGAGATTGCCGGTCGAGGCGCAGGCCAGCCGCCGGAATCCGAACCCACTCGCGGCCGTGGCCGCCATCGAGACGACTCGGTCCTTGAACGAATGGGTCGGATTGGCGGAGTCGTCCTTGACCCACACCGTGGCCATTCCGAGCTCGGCGGCCAAACCCGGGGCATGGATGAGCGGGGTGAACCCCGGATTCAGACTGACCCGGCGCTCCGGTTCCTGGCCTACCGGAAGAAAGCCGACATAGCGCCAGAGGTTCTTCGGCCCCGACTCGATCTGCTCGCGGGTAACCGAGGCCAGGATTGCCTGGTCGTAGCCGACCTCCAGCGGGCCGAAGCACGCCGCGCAGGCGTGGATTGGGGTAAGGGGATAGTCGGCGCCGCAGTTACGGCAGATCAGCGCGGTCGCTGGACACTGGATGTTCGCGGGCGAAACCACCGGTCGAGCCGTCAACGTCATAGCCGTCTCCTCATCTGTCCCGCGTTTGCGGGCCGGAGTTGGCACCTGTCGCCGAGTCGCGATGGTTGCCGAGGCTTCGTCGGGCCGGATCCCTTTGCCCCTCTGGATGAGTGGTGCGAACCGGAGTCTAAACCGCCATCCCGGAAGGACTACGTCCGGTCTCGTCGTAGTCCGGTCCAGCGGTAACGAGGACTGCCAGGACAGAATGTCGATCGTGAGCGTGTCAGTGGTCTACTCGGATCTGGACGGGACCATGGTCGGCCCGCGCGGCTCGTTCTGGCTCGACGCCGATCGTGGCCTCACCGACGAGCCGAGCAAGGCGCTGCTGGCACTGCATCGCGCCGGTATCGATCTCGTCCTGGTCTCCGGGCGTACCCGTGCCCAGCTCATCGAGGCCGGCCGGATCTTCGGCGCGGACGGTTTCATCGCCGAACTCGGCTCGGTCGTGGTCTGGGCGGGCTGGCGTGAGCATCGGGTGCTGCCCGGTGAGATGCCGAGTCTCTTCGACGGGCAAGCCCCGTTCGAGGTGATGTCGAAGCTCGGCGTCCCCGAAAAGCTGTTTACTCGATACCCGGGTCGGCTGGAGTGGCACGAGCCCTGGCATCTCGGGCACGAGGTCGACGCGATGTTGCGCGGATCTGTCGACGTGGACGAGGCCGAGGCCTGGCTGACCAAGCAGGGCTGGGAGTGGCTCACCTTGCGCGACAATGGAACTCTGCCGATTTCGCGCAGCACGGGCTTGTCGCCTGAGGGCCTGCCGGCCCACGTTTATCACCTGATGCCGCGCGGGCTGACCAAGGGGCTTGCGGTGGCCTGGGACATGCAGCGTCGCGGACTCGGACCGGCCGACGCCATCGCGATCGGGGACAGCGCCAGCGATCTGGAGATGGCGGAATCGGTCAGTCGGTTGTGGCTGACCGCCAACGGGTTGGCCGATCCCGCGGTGGCAGCGTCGGCCGGCACCCGCAACAACGTCGAGATCTGCGACGAGGCGGTCGGCCTCGGCTGGGCCCAGGCGATCCACTCGATCCTGCGCTGACCCGGGCATCCCCGTCGCCGGTCATTCCCGCAGTTATCGCGAGAAGGGCGGAAAACCCTCTAGCTGACGACGTCCTTGCGCAGGAAGTGCCGGAAGGCCAGGCCGGTGAACATCGAGGTGTACGCCACAGCGACGATCGCGCCCTGCAACATGTCCCCGCTGTCGACCGGGGTGAGCAGCATCCCGGTCCAGGCGTACTGCTCGTTTGTCGGCAGGTAGTCGCGCAGGAAGCCGAGCTGGTCGATCGCGTCGAGGATGCCGCAGACGATGATCGTGAACACCGCCCCGCCCACGGCAGCCAACGGCGCGTCCGTACGGCAGGACAGCCAGAACGCGAACGATCCCACTGTGAGCTGAGTCAACGCGAGGTAGCCGACGATCGCCAGCATCCGCGGATATGCGTCCCCCGGCGCCAGACTCACCCCGATCGGGGTCTGCGCCGCGCCCCAGCCGAAGAAGAGGCCGCCGGCGACGATCGCAGTCAGCACGAGCAGGGCCAGCGCGGCCAGGCTGAGGATCAGGGCGGCGGCATACTTCTGCTGGAGCAGCCGCGCCCGCGGGATGGGCGTGGCCAGGGCGTAGCGCAGCGATCCCCATTGGGCCTCGCTGGCCACCGAGTCCCCGAAGAACAGCGCGTAGACGACCACCAGGAAGAACCCGGTGGTCGCGAACAGGACGAACAGGGTGAAATTCAGCCCGCTCGAGGTCGCGACGTCGACGAGTGAGATGCGAGTGTCGCTCTCACCGCCGCTGTCCCCGCCCTCGACTCCGAACTGGAGCGCGATCAGCAGAACCACCGGCAAGATGAACATCAGCGCGAAGGTCCACTGGGTACGTCGCCGCTTGAGCTGGCGGACAAGTTCGACCCGAAGCTTCAGAGTCCGACGAGGGTCATAGCCGGAAGCGGCGCCAGTGCCATGAACATCTTGTACGGCAACGGCTTTCGGCCCCGAGTCAGCCGAAGAAGTAGTCAAGCTCATGAACGGTCCTCCTCGACCAGACTGATGAACGCGTCCTCGAGTCGCCGGCGTGGGATGACCCGCTCGACCCCGATTCCGGCTGAGACCAGCCGGTTGACGACCTCACCCCGCGGATATCCGTCGAGGTCGACGATCAAGCCGTCGTCGTCGTCGTCGAGTTGCCGAATCCCCTCGATCGAGGACAGCAGCGTCCGAGCGGCCACCGGGTCGTCGACACCGAGCAGGACCGCCCCTCCGGTCCCGATGATGTCTTCGACACTGCCCTGCGCGATGAGTTTCCCGTGGTGCATGACCACGACGTGCGTGCAGGTCTGTTCGACCTCGGCGAGCATGTGACTGGAGATCAGGACCGTCCGACCGGCCTCGACGTAGCGGTGCAGCACGTCGCGCATCTCCCGGATCTGCGGCGGGTCGAGGCCGTTGGTCGGTTCGTCCAGGACCAGCAGGTCGGGCAGCCCGAGCATTGCCTGGGCCAACGCCAGCCGCTGGCGCATACCCTGGCTGTAGGTCTTGACCCGCTTGTTGATCGCGGCCCCGAGGCCGGCAATTGCCAGGGCTTCCTCGACGTGCGCATCCTCGGCCGGGCGCCCGGTGGCCGCCCAGTACAGGGATAGGTTGTCCTTGCCGGACAGGTGCGGCAGCGCCCCCGTGCCCTCGACGAAGGCGCCGATCCGGGACAGCACCGGCGCCCCGAAGGTCACCTTGTGCCCGAACACCCGGATCTCGCCCTCCGACGGCCGAATCAGGCCCATCGCCATCCGCAGCGCGGTGGTCTTGCCCGCACCGTTGGGGCCGAGCAGCCCGACGACCTGACCGTGCCTGACCTGGAAGGAGAGATCCTGTACGGCCTTGAGCCCGTCCGGATAGGTCTTGCTCACCCCTCGTACGACCAGCGGCACGTCGGCGATCCCGGGATCGATCGTTGAGGCACGGGCACGGTTGCGCCGGCCCCACCAGAAGACGATGCCGACCAGGACGAGCCCGAGCCCGGCCACGATACCGGCGAACAGCAGCCAGGCCGGTTGCCCGCTGGCGGCCACCGTCCCGCTGACCGTGGGTACGGACAGCACAGCTCCCGAGGGGAGCCCGATGCCGTAGGCGACCGGTTCGATCGGCGAGCTGTACCCCTGGTCGGTCGTACTCAGCACGAGCATCAACGAGTGTCCGACTTCGAGTCGGTGCACCAGCGCAGGCAGGGTGATGTCGATGGGCTCGGCTTGGCGGGGGTCAGTAGCAAGGCCCGAAAGACGTAGCGGCGCAACGCCTCCCAGCAAGGTTGGCGAACCACTCTCGGTCGTGTCGTACAACTTCGCGAACAGGACAGCCGAGCCGGTGGGAGAGGCGACCAGCACCTGGCTCTGTACCGCCCCGACGATGTCGATCGAGGACTCCCTCGGTGAGGTACGAAAGAATGCCGACTGGCCTGGAATGTCCAGAAAGGCGCCGGCACCCAACGCCCCGCCCAGTGAACTGAGACCGGCGGACAGCCCAGGGATCGTCGAGATCGCGGCCGGCAGGCCACCGGCCGGATTGACCGCGAACTGTGCGGGTGGTCCGGACAGTGGCATGTCGCCGACGGTCGCCTCAGGTGTCGGCCCATCGGCACTGGCCAGTCCGGGATAGGCGGGCAGGGTGCTCGTCCGCTCGTCGGCGCCGCCGGCACCGCCGGAGGCAGTCAGGCCGGCCGCGAGCGCGTTCGGCTCGGGGAACTCGAAAGTCGTTCCCGGATCAGGACCGGTGCCCTTGAGGTAGTGGTCGAACCAGGCGATGGTGAGTTCACGCAGCCGTAGGACGTCGTCTGAGTTCCTACCGCCGTCATGCCCGCCGCGGTACCAGACCATCTTCACCGGGGTGCCGTTCTCGGCGATGCCGCGGGCGTTGGCGTCGGCCTCGCTGAGCGGGAACAGGGTGTCCGAGAGTCCCTGGACCAGCATCGTGGGTGCATCGATCCGATCGAGCACACCGGCGGGGCTGACCCGATCGAGGATCTCGGCCATCTCTGGGGTGAGCCGGCCGGTGACGGCTGCCTCCTGATAGGCGGCGCAGACCTCGGCTCGGAACCGGCCGCAGGTGAGGTCGGTGACACCCAGCGTCTCTGGCGAAGGACCGTCGCCGCCGCTGGAGCCCGAGCCACTCGAGCCCGGCCCGCCGTCGAGCCCGGACGCCGTGCTGAAAAACAGTCCGGCCCAAAGCTTTTTGAAGACACCGTCCTCGCCTGGTGCCGGAGCGCCAGCGAAGGCGCCCGCCTCGGGAGCGCCGACCTGATCGGGAAACAGGGAGCGGGTCAGTGAGTTCCAGGTGATCTGCGGGACGATCGCATCGATCCGGTCGTCGTAGGCAGCGCCCAACAATGACAAGGCTCCACCGTAGGACGCGCCGGTGACCCCGACCATGGGGTCGCCGTCGGAGTCGGTGGCCACCTCGTCGCGATCGGCGAGCAGATCGATCATTCCTGACAGGTCGGCGATCTCGAACTCGGGATCGTTGAGTCCGATCAGACCGCCGCTGGCGCCGTGACCACGCGCGGAGTAGGTGAGGACAACGTATCCCGCCTCGGCCAGGGCCTGCGCCTCGGTCTCGACGCTGTCCTTGGATCCGCCGAAGCCGTGCCCGAGGATCACCGCCGGCGCCGGTGTGTCCCGGCTGGCGGCGGGCACGTACAGGCTGGTGTCCAGGTCGATGTCCTCGTCGCCGTCGGCCGGGACAGTCCTCGTCTCGATGCCGACATCGTCGGCGGCGGCCGCGGAGCTGGCCACAACGACCTGCCCTGAGACGACGACGCCCAGCAGCAGCGGCAGGACGAGCAGGCGGCGCGGCGGGGCCGCGATCCCGAGTCTCCGAACTGACCATGCTGCTCGTACTGGTCGTGCCGCTCGTGCTGACGAGGATCGGGACAGCTGCATGGAACCAGCAACGAGCGGTCGCGGACGCTTAGTTCCGGTCGGTTGCCAGATACGGAGATCTACGTACGGACCGCTACGCCGTGCCGACTACCCGGCCTTGACCGAGGGTTCGTCGTCACGGGACCCAATCCCCGACGGCGGCCACGGTGAGTCCGGAACCGTCCAAGCCGTTGAATCTCGGTTTGGCACCACCGGTGATTTCCGGGAACTGGGTGATCAACGCCTGCGCGGCGGCTTCCTCGGCGGCATTGCCGCCGCTGAAGAAGACGGTGGTCGCTCGCACCTGGGTTTCTGAGTAGTTCAGCAGTTCAGCGATCGGCCAGCCGCCGGCCTCCAATTCGGCGGCCACCCTGGCGGCCAGCCCTCCCACGGCACTGTTGTTGAGCACGGTGACGGGCATGACCGCAGGCGACGGCGGCGCGGGTGAGGTCGGCGGAGCTGGTTCAGATGTCGCGACTGTGGCTGAGGTAGTCAGCGGGAGTGCGGTGTCCTGGCCGTTCGTCTGCTGGCTGGTGTTCTGCGGGTCATCTCCCATGGTGAGCGAGACGAAGCCGAAGCCCAGGAGAATGACACCGAGCATGACCAGGCCGACGGCGAGGCTGACCCGCCTGCGAAAGCCAGGATGCGTGTGCGAGAAAGCCGAAAAGTCCGCCACACTTTGGGAGGAATCGAAGTCGTCGGACTGGCCGTCGGGCTCGTCGTCTGAAGGAACCGCCGGCTCGGGGGCGCTGTGCCTTCCCATTTGCGGTCAAGCTTAGCCAGCCGGTTGTGGACCGGCCGGGACGCGGCTCAGTACGCGTGCGCTCTCAGCGCTCCAGATCGATGCCCAGTCTGCGCGCCGACCGTTGCCGCTGCCGGCTGGCTCGCAGCCGCCGCAGCCGCTTGACCAGCATCGGGTCGAAGACCAACGCCTCCGGACGGTCGATCAGTCCGTTGAGCACTTGGTAGTACCGGGTGGCCGACATGTCGAACAGCTCCCGGATGGCCTGCTCCTTGGCACCGGCGTACTTCCACCACTGTCGCTCGAAGCCAAGGATCTCCCGGTCTCGGCGGGCGAGACCCTCGGTCTCGGCTCCGGTCTCGGGAACCGCATCGGAGGATGCCGGGGCGAGACGCTGCCCGTGTGCAGAACTCGACTTCATGGGTACGAGGAACCCTTCCCTGGCGACTCGTCCACGGTCGAATCACAACCATGGCATTTCCCTATGGACGAAGACTAACCCGCCGTGCCGCTGGATCATTCTGCGGCACGCCGGACAGGTCGGGGATCGGCTGCTCGGGGATGGGCGAGGGCCGCCTTACCCAAAGTCCGTCCAGCGAGAAGATGATCAGAGCCAGCCACACCAGGCAGAAGCCCACCAAGCGCACCGGCGGCATCGGCTCGTTGAAAACCGTCAGACCGAAGATCAATTGCAGTGTGGGAGCGAGGTACTGCAGGATTCCGAGGGTGCTCAGCGACACCCGACGAGCCGCCGAGGCAAAGAACAGCAGCGGTACGGCGGTGGCGACCCCCGCGCTGATCAGTAGTGCGGTGTTACCGACGCTCACGTTGCCGAAGGCCAGCTCGCCACGAGCGGCGAGGACCGCCAGCAGCGCAATCGCGGGTAGCACCAGAACCCCGCTCTCGACGGTCAGGCCCACGGCCGATTCGACCGGCGCCAGCTTCTTCAGCAGGCCGTAGAAACCGAAGGAAAAGGCAAGCACGAGAGCCAGATAGGGCAGTCGGCCGTAGTCGACGGTGAGCACGACCACGGCGATCGAGGCGAGGGCCACCGCCACCCATTGCGCGCGACGCAGCCGCTCGCGGAAGAAGGCCACCCCGAGAACGACGCTGACCAGCGGATTGATGAAGTATCCCAGCGAGGTCTCCACTACGAACCCGTTGTTGACTCCGTAGATGTAGGTGAACCAGTTCATCGCGATCAGGACCGCGGCGGCCGCGAGGATCAACGTCGTACGCCGACTGCGGAAAACCGCGCGAAGCTTGGTCCAGTTCCGCGCGACCAGGATCAGCAGGGTGACGAAGACCAGGGACCAGACGAAGCGGTGGGCCAGGATCTCCTGCGGACTGGCCGGCTTGAGCAAGGGCCAGTACAACGGAAACAAGCCCCAGAGTCCGTAGGCCGCGATGCCGAACAGCACTCCACGACGACCCTCGGACACGGCAACGACGCTAACTCACCACCGCAGCTCCGGTGATCAGCCCGACGCAATCGGCCCCAGCACGGTGAACAGTCGGGTCAGGTTGCCGCTCTTTCCAAGCCTTCGCGCACCCGGCTGTAACTGCCCATCCAGAAGGACACGCCCAGCACCACCAGCCGCAAGGCCACGAGCGCGACTGGCCACAGCGCGGATCGTCCGGCGGTCGCGTTCGGCTGGGGCCCCAGCGGTTGTGCCGGTGGCTGGAGCAGCTGACCGTACGGCGATTGCCCTTACCACGCGGCCCGCATCGGCTAGCCCGAGTTGCCCGATCCCGGCTCCGCCTGAGCGAAGCCGAGCTCGGCAAGCTCGCGTTGGGCCACGGCCATCGCCCGGTTGGCGGCAGGAAGGCCGGCGTACACCGATGCGTGCATGATCACCTCGGCCACCTCTTCGGGCGTGACGCCGTTGTTCTGTACGGCCGCCCGGATGTGCAGGGCGAGTTCGTGCTCGTGGCCCAGTGCGGTGAGCACCGAGATGGTCACCATGCTGCGGTGCTTGCGGTCCAGGCCGGGACGCGACCAGATCTCCCCCCAGGCCGTACGGGTCAGGTATTCCTGGAAATCAGCGGTCAGCGCACTGCTACCGATGACGGCCGCGTCGACGTAAGCCTGGCCGAGGACCTGGCTACGTACCTCGAAACCGTGCGCCCGGCGGTCGTTCTCATCCATGATCGGCCGCCGCGGTGAAGTGTTCGACGAGTGCGGTGGTGACCGCGTCGGGTTGGTCGATAGTGGCCATGTGCGCGCACTGGGGTACCTCGAGCAACCGGGCGCCGGCGATGCCGGCGGCGATGGCCTGCAGATGCACCGGCGGTGTGGAGGGGTCATCGCTGCCGGCGACGACCAGGGTTGGGGCGGTGATCGAGGCCAGGTCTGCGCGCAGATCCAGTTCGCGGATCGCGTCGCAGCAGGCCGCGTACCCATCTGCGGGTGTCGAGGCGACCATGTCGCGCAAGTACTCCGTCGTCTGAGGGTCGGTTGCCCGCCGGGCCTCGGTCAGCCAGCGGGCGACAACCGCGTCGGCCACCGCGGCAGTGCCTTTGGCACGCACGGTCGCTGCGCGTTCGGTCCAGGTTTCCGGCGGCCCGAGCTGGGCCGAGGTGCAGAACAGAGCGAGCCGCTCGACGCGCCCTGGATTGTTGGCGGCCAACCGCATGGCGACCATGCCGCCCAGCGACAGGCCGGCAACATTCACTCGTTCGATGCCGAGGTTGTCCAGCAGCGCAATGGCGTCGTCCACGAAGTCGTCGATGACATACGGACCGGGTGGGACCGGGGATTCACCATGTCCACGGGTGTCACATCTGACCACCAGGAACTGCTCGGCCAGTGCAGGGACCTGCCGCTCCCACATCTCCAGTGTGCTGCCGAGGGAATTCAGTAGAAGTACGGCCGGTGCCTCGCGTCGTCCGGTTATCTGGTGATGCAGGGCAATGGCGCCCATCAGTCCGTCTCCTCGTTCGTCGTCGTCGGAAGCTCTCTGGGGCCGGTGTCATCGATGGTCGCGCGGTAGTCGGCCAGTGCTCGATCCACCAGTGCCGCAGCACAACCTGTCGACGCCGACGAGCCGAGTGCGGTGAGATTCGCGGCCATCCGATCCTCGTCCACATCGAAGAACTCCAGGGCGTCGCCCAGCCAGGCGGCGGCTGAACCCACGCACGTCAGGAGCTCGCTCAGTGTCGGCCACTCAGCCTGCCAGGCGCCCGCTGCGCGCTCGTGTTCCTGCTCCATGCTCGCGAACAGGGTGGCAGCCAGCCCGGGGGCACGCTTGGCCGCTGATCTTGCCGCGATGGCCGCCACCGGGTTTCGCTTGTGCGGCATCGTCGAACTGCGGCCTCGCCCGTCATTGGACACCGCGACCTCGCCGACCTCGTTCTGGGCGAGCAGGATGACGTCGAGGGCGATCTTGCCCAGGATTCCCGCGGTCGTGGCCAGGGCGCCAGCCAATTCGCCGATCGGGTAGCGCAGTGTGTGCCACGGCAGCTGCGGGTTGACCAGTCCGAGGCGGGCTGCGTACGCGTGTGCGGTATGCAGGCCGCTGCCCGGCGCCGGATATCCGTCCAAAGTGCCGGCCGCACCACCCAGTTGGGCCGGCAGCTCCTGCTGGATGCGGCGCACGTGCAGGCTGACCCTCGTCAGCCCGTGCAGCCACTGGGCCGCCTTGAGCCCGAAGGTGCTCGGCACGGCCTGCTGGAGCAGTGTCCTGGCAACCATGGGTGTGTCGCGATGACGTTCAGTCAACGCTGCCGCCGACTTCGCGCAATGGTCGAGGTCGGCCAACAGGGCAGTCATCGCACGACCAGCGATCAGCACCGCGGCTGTGTCGATGATGTCCTGACTCGTCGCTCCAAAGTGGACGTAGGCGGCAACATCGTCGGAAACGGCCGCCCGGATGGCGGCGACCAGGCCGACCACCGGGTTACCGGTCTCTGCCGCGAGTACCCCGAGTTGCTTCGCGTCGAACCGGTCGATGTCAGCACAAGCCAGGGCAATCGCCTCCGCCGCCGCGGCCGGGACGACGCCGGCATCGGCGCAGGCCCCGGCCAGGGCGGACTCGGCGTCGAGCATCGCCCGCAACCATGCTCGGCTGGAGACCTCGTCGCGGACCGCACCCCGCTGGTGGGTCTGGGTGAACAGGCCGTCATTCATTGCTGATCCGACTTCTCGATCAGACCGCGAAGAAGACGGTTTCGCGGTCACCCTGGAGCCGGATGTCGAGGATGTAGCCGCCGTCACCGTTTGGCCGGGCGACGAGCGTGGCTCGCGCTGCGTCATCGGGCAAGGAGCAGAGCACCGGGTCGGCGGAGTTCGCCTTGGCTTCGTCGGCGAAGTAGATGCGCAGCACGACGCGATGCAGCAAGCCCCGAGCGAACACCGAGACATCCAGATGCGGTGCCTGCCAGCCCCCCGCGCCATCAGTGACCCGGCCCGGCTTCACGGTGAGCAGCCCGTACTGCCCATCCGGTCCGGTCATGGCCCGCCCGAACCCGCCGAAGCCGGAGCCGCCGCCTGCTGGCCGCACCGGAGGTAACGAAAGCCCGAAGTTCCCGTACGGATCGGCCTGCCAGGTCTCGATGAGTCCGTCGGGTACGGGTTCGCCGGCACCGTCAAGAAGTCGACCGCGGATCCAGAACGAGCCAGGCGTGCCCTCGGGTACGACGTACTCGGCGCGCTCCCAGGTCAGTCCGATCGACAGGAACGGCCCGACGGTCTGCGACGGCGTACTGAGCAAGGTAGTCACGTCATGACCTCTCAGGATCGAAGGGTGTCGCCTCGCTGCCGCGCAGCACGATGTCGAAGTTGAACGCTAGCGCCCAATCAGGCCGGGTGTCGGTGAGGGAGAAGGCCGCGATCATCCGGTTGCGGGCGACCTGGGGGACGGAGTTGAAGATCGGGTCCTGACCGAAGAGCGGGTCGTCGGGAAAGTACATCTGGGTCACCAGGCGCTGGGTGAAAGAGCGGCCGCACAACGAGAAATGGATGTGCGCCGGTCGCCAGGCGTTGTGGTGGTTCTTCCAGGGGTAGGCGCCCGGCTTGACCGTGGTGAAGGCGTACCGGCCCTCGTCGTCGGTGAGGGTCCGGCCCATTCCATCGAAGTTCGGGTCCAGAGGCGCCGGCCAGTTGTCTCGATCGTGGCGATAGCGGCCGGCGGCATTGGCCTGCCAGATCTCCACGAGACTCCGGGGGATCGGTCGTCCGTCGCCGTCGATCAGCCTGCCGCAAACGATAATTCGTTGTCCTGCAGGCTCTTCGGCGTACCCGCGGGTGAGATCCGCATCGTCGGGATGCACCAGCCCGTCGCCGAAGACCGGTCCGGTCACCTCTGTCATCCGCTGCGGTAGATCCACCGGAGCTTTGAGCGGGGCCCGGAGCCGAGTCGATCGGTAGTCCGGACTCAGCAGCGGCGGATGAGTTCCGGCCGGATCCCGCCGGAACCGGGGCAGCGCCGCCTCGGCCGGGGGGATGGACATGCTCATGGGAGTCCTTCTGAGTAACCGGCGCGCATGGTCGTGGACAAGGCTATGAGGTCGCGTGCAACTCTTCCACGACGGCTGCTCGGCCCGTCACTCGACGGTTCAGGGGGCCTCGGGCGGCTCTCATTCCTGGCGAAGTCTTCCACAGACTCGTGGTTGAACTGGAAAATGGGTCCCGCGCACGGAAGGGTCTCAGGCATGCGGACTCAGGTGGCGATCATCGGCGCCGGACCGGCCGGTCTGGTTCTCGGCCAACTGCTGAGCAACTCGGGCATCGAGTCGGTGATCATCGAGAACCGGTCCCGCGACTACATCGAAGCGCGCCTGCGGGCCGGAGTCCTCGAACAGGGCACCGTCGAGCTGCTCCGCGAGAATGGCGTTGGCGCCCGCCTGGACCGTGAAGGATTGCGTCACGACGGCATCTACCTTCAGTGGCCCGGCAACCGCCAGCACTTCGACTTTCCCGAACTGTGCGGTCGCTCGGTATGGATCTACGGGCAGACCGAGATGGTCAAGGACCTGGTCTCAGCGCGGCTGCACACCGACCAGCCCCTGTTCTTCGACGTGTCCGACACCGCCGTGCACGAGGTCGACACCGACCATCCGACCGTGTCCTTTCGCGACTCCGACCGCAACGCGGAGACCATCCAGTGCGACCTGATCGCTGGCTGCGACGGGTTCCACGGCGTCTCTCGTACGGCCATCCCGGCATCTTTGGGCCGTACCTGGCAGCGCGACTACCCGTACGGCTGGCTGGGCATCCTGGCGCAAGCCCCGCCCTCCACCGACGAGCTCATCTACGCCTGGCACCCCAACGGCTTTGCGATGCACAGCATGCGGTCCGCGTCGATCAGCCGGCTCTACCTGCAGGTCGGCCTCGACCAGAAGCTGGAGGACTGGTCCGACGATCGGATCTGGACGGAGCTGACAACCCGCCTGGGGCTCGACGGTTGGACACTGACCACCGGTCCGATTCTGGACAGGAGCATTACCCCGATGCGCAGCAATGTGTTCGCACCGATGCGGTACGGAAAGCTGTTCCTCGCCGGGGACGCGGCGCACATCGTGCCGCCGACTGGCGCCAAGGGACTCAACCTGGCGGTCGCTGACGCAAAGCTGCTCGCGGACGCGATCATTGACTCGTACGACTCTGCCGGTCAGCAGTTACTGGACGCCTATGCAGAGACTGCAGCGCGCCGGGTCTGGCGGTGCACGCATTTCTCCTGGTGGATGACCTCGATGCTGCATGTAGAGGGTGAGGATCCGTTTGCGCATGAATTGCAGCTGGCCCAGCTGCGCTATCTCAGCACCTCCCGAGCGGCCGCTGAGAGTCTCGCCGAGAACTACACCGGCCTCCCCTACGGCTGGTAAACCGACGTTTCACGCATCGGCGCAGGCCACGTCGACGTAGCTCCACAGGGCATCGCGCTGGTCGGGAGAGACATCCAGGATTCCGTACTGCGGCTGGCCACCGTCGAAGGTGACGAAGTAGGGAAAGAGGAACGGCTGCTTGGTCTCGCCGAGCACATGGGCGTCGCACCCACGGCCGGTCATCCGCAGCACGACCGGCACCACGAGTTCGCCCTCCTCAGTCGCCATCGCCGGCGGCGGATCGCTGGCCTCGGCGAAGGACACGTCGAAGACCACGCTCCCGCGTAGTTCGGTGAGGGCGATCTCCTCGGTGTTGTCACCACGGATCAGGGTGATATCGGCCTGCAGGGCGGCGTCCCCGTCGGCCTCGACGAGGGTGAATCCGCCGAGACTCACCTTGACCGCCGCAGCCAACGCAAGCAGATGGCACTCCTCGGTGTGGATCCGATCGATGATGTCGTCGGGTGCCTCGAGCGGTACACGCACCTCCTCCAATCGACCGTCGGGCCGCTGGAGCTGAATGGCGGTGTAGGCAGGGTCGACTGCGATGCCCGCACCGCACCGCGCCGGGCCGTACCCCGTCGGCAGGTCGATCGTGGCCCCCGGCTGGTAGGTGGCCGGACGGCCGGCCAAGGGCAGCGGTTCGAAGCCCGGCGAATCCAGCCTGACCGCAAGCACGCTGAACTGCTCGGAGCCGGTATTGATGATCCGGGTCTGGAACTGTCCGCCGATGGCGACATCGGTGCGCAGCCGTACGGCAACTGCCCGCATCCCGGCTACGGCCGGCGTGGCGACCGGCGCGGTGGGTGACGCTGCGCTTGTCGACCCGTCGGAGGCACTGGCACCGGTGCTGGCATCGGAAACCGCGGGGCCGGCTGCGGCCGAACACCCGGACAGCACCGCGAGTACCCCCAAGAGCAGTGCGATCATCGTTGATTTCATGATCATGAGCGCCCTGGGCGCAGTCGGACTGGTCCACCAACGCTCACGATTTCGGCCGCTCATCATCAATCTGCAGTTTGACACAGCCTGACCCGCCCGTCGGGTGACGGCCAGTGACACCGAGGAGCCAGTGACACCGAGGTGAAAGTGCCCGCCGACATCCCCTCCGCCCGGTACTACGTTCGCTGGGAAGCGCGTCCGATCCGATGAGCCGTCCGGCCCGGTGAGATCGGCTTTGCCAGGAGGAGTCATTGGTGGTCGTTCCCGACGGGCCGAGCACAAGGTTCCTGGCCGGAGTCGACAAGTGGGTCGCCGGCCTTGGGCGGCTCAGAGATCTCGTACGGCAAGAGGTACTGGCCGCCCAGCTGTCCGAAGTTCTCGTCAACCGCGGACTGTCGCGGGGCCGAGTGCTGGATGTCGGCTGTGGGCAGGGCACCCAGGCGCTCCTACTGGCCCGAGCCGGGCACGAGGTCACCGGTCTCGACATATCGCCCGATCTGTTGGCCAGATTCGAGCTGGCATTGGCCTCCGAGGCACCCGAAGTGCAGGCCCGCGTGCTCCTGATGCAGGGGCAGGGCGAAGCGGCTGAGGACCTCGTCGCGGGACCCTTCGACCTCATTCTCTGTCACGGCGTGCTGCCCTATCTCGACGACGCCACGCCCATTCTCGGCGCGGTTTCCCGCGTTGCAGCCAAGCGGGCCGCCATTTCCGTGCTTGTGCGCAACGGCCATGCGATGGCGATGCGTCCTGGGCTGCAAGGGAAGTGGGCCGAGGCCGTATCCGCCTTCGATGACCTCGGTTACGTGAACCGACTGGGCCTGGCCGCCCGTGCGCATACACCCGAGGACCTTGACCCGATCCTGAACGGCGATGGCTGGCAACGTCACAGCTGGTACGGCGTCAGGGTGTTCACTGACCACCGCGAGGGCGAAGCGCTACCAGCGCTGAAGGAGCTGTCCCTGCTCCTGGCCGCCGAGCACGAAGCCGGCCGTCGCGACCCCTACCGGCAGGTCGCCGCCCTGCTGCACATCATCTACACCCGGGACTGACGGGCACGGTCACCCACCCACCTTCGGTGGGGCAGCCGAGGCCTGACGCCGTTTTCACCGGGCATAGCGCACGATGAGTCGATGTTCGCCGGGCTGGCACCGCAGCGACGACGGCTGTTCATTGCCATTGTCGCGATCGGCGTAGCCGCAGCGCTGGCCGGCATCTTCTTCGTCGTACGCGACGGCGGTCCGGTGGGGCAGGTTCCGCAGGACGAGCCGGGGCCGGTCTTGCTCGTTCCTGGTTTCGGCGGCTCGACCGGCGGGCTCAACGTCCTGGCCGAAACGCTTCGGGCCAGCGGCCGTGACGTCACGGCCCTTTTGCTGCCCGGCGACGGTACCGGAGACCTGCGCGAGCAGGCGGCGGCACTCGCCGAAGCAGCAGGCGTCGCGATCGACCGGACCGGGGCATCGTCGGTGGACGTCGTGGGCTACTCGGCCGGTGGCCTGGTTGCTCGACTCTGGGTCGCAGACTTCGGTGGCGACGGGGTGGCCCGGCGAGTGGTCACCCTGGGAGCCCCGCACCACGGGACGTCGCTGGCTGCCCTCGCTGAGGACGTGGCTCCCGGTGCCTGTCCCATTGCCTGTCAACAACTCGACCCGGACAGCGATCTACTGCGCGACCTGAATGCCGGCGACGAGACTCCGGACGGCCCGGCCTTTGTCTCGATCTGGACCACGCTGGACGAGACCGTCACTCCGCCGGACTCCGCACGGTTGGAAGGCGCTATCGGGATTGTCGTACAGAACGTCTGCGCAGACTCGCTGGTCTCCCACTCGGGCCTGGTCACCGACCCCTTGGTGGCCGGCATCGTCGCCGAGCAACTCCGGTCCACCCCACCCGTGCAGCTGTCCGCTCAGGACTGCGCACGACTCAGCTAGTCGTACTCAGCTGGTGATGTCCTTGGTGGTGAAGTTGGCCCACGCAGCCGAGAGCAGGACACCGACGTAAACCCCTTGCAGCGCAATGCCTCGGTTGATGTCGCGCCATTGGATGGGATCTCGGAACAGGTCCGCGAAGGAAAGCCAGTAGCGGGTGGGCAGGTACGGCGACAGGGCGTCCGCGGCGTCCAGGGTAAACAGCAACGACGAAGCGATCAAAAAGGCCAATGCGCCGAGCGTCGCGGCCAGTGGTGAGTCGGTCAGCGTGGACAGGAACAGCGCCATCGCGGCGACACCGAGCATCGACAGGGTGATGTAGCCGATAGCCAACGCCGTACGGACCGCGATCTGCTCGTTGGTCAGGGTGGTTCCTGAGACGCTGGCCGCAACGCTGGCAGTACCGAACAGGTTGACGCCGACCACGTACGCGATCCCCGCGACGATCACGACGGCTAGCAGGACGAACACGAAGATCGAGGCGAGCTTGGCGACCAGCAGTCTGGTACGGCCGACCGGGCGGACCAGCAGATAGCGCAGAGTCCCCGACTGAGCCTCGCCAGCGATCGAGTCCCCGGCGATCACGGCCACGGCGACCGGCAGGAACAGCGGCAGGATCACCGCCAGTGCAGCGAGCGGGAACAGCGTGCCGTTGGAGAGCACCGAAGACAGGAACACCGGTCCCTCCCCCGGACGAGGGCCGATGTCAGTGAGCGCCAAGAGCACCGCGATCAGCGTCGGCAGCGCGTTGAGCATCAGGATCGTCACCCAGGTCCGCGGCCGACGCAGCATCTTCCTGATTTCGACAGCGATCATCCGGACACCCTCGGCGGCGTCGCAGTCGCAACCGGACTGGCGGGCTCGACCGGCGTGGCGGGCTCGACCGGCGTGGCGGGCTCGACCGCTGGGATCCGATCGGATCCGGAGTTGGTTGCCGCCTCGAGCACCACCTGCTCCAATGTGCGCCGGTCCGGTCCGAGCTCGCTGACCCGGATCCCTTCCCGTACGAGCAGGGCGTTGAGCGTGGCTGCATCCGTTCCGGCAACCGTCAGCCGGTCGCCATCTCTGCCGATCACCCGTCCGTCGAGCAGCGCATGCGCCCGATCAGTGTCGGGGGTACGGATGACGCTGTTGCCGGTCGGGGCGGTCAGGATGTCGAGTTGGTCCTGCAGCACGAGCCGGCCGCGGTCGAGTACCCCGACCCGGGTGCACAGTTGCTCGACTTCGGCCAACAGATGGCTGGACAGGAACACCGTGGTGCCGCCTGCGTGCAGGGCAAGCAGGAGGTCCCGGATCTCACGGATGCCTTGCGGGTCAAGACCGTTGGTGGGTTCGTCCAGGATCAGCAGCTCGGGCTTGCGCAGCAACGCGGAGGCCAGGCCCAGTCGCTGCCGCATGCCCAGGGAGTAGGCCTTGACCGGGCGCTTGTCGACTCCGCCGAGGCCGACCTGGTCCATAACGGCGTCGATGCGTGCGGTGCGCGTGCTGCGCGACCCTCCGGCGCCCGCCGCGTCGAGCAGGGCGAGGTTGCGCCGCCCGGACAGATGCGGATAGGCGCCCGGGCCCTCGACAAGTGCACCCACCCGGGGCAGAACAGTCCTGGCCTGCTTGGGCATTCGCTTCCCGAGCACTTCGATCTCACCGCTGGATGCCAGCACCAGTCCGAGCAGCATCCGTACCGTAGTGGTCTTGCCGGATCCGTTCGCACCGAGAAAGCCGTAGATGTCGCCCTCGCGAACATCGAGATCGATGCCGTCAACGGCGACGATCTGCCCGAAGGACTTGGTCAGCCCGGACGTGCGGATCATCGTCGGACCGGCGGGTTGTCGCGAAGCTCTCGTGCGGCGCGCTCCAGCGTCTCGAGATCGACGGTCCCGGTCAGCAGGTAACTCACCTCACCGCCTCCGTTGGTCAGCAGCACGGAGAACGGGCCGACCGTGACTGCCGTACCCAACGGGTTGGTCAGATCGACGGCCGGGGCCTCGACAAGTTGCCGGCGCAGGGGTTCGGCGAAGTCGCGCCACAGCGGTACGGCAACCAGGACCGTGACGCCGCGGCCATAGTCGCCGACCGATCCGAGGCCCTCTGCCTGGTCTCGGCGGTCGAGCCCGGCGAGCCGACCCGGCGGTGCCGAATCTGCGAACCTATCGACGGCCGCGACGATGTCCTCTACCTCCTCGACCTGAACCCGGGCGCCCAGCGGCGGCGAGAAGTCGGTGATGTCCGCACTGGGTCGTTCGAACTCGATGTCGAGAAACGAGGTCGTGACGGCCGGCAGGGCGGCCCCTTCGCCGTACACGGCCACCCGCAACGGCAAACCCGTCTCCGGATCGGCCCAGATCTCGACCTTGTCCACATTGGACTGCGCTTCACGCGGGCTCAGGCGCAGGCCCGGGGTATCGATCCCGGCGATGCGTTCGGCCGGGAGCCGGATCACTTCGCCGGCCGATGCCTCACTGAGCAACCGTCGCCCCAGTTCGCTGGGCAGCAAGTCGTCTGGCCGCGGAGTGCGCAGATCGGGTACAGGACTGCGGGTGGCGCGGTTGGCCTCGTACTCCCAGGTCCACGTCGTCGCGCCGCGGCGGTGCACCCCGGTCTCCCCGGTCAGCCCGATCGTGTCGACCCGCCACTCCTCCGGACTGCGCCACCACACCCGGGTCGTGGTTCGGTCGGCGAAGAGCTCCACGAGTTCAGGCAGTTGTTCATTGATCGGCAGCAGCACGCCACCGATCGACTGCGCGTACCCGGAATAGCTGACGTCGCCGGAGTCCTGGATCTTCTGCAACAACTCATCCGCGCTGATCTGGGTGTCGGCGGCAGGAAGCGCCGAGAGCACGATCGGGATCGCGACCAGGACCGCCAGAAATGCCGCCACGATCGACCAGCGATGGCGGGCAGTCATCTGCGCAGCCTCCTGAACCCAGCCATTGCCTCACCGTACGTCGGCGCCACTGAATGACGGCTGACTCTCAGACAACTCTCAGCCACCGGTGAGTTGCTGGCTCCTCACGGCTTCAGCGATCGAAGCGCCAACGGGTAGGCGTGAACGACTCGCTGTCGCCTCGTCGCGAACTCGCGTGGCCATGCCCTCCAAGATCAGATGCAGATCTCCGGTGTCCGTGGTGATCACACAGCGGCCGTCGGCGGCCAGGTTGCGACTCTTTCGAGCCGTCTCCTTCGAGGAGACGGAGAGAGCCGACTGGGACCAGACAGCAAGCAGCGGCATGGCATGCGGCGCTCCGTCCGGTCCCCCTTCCCTCGCGCGACATCGCCTCACCGGCTGGTCCGGTGTGCATCATCGGATGTCCCTTCGTTCAGCTGAGCCCGTCCAGCGATGCCAGCGCATCGCCGACGAGTTTTCCGACGTCGCCGAGAACGTGCCGGCCATCGGTCGCCACGGTCGCGCCGTTGACGACGACAACCCGGATGTCGGCCGTCGCTGCGGTCATGATGATCTGGCTCGGCTCGGTGCCGGCCGTACGCGCGCTGGAATCGTCGATGGCCACGAGGTCGGCGGGCGCGCCAACCTCGAGACGGCCGGCATCCGGCCAGCCGAGCGAAGCGTGGCCGGCTGTGCTGAGCGCGTTCATCAAAGCGGCCGGGGACACCGTTCCACGACGGCCGGTGCGCAGCCGCTCGTGCAGTTCGATCCCCCGCGCCTCGGCGAGCAGGTCCGCGGCCACGTGTTGGTCGCTCCCGGCGCACAGCCGTGCACCGGCGCCGAGCAGCGGGCCAGCAGGCGGCAGTCCGTCGGCCAGGTCGGCCTCGGTGCTCGGGCACAAGCACACCGTGACCCCACGCCCTCCGAGCATCGCGATGTCGCCGTCTCCGAGGTGAGTCGCGTGCACGGCCGTGGTCGCCGGACCCAGCAGACCATGCTTGTCCAGCAACTCGGTTGGGCTGCAGTCGTACACGGCTTGGCAGGCCTCGTTCTCGGCTGGCTGCTCAGAGAGGTGGACGTGCACGGGGCGTCCGGCCGCCACCTCGCCGATCCGGGCCAGGTGCTCGGCCGGCACCGCACGCACGGAATGGACCGCAACGCCGATCCGGGTGTTTGGGTCGGGTTGCAACGCACCCACGCGCTGCGCCCAGGTATCGATGTCTGCGTCGGCGAAGCGTTGTTGTACGGCATTGAGCGGCTGGTGGCCATTGGCATCCAGTCCACCGCTGAGGTAGGCAGCATCGAGCAGGGTCAGCCGGATCCCGGCTGCGACCGCGGCCTCCCGCAATGCCTCACCCATCGCATTCGGGTCGTCGTACGGCGTGCCGCCTGGTCCGTGATGCAGGTAGTGGAACTCCCCGATACAGGTCACTCCGGCCAGAGTGGACTCGGCGTACACGGCGGTGGCCAGCGCGCGGTAGGAATCCGGGTCCAGCTGGGCGGCCACCGAATACATCAGGTCACGCCAGGTCCAGAAGGTGCCGCCGTCGGAGTGCGTACGTCCGCGCAGCGCCCGATGAAAGGCGTGCGAATGTGCGTCGGCGAAGCCGGGCAGCACGATCCCCGGCAACTGGGTGTCCTGGCCGCTCGCTCCTACCCCGGTCTGTACGTCGGTGAAGCGGCCGTCGGCGCCGGCGATGAGCCGGACGTCGCTGGCCAAGCCCTCGGGCAGCCACGCTTGCCGACACCACCAGGACCGGCCCCGGATCAGTGCCTTCGCGGCTGCGGCTCGGACCGGTGCGATCACGACTCGGTCATCGGCACGCGTACGCCGCGCTCGGCAGCCACATCCTCGGCACGTTCGTAGCCGGCATCGACATGGCGCATGACCCCAGTGCCCGGATCGTTGGTCAGCACTCGCTCCAGTTTCTGTGCCGCGAGAGGGGTGCCATCGGCCACGCATACCTGACCGGCGTGGATCGACCGGCCGATCCCCACCCCGCCCCCGTGGTGGATCGAAACCCAGGTAGCCCCCGAGGCGGTGTTGAGGAGCGCATTGAGCAACGGCCAGTCCGCAATCGCGTCCGACCCGTCGGCCATGGACTCGGTCTCCCGGTACGGCGAGGCCACCGACCCGCAGTCGAGATGGTCCCGACCGATGACGATCGGAGCGGCCACCTCGCCGGAGGCGACCATCTCGTTGAACCGCAGCCCGGCGCGGTCGCGTTCGCCGTACCCGAGCCAGCAGATCCGAGCCGGAAGGCCCTGGAAGGCAACGCGTTCCCCGGCTGCGGTGATCCAGCGGCGGAGGCGGTCGTCGTCGGGAAACAGGTCGAGGATCGCCCGGTCGGTGGCCGCGATGTCGGACTCCTTCCCGGACAGTGCGACCCAGCGGAACGGGCCCTTGCCCTCGCAGAACAGCGGGCGGATGTAGGCAGGAACGAATCCGGGAAAGTCAAAGGCCCTGCCGTACCCGCCCTTTCGGGCCTCGTCCCGCAGGGAGTTCCCGTAGTCGAAGACCTCCGCGCCGGCGTCCATGAACCCGACCATCGCCTCGACGTGGCGGGCCATCGAGGCCTGCGCGCGATCGGTGAATTCCTCGGGCTTGGTCCGGGCGTAGTCGTCCCAGTCGTCGGGATCCACGTCCTCGGGCAGATAGGACAGCGGGTCGTGGGCTGAGGTCTGGTCGGTGACGATGTCCACCTGGACGCCACGCTCGAGCAGGGCCGGCAGCACCGTTGCGCAGTTTCCGACCAGTCCGACCGACAACGCGCGGCGTTCATCCCGGGCGGTCTCGCATCGGCGCAGAGCATCGTCGAGGTCGTCGGCCACCTCGTCGAGGTAGCGGTCGCGTACCCGCCGGATCAGGCGTGGCCCGCTGACGTCGATCACCAGGCAGACCCCGTCGTTCAGCGTGACCGCGAGCGGTTGCGCCCCGCCCATCCCGCCGCACCCGCCGGTGACGGTCAGCGTCCCGGCCAGGCTCCCACCGAAGCGCTTCTCGGCGACCGCGGCGAACGTCTCGTACGTACCCTGCAAGATCCCCTGGGTGCCGATGTAGATCCAGGAACCCGCGGTCATCTGCCCGTACATCGTGAGCCCGAGGTTCTCCAGGCGACGGAACTCCGGCCAGTTCGCCCAGTCCGGGACGAGATTGGAATTGGCGATCAGGACACGGGGGGCCCACTCGTGGGTACGGAAAACGCCGACCGGCCGTCCGGACTGGACGAGGAGCGTCTCGTCGTCGGCCAGGTTCGTGAGCGAGCGGACCATCGCGTCGAAGCTGGGCCAGTCCCGGGCGGCCTTGCCGGTGCCGCCGTAGACGACCAAGTCGTCGGGGCGCTCGGCGACCTCCGCGTCGAGGTTGTTCATCAGCATCCGCAGCGGGGCCTCGGTCTGCCAGCTCCGGGCGGTCAGCTCAGTGCCTCGGGCAGCTCGTACGGTTCGCGGTCCGGTCATGGTCACGTGCCCACTATTCCCCGCGATCAGTCCCGCCGCACTCGCTCGGTTGACATGTGACCTTTTGGTCACCTATGGTCCTTCTCGTGACAGACGACGACGACCGCGTGTTCAAAGCACTCGCGGATCCGACTCGTCGTTTCCTGCTCGACCGGCTCTTCGCGCGTGACGGCCGCACGCTCACCGAGCTCGAGTCCGAGTTGGAGATGACCCGATTCGGCGTCATGAAGCACCTGCGCGTGCTCGAAGACGCCGGCCTGGTCGTCACTCGCCGGTCGGGCCGGGAGAAGTTGCATTTCCTGAACCCCGTCCCGATCCGGTTGATCCACAACCGCTGGATCGACAAGTACAACGAGCGCCAGGTGTCGGCGCTCGCCGACCTGAAAGCCCAACTTGAGGAGCAGACATGACCAGCACCGTTGAGAACGGCACGACTCAGACAGTGACCACACAGGTCTACCGGGTCTACATCAAGACCAGCGCCCAGGCGATCTGGGACGCGATCACCCAGCCGGAGTGGACCAACCGGTACGGCTACACGGGGTACGTGGACTACGACCTCCGCCCGGGCGGTCACTACAGGGTTCGCCCGGGCGAGGAGTTCAAGTCCGCGTCCGAAGCGATGGGAAACAAGCTCCCGGAAATCATCATCGAGGGCGAGGTGCTCGAGTCCGACCCGCCGCACAGATTGGTGACGACGTTCAAGATGCTGATGGACCCGGAGGTCGCCAATGAGGAGACCACCCGGATCACCCACGAGATCAAGGAGATGGACGGGTACTGCTCGTTGACACTCACCCATGAACTGGACGGCGCGCCGAAGCTCGCAGCCATCCTCAGTGGGTCCCAGGAGGAGTTCGGCGCCGGCGGCGGACACGCCTGGGTGCTCAGCGACCTCAAGACCCTGCTGGAGACCGGCTCGTCCTTC
>Ga0136612_10000055_pt1 | contig 24454 bp, 23 predicted proteins | sample AntDryUQ224A2306_2_FD_106644 | JGI IMG/M metagenome (GOLD analysis project Ga0136612, IMG submission 106644) | Polar desert sand microbial communities from Dry Valleys, Antarctica - metaG UQ224A (23.06) | ecosystem: Environmental > Terrestrial > Soil > Desert | place: Antarctica: Dry Valley... | reverse complement strand
CTACGCGACCAAGGTGCTGCGCAAGGCGGAGTCGGTCGGTGTGCACTGGCAACCGGCGGAACCGCCGACCAGCCCTGGAACCGAGATCGGCGACCGCCTCTTCGCCCTCGTCGTCGAGGCCGCCATCGTCAATGTCGATCCCGAGGCAGCCTTGCGATCAGCCGCCACCCGGCTCCGGGATGCGGCGGGAACGGCCGAGAGGGAAGGATCTCAACGGTTCTGAGTGCAGATGTGAACGCCAGAGGTGGATCTGCGCACTTCGAACGGAGGTGTCGCATGCGATGACCGACGGCGGCATCATCTCGGTGCGCCGAACGCCGTAGGCCCCAGGTGTAACCTTCGCACCACTTTCAACAGGAGCAACACGCTGCGCATGAGCATCATCGAGCACATCGTCGGTCGTGAGGTCCTCGATTCCCGCGGCAACCCCACCGTCGAGGTCGAGGTGGTGCTCGACAGCGGTGCCCGAGGCCGTGCGGCCGTGCCCTCGGGTGCGTCGACCGGCCGATTCGAGGCCGTCGAGCTGCGCGACGGGGGTGAACGCTACGGCGGCAAGGGAGTGCTCGACGCGGTCGGTCACGTGAACACCGAGCTGGCCCGTGCCGTCGTCGGCTGCGACGCCCTCGACCAGCGGGGCCTCGACCGCACGATGATCGACCTCGACGGCACCGACACCAAGAGCCGTCTCGGCGCCAACGCCCTGCTCGGTGTGTCCCTCGCCGCCGCCAAGGCGGCGGCTGTCGAGCTGGACCTCCCCCTGTATCGGCACGTCGGCGGGGCCAACGCCCACGTCTTGCCGGTGCCGATGATGAACGTGCTCAACGGCGGCGTCCACGCCGACAACACCGTCGACTTCCAGGAGTTCATGGTGATGCCGATCGGCGCCGCCAGCTTCGCCGAGGCGTTGCGATGGGGCACGCAGACCTACCACGTGCTCAAGGGCCTGCTCCACGACCGGGGCCTGTCGAGCGCCGTCGGTGACGAGGGGGGGTTCGCCCCCGACCTGGCCACCAACGAGGAGCCCGTGGCCCTGCTGGTGGAGGCGATCGAACGAGCGGGTTTCGCTCCCGGCGACGACATCGCCATCGCCCTCGATCCGGCCACCTCGGAGGTGTTCCACGACGGCAACTACGTGCTCGAAGGAGAGGGACGCACCCTCAGCCCGACCGAGCTGGCCGACTACTGGACCGACCTGTGCGCCCGCTACCCGATCGTCTCCATCGAGGACGGCATGGCCGAAGAGGATTGGGACGGTTGGTCGCGGCTGACCGAACGGCTCGGAGATCGGGTGCAGCTGGTGGGCGACGATCTGTTCGTCACCAACGTCCGACGACTCGAGCGGGGGATCGGTGCCGGGGTCGCCAACTCGATCCTCGTCAAGGTCAACCAGATCGGATCGCTCACCGAGACGCTCGACACCGTCGCGCTCGCTACCCGGAGCCAGTACACCGCAGTGATATCCCACCGATCCGGAGAGACCGAGGACGCCACCATCGCCGATCTCGCGGTGGCCACCAACTGCGGTCAGATCAAGACCGGCGCACCCGCCCGCAGCGACCGGGTGGCCAAGTACAACCAGCTGCTTCGCATCGAGGAGGACCTCGGCGAATCGGCTGCGTTCCTCGGCGCCGAAGCGCTCTCCCGGCGAGCCCGATGAGCAGCACTGCGAGCCGCAACGCCCGCCGGACGCAACCACCCCCGGTGCCTCCGAGCGTTGCCGGCCCGAAGGTGACTCGTTCCCGGCGACGACTCCTGGCTGGCCTGCTGGGGTCGATCCTGTTCGTCGGGTTCCTGTTGTTGGGGGTGTTCCCCACCCGCACCTATCTGACGCAGAAGACGGCCACCAGCGACGCCAGGGCTGAGCTGAGCGACCTCGAAGCCCGCAATCGTCTCCTGGATCGACGCATCGCTCGGCTGAAGACCCCGGCCGAGATCGAGCGGATCGCCAGGGAGCAGTACGGACTGGTCCGACCGGGAGAGGTCGCCTACGCCATCCTCCCGCCCCCGCCCCCACCGGTGCGGCTACCGGAGGTCTGGCCCTTCGTCGATGCTGTGGACCAGTTGAACCGCTAGGGGGTTTCGCCCCAGAACCAGCCTTCGGTCGGAGTGCGTTGAAGTTGGGGTTGGTCGGTAGCGTCGTGTCGATGTCTGGAGCTCTGCCCATCGAGGCCACTGGTTTGGTACGTCGCTTCGGCCAGTTCGTGGCCGTCGACCACGTCGACCTGGCCGTCGACCAAGGTGAGGTGTTCGGGTTCCTCGGACCCAACGGTGCCGGCAAGTCCACGGTCGTGCGCATGCTCACCACGCTGCTGCTCCCGACCGAGGGCCGGGCGCGCGTCGCCGGCTTCGACGTCGTGAAGGAGGCGAGCAAGGTTCGTCGTGTCATCGGCGTCGCCCTCCAGGACGCTGCCATCGATCCGCTCATGACCGGGAACGAACTGCTGCGCCTTCAGGCGACCCTTCAGGGGATCCCCAGGACGGCGGCGTTGGCACGAGGCGCCGAGCTGTTGGAGCGCGTCGGCCTCGTCGCCGCCGGCGACAAACGGGTCGGCGCCTATTCCGGCGGGATGCGACGACGCCTCGATCTGGCGCTGGCGCTCGTCCACGAGCCCCAGGTCCTGTTCCTCGACGAGCCCACCACCGGCCTCGATCCGACCTCGCGCATCGCCCTGTGGGAGGAGTTGCGGTACCTCAACCGAGAGGTCGGCACCACCGTGCTGCTCACCACCCAGTACCTGGAGGAGGCCGACCAGCTGGCCGGGCGCATCGCCATCATCGATGGGGGCCGCATCGTGCGCGAGGGCCGACCCGTCGACCTCAAGGCGGCGGTGGGTTCCGCCACCCTGGTGATCCAGGTCGAAGGATCCAACGACGAGAAGGCCGCAGCCGTGTTGGCTGAGTTCGGGCCCGAACGGCCGGCGGGCCAAGGGCTGCTGGCGGTGGGACTCGAAGGAGGCGCCGGCCGTATGGCCGAGGTGGTCCGAGCCCTCGATGACGTCGGGATCGTGGTGACGAGCATGGAGCTGCACAACCCGACGCTCGACGACGTGTTCGCCAACGCCACCGGCCGCCGTCTCGAAGGTGCGGGCGACGACCAGGACAGCGACGCCGACGGTGGCCCCGGAAGCGACGAGGACGGCGGGGACGCAGCGGCGGCCGGCAGGCCCCGAGGTCGAGGCCGGCGGGGCCGGCAGGGCCGGCGGGGCCGGGGCTGATGGCCGCCATCGCCTCCCGGCCACGATCACCGAACATCGAGGCCCACCCGCAGGGCGTGCGCTCCCTGATGGCGCAGACGTCAGCGCTGTCCCGGCGTTCGGTCGTGACCATCTGGCGTCAACCGCAGACCTGGGTGCCGTCGTTGCTGTTCCCGCTGTTGTTCGCCGCCCTCAACACCGCCGCACTGGGCCGTGTACCCGCCCAACTGGCTCTCCAGGGCCTCCATCCCTTCGGGCCCAACGACTCCTTCCTCGACTACCTCTTCGTCGGCACCCTCACCCAAGGGGTGCTGTTCGGCTCCTTGTCCGGCGGGTCCGAACTGGCTCAGGACATCGAGAGCGGGTTCCTCGATCGCCTCGTCACCACACCGGTGTCCAGGGTGTCGATCCTCATCGGCCGCCTGGCCGGTAGCGCTGCCCTCGGGTTCACCCAGGCCGTGTTCTTCATGTGTGTCTTCCTCGCCTTCGGCGCCCGCATCGCCGGCGGCCTGGCCGGGGCCGCGGTCCTGGCCGCAGCGGCGGCGCTGCTCTCGTTGGCCATCGGCAGCCTGGCCTGCGCCATGGCCATCAAGACCGGGTCGGTCGAAGCTGTGCAGGGCGCGTTCCCGCTGCTCTTCATCAGTCTCTTCGTGAGCTCCGCGTTCTTCCCCACCGCCCTCATGAAGGGCTGGTACAAGTCGGTCGCCTCCCACAACCCGCTCACGGGGATGATCAACGGCATGCGCCACCAAGTGCTCCTCGGCTTCGACTTCTCCGAGGCCGCCGCCGCAGTGCTGATCCCCGGTGCCGTGGCCGCAGGGGCGATCGGCCTCTGCCTCCTGGCCCTGCGCAGTCGGCTGGCCAGCCGATGACCGCCGTCGGCATCCCCCGGCGCGCCCACGACACCTTGGTCGGCGAGGCCCGCATCGGGCCGGTGGTGGTGCAGCTGGCCCGGCGCAGCGTGGTGCTGCTCACCCGGCTGCCGTCGGCCTTCATCCCCTCGATCATCTTCCCCATCTTCCTCATCGTGGCCTTCAGCGGCTCGTTCAACGGCCTGCGCAACGCCAACGCCTTCAGCAACGCCATGTCGTGGTACGCGCCGTTGGCCGTGATCCAGGGGGCGGCGTTCGTCGGCGTAGGGGCCGGGTTCTCGGCCACGAGGGAGATCGAGTCCGGCTTCTACGATCGGCTGCTGCTGTCGCCGGCGCCCCTGATCTCGCTGCTCCTCGGCCCCGGGTTGGCCACCATCCTCCGGTCCCTGGTCCCGGTTGCGCTGGTGATCGCCGTCGGCCTGATCGGAGGAGCCGACCTTCCGGGCGGTGTCCTGGGCCTCGCCACCCTGTCCGTCGCCGCCATCGGCAGCGCCCTCCTCCACGCCTTCTGGTGCCTCGGCCTGGCCTTCCGGTTCAAGAGCCAACGGGCTGCGCCGCTCATGCAGATCGGTGTTTTCCTCACCAACTTCCTGGCCACCGCCCAGGTGCCGCTCCAGCTCATGACCGGCTGGCTGCACACCGTCGCCCGCATCAACCCGATGACCAACGTGTTCCGGCTGGGCCGGGCCGGTTGGATCGAGGAGGTCACCTGGCACAACACGGCGGGAGGTCTCGTCGCCCTCGTCGTGTTCGTCGGCCTCGCCTTCTGGTTCGCGTGGCGGGGCCTGCGTCGCATGGTGACGTGACGCCGTGCCGTGACCGGCATCCCTGGCATCGGCGGTGAAGTTGTCGTGGTTGTCGTCGTCATGAGGCAACAACCACGGCACGTTCAGGTGCGGGTCGGCGCCGAGCCTCGCCTCGGGTGCTCGATCCGCTTCAGCGGATGAGCTCGGCCATGGTTGCGGACCACCAGCGCTCGACGGCGGCCGTGGCCGGGTCGAGCCCCGCTCCGGAGGCGAGTGCCTTGGCCACCAGATCGAGCTGGGCCGACAGGTCGTCGGGCTGCGACGGCCGGAGGAAGAAGGCGTCGGGCAGACCGGCCAGATCGGCCAGGCCTTGCGCCTTGTCCTGGTAGTACTCACTGCTCGTCACCAGCAAGGTGGGAACCGCAGCCCGAAGCGCGAACAGCGCGGCGTGGTAGGAGTGGACGACCGCAGCTTCAGCGCCGGCCATGACACCGGCCAGCAGCGTCGGATCCCCGCGGCACTCGAGCACCCGCCACCGAGCCCGTCGAGGGTCGGCCCCCGCTGCGAGGCGTGAGAGGGTCACGACCTCGGGATGGGCCGGGTGCTCGTTGACCACGACGCCGAGCACCGTGAACCCCCGAGCGACGGCCACTCGGTCGACGGACTGGGCCCACACCTCGAGGTCGACGGCACTGGTGCCGACGTAGTCGGCCTCGCGGACGGTGATGGCGAGGTACGGCTCGTCCACCCCGGCGAGGGCCAGAGCAGGCGCCACGACGGCCCGGTCGGCGCCGGCCAGGAGCAGGGCGTCGTCCCCGGTCAGTTCCGCACCAGCCCGGTCGTGCCCTGGCGCCGGGTCGAGGATGACAGCCGAGCCGGCATCCCGCACCGAGGTGTGGAGGGCACCGCCGAAGAGGGCATCGGCGAGGGCGCGAGCTCCATCATCGAGCGGACCGATGCCCTGGCCCGATGCGACGTAGGCGACGCCCGCCTCCGTCAGGGCGGCGGCCAGGACCAGACGGGGTGCGATCAAGGTGTCGGCCCACAGTGACGTGACGCTGCCGCCGCCGAGGAACAGGGCGCCGACGTACCCGTCGGGTTCGACCGGCCGGTAGCGCTGCGAGCCGACGCCGGTGATGGTGGCCGCTTCCGCCACCTCGGTCGTGAGACCGGCAGCCAGGTCGTCACGGTGCAGCCCCCGTACGGCCTCGATCAACGGGCCCATCCAGATCGCATCGGGCCCGAGCCCCTGCGGCTCCGGTCCGTCGGTCACGACATCGATGTCGTAGCCGGGCGCAAGGCGGCGCACCTGTCCGAGGGCGGCGGCGACGATGGCGTCATCACCGAGGTTGGCCACGCCGCCGGGACCGATGACCAGCAGGCGGGGCCGTGACGCGACCTCATGGACGCCCGGTCCTCGTGGTGCGAGCTCCGGGCGCCGGGCGACAGCCGTCGGAGAGGCCCACAGCGGTCCGAGCTGGGGGTGGGCTGCGAACGCCACCACGCCCGCGGCATCGAGTCGACCGTCCGAGTTGAACATGCGGCTCACCCGGTCGGGACCGATCCGGAGCTCGGGAACCGAGAGGTGGAACGGCTGCGGCAGCTCCGTGTACCGACCGACGACCACCGGCACGTAGCCGATCAGCTCTCGGGCTCGAACCAGGCGGTGGACCAACGCCCAGTCGTCGACGTGTTCCACGGCGGGATCCTCGAGCCAGCCACCCAGCATCCGCAGCACGTCGACGTCGACCACGGCCATCGTGTCGATGTAGTTGCTCCGGAACCACGGCTCGGCCAGCGGCTCGTTCGACATGACGCCGGCGGGGTCCCCGGCGGCGTTCCGCTTGAGGACGTTGCCGTAGGTGAACGCGGCTCCGTACTCCACGGCCACGGCCAGGAGGGCAGCCACACCTGCCGGCGATGCGGTGTTGTCGGCATCGAGGACGAAGGCGTGGCCGGTGCGAACGGTGTGCAGCAGGACGTTGCGGGCCCGCGCCGGACCGAGGTTGACCTGGGCGGTCACCACCCTGACCCGTGGATCGGCGGCCTGCAGATGCGCCGCGACCCGTGCAGTCTCATCGACCGATCCGTCGTCGAGGATCAGCAGCTCGCCCTGCTGATCGGCGGGGAGGCCGTCGAGCAGGGCCAGGCCGGAAGTGACCGCCGTGGCCAGAACACTCCCGTGGTTCCAGCAGATGGTCAGAACGCTGAGCCCCGCCTTCGTCTCCGGTGACGGGCCGAGCGCAGCCACGAGCCGGGCGCTCTCGCTCTGGCGGGCCGGGGTCGTGACCGACCGCTGCAAGGTCTGCGCGTGGCCGGCGAGGGCGCGGTCGAGGGCGGCCAGGTCCTGGTCGAGGTCAGCTCGGAGCCGGTGGATCTCGGCGCCGAGGGCGGTGACGCCGGCCCGGCCCTCATCGCTCAAGCTCACGGACCGAACCTCGATGGCCATGAGGCGGGCTTCGAGCGCGGCCACGTCGGCGGCCGTGCTGCGCAGCGTCGTGTTGACCGCCTGCTGGTTGTCGGTCAACCACTCCAGCCGGCCCGGCGACGCCTTGAACTGCCCCGCCCAGCGACGGACCCGGGCCACAACCCGGTTCGTCCCGGTGGCTCCGCCGGCGGGTTTCTCGGTGGGTTGCTCAGCCACGGGTCCCCGCCGACGGCCACTGGGCGGCCATGCCCCCCAGATCCCGTTCGGCCGATCCTCGGAGCATCCAGGAGGCGGCCCGATCGAGCAGGTGATCACAGGCTCGGGGATCGATGGATGCGAGGTCGTCACCGGAGAGGACGAGATCGGCGAGGGCGCCGGGGAGCCGGGACCGGAGGAGCTCGGCTTCCGGGCCGGGCATGACCTGGACCGGCAGGCATCCGTGTTCGAGGCTCTCGATGAGCCGGAGGGGATCGAGCGTGCCTTCGGCGCGCCACCACAGCCGGATCCGGGCAGCGCGGAGCATCCGAGCGATGGCGACCGGGCCGATCACCGGCCGTTGGTCGGCCGCCCAGCCGATCCCGGTGAGGTAGCAGATGCCGGGACCCCAGCATGCGTCGGCCAGGTCGGCTAGGGCCGAAGCCGAGAAGTCGTTGGTGACCAGCGGATCGGCCGGCTCGACCAGGACCCACCCGAGGGAGCGGCGGCGGTTGGTGGCCACGGCCGCCAGCACCTCACGTCGCTTGGCGGCGACCGGCCGCAACGGGATCATCCCGTCCTCCCAGCCGACGACGACCTCGCCCACGTCCCCGGCGGGCTGATCCGTGGCGGCCAGGGCGCCCTCGACGCGGGAGCGCAGGCTGGGACCCGCAACCGCCGTCGTGGGCGGAGCCACGATGACGGGGCCGTCCGGCTCGCCGAGGTGTCGCTGCCACGCGCGAGCCAGTGCGTCGTCAGCCGGTAGATGGGCAAGGAGCTGACGGACGTACTCGGGGTGCTCGACGGTCGACGGCCGGTCGGCCAACGCGGTGACTGCGTCGGCCGTGGGCGGCTGCCCGGCGTCGTCGAAGGCAGCACATCGGGCGAGCGCTCCGACGAGGGAGAAGCAGGTCATGGTGCGCAGGCACTTGACACACCGACCGCAGTTCGTGGCGGCGGCGCCTTCCCAGCAGACGTGCAGCGACTCCATGGCGAGCGGATCCCGAGCGATGATCGTCGCCTTCTCAACCCGGTCGAGCGCGGCCAGGTGGTGGATCACCTCGACGCGGCTGGTGTGCCACAGCGGATCGAGATCCACATGGCTGCCCCACGGTGGCGAGTCGTCCAGCGTCCAGGAGGAGGCGATGGTCAACCGGTCGAGCACCGGGGCGAGGATCAGACCGCATGTGAGCAGGACCGCCCCGTGGGATTGCTCCCACGGCAGGTGGGGGTCGATGAGGGAACGGACGTCGGTCTCGATGTCGATCAGCTCGACGCCGAGTGCGCACGCGACCGTCTTCGTCCGCTGGCGGATGGATGCCTCTACCGATGCCGTGCGGGCGGGGTTGACGCCGAAGACCGACAGCAGGTGGGTGACCGAACGCTCGGCGGGATCGTTCTGCAGCTCGAGGTAGCTGGACCAGCTGTCGATCCCCCGCGTGAAGAAGAGGCCGTGGCCCCTGCCGGTCTCGGCCGGGTCGGTCGGCTGGGCGGTGGCCCGCACCCTGGGCGCACGCCAGCCCCACCAGCTCGCCATCAACCCGGTCGCGGCGGCGGCTGCCTCCACGACGACGGGATCAGCGGGAGCGTCGAGGTCGACGTCCTCGGACAGCGCAGCGGCGAGGACGGCGGCGATCGGAACCCATGGGGTCGCGCTCAGGTCGAGGCGGCCGGCCAGGCGACGCGGGAACCCGATTGTGATGCTGCTCGCCGGCGCGATGGTTTCCCGGTCGCTCTCGAAGCCGACCGAGACGCTGATGCGTTCGCCCTCGACCGACAAGGTTGGTGCATGGACGCGCATGTTCGCGGGGACTGTAGATCGGCGCAGTTCTCAGCCGTAGGCACGCCGACCGTCGAAGAGGCGGCCGATGAGGATGAGCACCACCAAGGCGCCGAGGACGACGATGGCCAGGGTACGGGCGATGGTCGGTAGACGTTCCTTGGCCCCGGCGAAGGTGCCGGTGTCGATGACCGATCCGTCGGCGTGACCGGTACGGATCCGGCCCACGCATTCGTCCCGGGCGGTGGGGACCATCGATCGGTACCGGCCCCGTACGAGGTTCGCGCCCACCAGGTAGGACTCATCGAGATCGATGAACCTGACGTTGTGGTCCGAGGGGTAGTCGACCTCGAGGGCATCGACCCCGGCCTCGCCCGACCGCACCCCGATGATGCGGAAGTTGACGGTCGAACCCTCGATGGCGGTGGCCTTGCCGACGAACTCGACGGTCGCCCGGGGCGGCCGGCACGTCGCCTCCGCCTCCGCCTGCGCCAAGGCCGAATGCGGGGCACTGAGAGCGAAGGTCACTGCGCCGAGGACCTGCGCGAACAGGTAGGGCCGTCGTCGACGGAAGCCGTGTGGCTCCGACGCAACCAGCGCCGTGCCGGCTGGGCCGCCTCGCCTCTCGGCTCGGCTCCTTTGCGACGTGGCGACGATGGCGACGATGGCGACGATGGCCCACACGACCGGACGCACGGACCGATCGTACGGCGGTCGTCGCGCCAGCGAGCATCGCCGAGGCAGTGGCCCGGCGTTCTGCGCACGGGAAGCGTCCGCCCGGGGCGTCATCGGTACGCAGAACCGGCATCGCGACTGGCTGGGCCGGCCGGCCGCAGCGCCATCCCCGGCGGGTACCGTGCGGCTCGTGCCTGGCGCCCCCTCTGACGCTGACCTGACGGCCGCGCCCTCCGCCGCGGCCGACCGTGCGGCCGTCACCCACCTGCTGGGTCGTCCCCCGCAGGCGAACTTCCACGTCATGGCTCGCCACGGTGACGGCAGCCCACTGGTCATCCGCAACGACCCCTTCCTGGACGACGGCACGCCCATGCCCACCCGCTGGTGGCTCGTGGGCGACCCGGAGCGCACCTGGGTGAGCCGGCTCGAGAGCTCGGGCGGTGTCGGCGAGGTCGAGTCGCTGCTCGGCCTCGACGTCGTCGCTGAGGCCCATGAGCGCTACGCCGCCGAGCGTGACGCTGCGGTCCCGGTGACCCACAGCGGTCCCCGGCCGTCGGGGGGGGTCGGTGGGACGCGGAGGGGAGTCAAGTGCCTCCACGCCCACTACGCCTGGTTCCTCGTCGGTGGTGACGACCCGGTCGGGAGCTGGGTGGCCGACCGCCTTCGTGAGCGCGAGGGAGCGACGCACCGGTGAGCGACGCAACTCGCCACTCGGGAAGGAGGGTGGCGGCGATCGATGTCGGCACCAACTCCACCCGGCTGCTCGTCGCCGAGGCCGACGGTCGGGGCGGCCTCATCTCCCACGAACGCCACAACCACATCACCCGGTTGGGTCAAGGCGTCGACCGTGCCGGCGCCCTCGTCCCGGCGGCGATCGAGCGCACGGTCTCGGTGCTGCAGGCGTACCGGAAGGTCATGGACGGGCTCGGTGTGCGACCGGGTGATGTGCGGATGACCGCCACCTCCGCCGCTCGGGACGCGGTCAACCGGGAGGACTTTTTCTCCGCCGCCGAGCTCGCCATCGGCCGCCGGCCCGAGCTGCTGACCGGCGACGACGAGGCCCGCCTCTCCTTCCGCGGTGCGACCAGTGGGCTCGACCCGGCTCGGGGCCCGTTCCTCGTGTTCGACCTGGGAGGGGGTTCCACCGAGTTCGCGATCGGGACGACCGACGTGGAAGCTGCGCTGTCGATCGACGTGGGCTGTGTCCGCCTGACCGAGAAGTACCTCGAGCACGACCCGCCGCAACCTGAGGAGCTGGTGTCCGCCATCTCCCTCACCGAGGCCTGGCTCGACGACGTGGCCCGCGAGGTTCCGGGCTCGCGCACCGCCTCGACCGTCATCGGGTTGGCGGGGACGGTCACCACCATCGCGGCCGTCGAGCTCGGCATGGGCACCTATGACCGCGACCTGATCCACCACTTCGTCCTGACTCGCGAGGCGGTCGAGGACGTGTTCCGAACCCTCGCCACCGAGGGTCGGGCCGACCGCATCCACAACCCGGGTCTCGAAGAGGCGCGCGCCGACGTGATCGTGGGCGGTTGCTGCGCCCTCGTTGCCATCATGCGGTTCTTCGGTCTCGACCGGATCCTCGTGTCGGAGGCCGACATCCTCGATGGGTTGGCCCTCAGCCTGCTCGACTGACCTCCTGCGCCACCACTTCGATGTGGCACGCTGCCGCCGTGCGCTACATCGTCTACGGCGCAGGAGCGATCGGCGGGGTGGTCGGTGCCCGGCTGGCCGAGAACGGGCACGATGTGGTGCTCATCGCTCGAGGCGGCCATGGCGCCGCCATCAGGCGCGACGGACTTCGCATCGAGGCACCCGCTGGGTCGGTTGTGGTCCGGCCAGCGGTGGTCGAGCATCCCGGCGAGCTGAGCTTCGGAGCGGACGACATGGTGTTGCTGGCGGTCAAGGGCCAGGACTCGGTCGCGGCCCTCGACGCTCTGGCCGGGGTTGCGTCGGTCGAGCTTCCCGTCGCCTGCCTGCAGAACGGGGTCGACAACGAACGGGTTGCCCTCGTGCGGTTCCGGACCGTCCTCGGCGTCTCGGTCATGTGCCCCGCCGGTCACCTGGAACCCGGGGTGGTACGGGCTTACTCCTCCCCGATCACCGGCATCCTCGATGTCGGGCGCTACCCGAGCGGAACCGATGCGACCTCCGAGGAGCTTGCCGCCGCTTTCCGGAGCTCCACCTTCGATGCGGTGGCGAGGACGGACATCATGCGGTGGAAGTGGGCCAAGCTGCTGCTGAACCTGGGAAATGCGGTCGAGGCGGTGTGCGGTCCGCCGGCCCGGGCCGGACGGATCGGTGACCTCGTGCGCGAGGAGGGCGAAGCGGTGCTTCGAGCGGCGAGGATCGACTTCGCCTCCGGCGAGGAGGATCGAGCCCGGAGAGGCACGCTCCTGCAGGTGCAACCGGTGGAGGGCCAGAAGCGGTCCGGTGGATCCTCCTGGCAGAGCCTGGAACGCCGGACCGGCTCCATCGAGACGGATCATCTGAACGGCGAGATCGTGGTGCTCGGTCGGCTGCACGGTGTGCCGGTTCCGGTCAACGAGCGCCTTCAGGGGCTGGCTCGACAGATGGCGCACGATCGCGCCGCCCCCGGTCTCGTCTCCGAGGACGAGTTCCTCACCTCGCTCTCGATCTGAGCGCTCATCGGTTCACGCGTCGGTCAACCCGACCGAACTTGTCGTGGTTGTTGCTTCTGACGCAGGGCGTTCGGCGATCAGGCCGATCGGTGGCGGTGCCAGGCCCGGTAGCCGCCGTCCAGGTCGGTGGCCCGATGCAGGCCGAGCTGCTGGAGGCAGGTGGCGGCCAGGGTCGATGCGTACCCGTCGTTGCACACGAGCACCACCGTCATGTCGGTGGAGGTCGCCGCCTCGAGACGGTTCGGGCTGGTGGGATCGAGCCGCCATTCGAGGACGTTGCGTTCGACCACCACCGCACCGGGGAGCTCACCCTCCGCCGTCCGATCCGATTCGGGGCGCAGATCGACGACGAGCGTGCCCTGCGCCAGCAGGTCGTCCAACTCCGCCGGGCCCGGCCGATGGGGAAGGGCGGCCCGAGCCTCAGCCAACATTCGGTCGATGGCAGCGTCCGGGGAGGAGGTCATGAACCGACCCGAGCGTAGGACCCCGGGCCGACGCTACGCAGCGGCGTCGATCAACCCGCGTCGCCGGTTGATGGACTTCTCGGCCACGTTGAAGATGCTGTCCACCCCGATGCCGATGAGGAGGATCAGGATCATGGCGGCGTACATCTGGGTGTACGCCAGGTTCGTACGTTGGATGTCGAGGTAGCCGCCGATGCCGGGGTTGCCGGTGGCGGCCCCGATGAGCTCACCGGCCATGAGGCTGCGCCAGGAGAACGCCCAGCCCTGCTTGAGCCCGGAGACGAAGGCGGGAAGCGACGCCGGGAGGACGACCTCCTTCCACAGCGTGAACCGCCGGGCGCCGAGCACCCGGCCGGCCCGCATGAGGATCGGCGGCACCTGGTCCGACCCGGCGAGGATGCCGTTCGCGACCGAGGGCGCGGCCCCGATGACGACCACGAACATGATCGCGCCCTCTCCCAGCTTGAAGAGCACGAGTGCCATCGGGTACCAGAGCACCGAAGGCATCGTCTGCAGCCCGGTCACGAGCGACGCTGCACCGGTGCGCAGCACCTTCACCTGCGACATGAGGGCGCCGATCACGGTCCCGATGGAGACGGCGAGGCTGAACCCGAGGAGTGCTCGCCGCAGGGTCGTGAAGACCAGGCCCGAGCGGGTGAACTCACCACTGGTCAAGGAGTCCCAGAACTGCCTGAGCACCGGATCGGGCCCGGGCAACACGTAGTTCGGCTTCCAGTTCGAAGCGGCGACAAGCTGCCACAGGAGCAGGACGGACAGGAGGGCCAGCACTTTGGGCCACGCCGCGTTCCAGGTTCGGGCCCCGAACGACGTGCGCTCCCGGCCGGCGAGCTCCAGGGCGTCGAGCCCGGCCAGCTCACGGTCGATGTCGGCGGCGGCGACGGTGTCGCTGGCTATTTGCAGGGTCGTGTCAGGCATGCCGGGCGACCTCGCTCCGGAGTTGGAGGGTGATCTCGGCTGCCATCGCCGAGACCGTCGGGTCGTCGATGCGACGGGGCCGGGGGATGTTGTTCGGGAACTCGCAGGCGACGCGGCCGGGCCGGGATGACAGCAGGACGACCCGATCGGCCAGTCGGGCGGCTTCGCGCACGTTGTGGGTGACGAACAGGCACGTGAAGCCCCGCTCGGTCCACAGTCGCTCCAGCTCGTCGTGGAGCAGGTCGCGGGTCATGGCGTCGAGGGCACCGAAGGGTTCGTCCATCAGCACGATGTCGGCGTCCTGGGCGAAAGCTCGGGCCAGGGCAACTCGCTGTCGCATGCCACCGGACAACTCGTGGGGGCGCTTGTCACCGAACTCGTCGAGGTGCACCGATGCGAGGAGCTCCTGGACCCGCGCCTTGCGCTGGCTGCGGCCGGCACCCTGCAACTTGAGGGCGAGCTCGATGTTCCTCGTCACCGTGAGCCACGGGAAGAGCGCAGATTCCTGGAACATCAGCGCCGTCCTGCCGGCGGTCGAGACCGTACCGGCGGTCGGCCGGTCCAGCCCGGCGACCAGGTTCAGCAGCGTCGACTTGCCGCAACCCGAGGCGCCGATGAGGCAGACGAACTCTCCCGCCTCGGCCTTCAGCGACACCCGGTCGAGGGCGTGGACGGCCGTCGCGCCGGAGCCGAACATCTTCGACACACCGTCGAGCCTGACCTCGGCTCCCGAGGTGGATGGTGCACTCGCGGCACCTCGGGTGCCGATGCCCTCGGCAGGGGGTGTGGCCAGATCGGTCATGGGAAAGCTCAGTCTCCTGTCGGTGCCGGGACGCCTACGCGCCGGTCACGGTCGGTTCGCCGGCAGCCTCGAGAGCGTCGTTCAGCGCCTCGAGGTCGTAGATGCCGGAGATGTCGCTGCTGTCGAGCAGTTCGACCGAGGCTGCGTTCTCGGCCGCCTTCTGGATGCTCGAGGTGATCGGGTCATCGGTGAAGGTGAGGTTCTCCCAGGCCGCGTCGATGACCTCGGGCGTCAGCGCCTTGTCCGTGATCTTCTTGATGCCGGCGTTGGTGATGGTCTTGGCCTCGTCGGAGTTGTCGTTGATGTACGTGCTGGCCTCGATCTGACCGACGAGCAGCTGCTTGACCACGTCGGGATGATCCTCGAGGAACGTGGTGGCGACGACGAGCACGGTCGTCGCGAACTTCCCGCCGGGCCAGAGCTCCTGCTCGTCGAGCAGCTCGTGCCCCCCGCCTTCGAGAACGAGCCGGGAGGCCCAGGGTTCTGGCACCCAGGCCCCGTCGATGTCACCGGCCTTGAACGCATCGAGGGTCAGGCTGTTCTCCTGGGGCGCGATCTTCACGTCGCCACCACCCTCCAGGGTGGTCTTGAACCCTTGCTCCTCGAGCCAGGCCCGGGCGGCCACGTCCTGGGTGTTGCCCAGCTTCGGCGTGGAGATGGTCTTGCCCTCGAGGTCGGCCGGGGTCTTGATGTCGGAGCTGACCACGAGCGAGGCTCCGCCCGACGCCGCCCCCGAGACGATCCTGATCGCCTCGCCGCCGGACTTCTGGAACAGGTTGGTGGCCGGCCCGGGACCGATGTAGGCGGCGTCGATGGCGCCGGCCGTCAGTGCCTCCGAGGCGGCGGTGCCGTCGGCGAAGGTCACGGTCTCGAGCTTGTTCTCGCCCAGGGCCTTCTCGTAGATGCCCTTGTCGACCCCGACGATCGGAGTGGCGTGGGTGACGTTGGGGAAGTACCCGAGCCGCACCGTGACCGCATCGGCCCCGCCGGTCTGTGCGGTCGTGATCTTGCTGTCGCTGCCGCCGCATGCGGTGGCTGCCACGAGGACCATGGCCGCCATGGCCGCGATGAGCGATCGGATCGTGGACCTGCGGTTCATCGCTACCTCCCCGTCATTGTCGAGTATGTCTATAGGAAAACATGGACCGAGGCAAATCGCAACGCATCAGCCGGCTTCGATCACATCCCGATCTCCTAAGGTGCGCCTCCGTGGCCGTCAGCAACCGTCCCCCCGCCGGGCCCGACTCCCTCTCGGGTCAGGGCACCGTGACGTGGCAACCTCGGCGTGACGGCACGACCAACGTCGAGCGGTTCATGGCCGAACACGGCATCGACTCGTTCGAGCATCTGCTGCGCCGTTCGATCGACGACCCGGCGTGGTTCTGGGACGCAGTCGTCGAGTTCCTCGGGTTGCCCTTCGATCAGCCCTATGACGAGGTCCTGGACGTCTCGGACGGGATCGCATGGGCGCGGTGGTTCACCGGGGGCACGACCAACCTGGCGGCGGCATGCGTCGACCGGTGGGCGGGGTCCACGCCCGACGCGCTGGCGGTGGTGTGGGAGGGAGAGGACGGCGAAGTCCGAGAGACCACCTACGGCCAGCTCCGCCGCCAGGTGGACACGTTGGCCGCCCTGCTGCAGGGGCGGGGGATCGGCCCGGGCGACACCGTCGGAATCTTCCTGCCGATGGTGCCCGAAGTGGTCGTCGCCGCCATGGGGGTGGCCAAGGTTGGAGCCGTCTTCCTGCCCCTGTTCTCCGGTTACGGATCCGATGCCGTAGCCGTTCGTCTGGCCGACGCCGGCGTCGAGGCCCTGATCACGGCCGACGGCTTCCGGCGCCGGGGGAAGGACGTGGAGATGCTGGCCGTGGCGAGGGCCGCCGCCACCGACGTCGACGCGCTCGCCACGATCGTCGTGGTCTCCCACCTGGGACGCCCTGCGCTCGACGCCGAGGCCGGGGAGCTGCCCTTTCCTGAGCCGTCGGATGAGGCGTTCCTCACGAGGATGGTCGACAGCGAACACCCCCTGTTCATCGCCTACACGTCAGGAACGACCGGACGACCCAAGGGCTCGGTCCACGTCCACGCCGGTTTCACGGCCAAGATCGCCGAGGAAGCCGCCTTCCAGTTCGACGTCCGGCCCGGAGACCGGCTGTTCTGGTTCGCCGACTTCGGATGGATCATGGGGCCGTGGGAGATCGTCGGCGCCTTGGCCAACGGGGCCACCGTGTGCCTGTTCGAAGGTGCGCCGGACTGGCCCGCGCCGGACCGGGTGTGGGACTTCGTGGAGCGTCACCGGGTCACCGTGCTCGGCATCTCTCCCACCTTGATCCGTGCCCTCATGGCGCACGGAGCCGGACCGGTGCGGGCCCACGACCTTTCCCGCCTGCGGATCCTCGGCTCCACCGGTGAGCCCTGGAACCTCGGACCCTGGCACTGGTACTCCGAGGTGGTCGGCGGTGGCCGTTGTCCGGTCATCAACATCTCCGGAGGGACCGAGGTCGGTGCCTGCTTCCTGTCGCCGCACCCGGTGCAGGACATCACCCCGATGACCCTCGGTGGACCGGCCCTCGGCATGGCCGTCGATGTGTTCGACGACGACGGCCACCCGGTGCGCGACCAGGTCGGCGAGTTGGTGTGCACGGCCCCCTGGCCGGGCATGACCCGAGGCTTGTGGAAGGCGCCCGAGCGGTACCTCGAGACCTATTGGAGCCGTTGGCCCGACGTGTGGGTGCACGGTGATTGGGCTTCGATCGAGGACGGCCGGTGGTATTTGCACGGCCGCAGCGATGACACCATCAAGGTGGCGGGCAAGCGGCTCGGCCCGGCGGAGGTCGAATCGGCCCTCGTGTCGCACCCGTCGGTGTCGGAGGCGGCGGCGGTGGGTCTGCCCGACGAGTTGAAGGGCCAGGCGCTGTGGGCGTTCGTCGTGCTCGCGGCCGAGGTCGACGCCACCGAGCGCCTCCGGCAGGAGCTGGTCGACGTGGTCGGTGAGCACCTGGGGCGGTCGTTCAGGCCGAGCGCCGTCCGCTTCGTCACCGCCCTGCCCAAGACCCGAAGTGCCAAGGTGGTACGGCGGGCCATCCGCGCCACGGCGATGGGCACCGACCCCGGAGATCTGTCGTCGCTCGAGGACCCTGCAGCCATAGACGCCGTCCGGGTGGCCCGCTGATGGGCTCGACCATGTTGTTCGGGCGACGGGTGACGCTCCGGCCCCTGGTGCTCGCCGACTTCAACGCCTGGCGGGAGGTGCGCTCCCGCTGCGGGGAGTGGCTCACCCGATGGGAGCCGGCGCGGCTCGCCGGTCAACCGGACCCCTCCTACGATCGTGATGCGTTCGCGGTTCGATGCAGCGCCCGCCAACGAGAGCGTCAGCTCGGGACCGGGCACGGCTTCGGGATCTTCGCCGAGCAGGAGCTCTGTGGCGAGATCAACCTTTCGACGGTGCAGCGGGGGCCGTTCCAGAACGCCTACGTGGGGTATTGGATCGACGAGAAGCAGGCCGGTCAAGGCTATGTGCCGGAGGCACTGGTGGTCCTGGCCCGCTTCGCCTTCGACGACCTGGCGCTCCACCGGATCCAGATCGCCATCATCCCGAGGAACCGGGCCAGCCGCCGGGTCGTCGAGAAGCTCGGTCTGCGCGAGGAGGGGGTGGCCCAGCGCTACCTCGAGATCAACGGGGTCTGGGAAGACCACGCGCGGTTTGCCCTCACCGCCGAGGACTGGCAGGAACGACGGCTCGAGCTCGAAGAGGCCTGGCTCGCGCCGTAGGCACCGCGCCTTCGGCGCGCCGACCGCTGCCGACCGCCGATTGCGCCTTGTCGTAGGCATCCACGTCGGTCCTAGTCGCCGTTGCGTGGTGCGCCTTCGGCGCGCTGTCTCCTCGTTCCGTCGAAGCGGGTCCTCGCTGCGCTGCGGCGCTTCGACGGGCTCGTTCGCGCCCTCTCGAGCGGGGCGAACGCTTGGTGATGTTGCAGGGTCAGGTGGCTTGCCGGGCGGGGGTTCGGGGCGGCGGCTTGCCGGGCGGTCAACGATGATGAGCCCGCCGAAGGCGGTCCATCAGATTTGCAGCCGGACCTTTGGTGTTCGGCCGCGACGCGTCAGGTTCTGCGACGACGTGCCAGAAGGCGTTCTCGGAACGCGGGCTGGCTCATGGACCACACCTGCGGCTCGAGCTCGAGCTCGACTGCCTCGGCGTGGGTGTCGATGTCGGCGACGGCGGCGATCGTCGCCTTGATGCGCTCGACGAGCTCGGGCGGGCCGGACGCCGCTCGGGCCGCGAGCTCGAGCGCCGTGGGCAGCAGGTCGTCGTCGGGCATGCAGCGCCATACCAGCCCGCAACGCTCTGCCTCGCGCCCGTCCAGCACCTCCCCGAACAGCACAGCCGCCGCAACTACCTGCGGACCGGCGATGCGTCGGAGCATCCACGTATGGCCGCCACCCGGGTGCAGACCGAGTTGCAGGAACCGGGTGTCGAACCGCGCCCGGGGAGCGGCGAGGCGGAGGTCGCAGGCCAGCGCCAGGTTCATGCCGGCACCGACCGCAGCCCCGTTGACGGCGGCGATGGTGGGCCTCGGTGAGCGCGCGACGCGGAGGAACCCTTCGTAGATGCGCAGCAGCCCGTCCCGCTGGGAGGACCCCAGATGCGACAGATCGGCGCCGGCGCAGAAGGCCGGCGCCGCCCCCGTGATCACGATGGCGCCGACGTCATCGTCGGACTCGGCGGCGGTCAGCGCCGCTTCGAGCTCCTCCACCATGTCCAGGGAGAGGGCGTTGCGACGATCGGGGTCGTCGAGGGTGATGATCGCGACCCGATCATCGACGGCGGTACGGACGACGGTCATCGACGGCCCGGTCCCCCGGATCAGCTCACGGTCGGTTGGTCACGGACGACGGCGGGGGAGCGACGGAAGAACGTCTCGACCTCCTCGTCGTAGTGGTAGATGGGCTCTGGTCCCACCGTACGCCGGAGCCGGACCGACTGGCAGAACTCCTCCACGGCACCGGCGGAGGTGTGGTCGTAGCGGAACCCGGCCTGCTTCAACCGGCGGTTGTCGATCCCCCGCCCGTACTTGAGCAGGTCGATCAGCTCGGGGGGCAGGTCGACGCCGAGGCGGCGCAACGGGGCGGTGGCCAGGCTCGCGCCGGCGAACGGCAGTGCGACGGTGCGCTTGCCACAGATCTTGGCGACCTCGCTCCACGGTAGGAGTCCGTCACCGGCCACGTTGAAGATCCCGGGTACCTCCTGATCCAGCACGAACAGGATGGCCCGCAGCACGTCGTCCTCGTGCACGAACTGGAACCGGGGGTCGAAGCCGAGCACCGACGGTACGAGCGGCAGTTCGAGCGCCTTCGTGAGGGGCGTGGCGATGTCCTTGCCGATGACGTTCGAGAACCGCAGGAGCGAGACCATGACGTGCGGGTTGTCGATGGCGAAGTCTCGGACGTAGCCCTCCACCTCGAGCAGGCTCCGCTCCACCCGGGTGCGGGCCGGGCTCTTGCGGCGGAAGTCCTCACGGCACCACACCGGATCCTGCGTCGAGGCGCCGTACACGAGAGCGGAGGATTTGACCACGACGTCGCGGACGGTGCTGCCCGGTGCGGACGCGGCAGCGAAGAGGTTCATGGTGCCGATGACGTTGATCTCGTGCAGCAGGCGTCCGGCCATCTGGGTTGAATCGACGACGAGGAACGTGTGGACGACGGTGTCCACCTTGGTGGCCTTCACGATGCGGTTCAGGATCGAGTAGTTCTCGTCGCTGCGGACGTACTCCGTGCGTTCCAGCTTCACCGTCGGCTCGAGTCGGTCGAGGCCGATGATGACGTCGACCCCGGGGTCGGCTTCGAGGGCCTGGGCCAGGCGACCGCCCCAGAAGGTGCCCAGACCGGTGATGAGGACGCGTCGTCCCATCGTCAGCCCGACCAGACCGAACGCCGCTGTTGGAGCATGTCGAACAAGCTCTCCTGGATGCGCTGACGGATCGCTTCGGACTCGTCCATGATGCGGCTGCGTGAGTAGCGCGGCTGGTCAGGAGGTACGTCGTCGAAGCCCACCGGGTCGAGCACCCGCAGCTTGAACTTGGCCGGGAAGTGGAGCAGCGTGCCCAACACCGGGCCGAAGGCCAACATGTTGGCGGTCACCGGGAAGTAGGGCACGCCGATCGCCTTGGCCAGGGCGGGGATCTTGAACATGATCGGCATAGACTCCTCGGCTCCCACGACAGCGATGGGGATGATCGGTACGCCGGCGCGCATGGCGATCTCGACGAACCCGCCTCGCCCGAAGCGCCTCAGTCGATACCGCTCGGCGTAGGTCTTGGCCGGTCCCTTCGAGCCTTCGGGGAACACGAGGGTGAGCTGGCCCTGCTCGCGCAGGAGACGGTAGGCGTTGTCGGGGTGGGCGACGACCCCGCCGTTGCGGGCCCAGAGGGTACCGACGACGGGCATGCCCTTGAAGATGTGGTCGGCCAGGGCGTACACGGGCCGACCCACCTCTGTCTCGATGCCGTGCATGATCGCCGGGGCATCCGAGGGCACGGCTCCGGCGTGGTTGGCCACGATCAGCGCGCCACCATGGGCGGGGATCTTGTCGAGACCCTCCCACTCGACCCGGAACCACGAGTCGTAGATGGGTTGGTAGAGCCGGTGGGCGAGCTCCCGCATGTGCTGGCTCCGACCCCATTCGTCGACGTCGCTGCGCCGGGGATCGGGGAGCGGTGCGTCCTCCTCGGCCAACGGAGGCAGCGCCACCGGCACCAGAGCCGCAGGGTTGCCGATCGCGGCTTGCCGTCGTTCGGTCACACCTCCGTCGGCGCGAGATGGTGATCGGCGATCGTCGGTCTCAGGGGTCCCGGCCATGGCCTCGGATGCTATTCCCATAGACCGGCCCATCCCACCGGCCCGGCTCTCCGGGTGTCGATCCCCGAGTCGGTCACGGCCGAGCGGGACAATGGAGGTGTGCCTCTCCGCGGCTCGTCCCGGTTCACGATGCGGTCGTTGCTGGCCGATCTCGGCGGTGGTACCTCGCCGTGCGCCCCGGTCGACCCTGATGCGGTCGGTGAGCTGCTGGTCTGGTTCCGGGCCGAGTGCGAGGCGTTGGTCAGCGGCTGCGACCCCGCCGTGCTGCCCCTGCGGTTGCCCAAGGGACGCATCTCGGATCTCCTGGCGTGTGAACGTGGCACCGTTGCTGCCCTCGGCGAGGCGGGGCTCACCGAGCCCTTGGTCCGTGGCCGCCTCACCGACGTGCTCGTGGCCCAACACGTGACCTTCGGGATCGGGACCGACGTGGAGCTCGAAGTGCACGACGCACTCGCGGCCGCGGCCTCCGATGTGATCGACTGGCTCGAACAGGTCTCGGAACCGGTCCGAGCCGGGGTCTGGGCCCACGCCCGAGCGACCGCTGCGGGTCTGGTGAGGGACTGGGGGCCGATCGAGCGCTCGTGGTGGCCTCGTCTACAGGAGCGACTGACCGTCCCGGTCGCCGACGGTGCTCTCGTGTTGTCGGCCCAGTTCGACCTGGTGCTGGGCGGTGCACCCACCGATCGTCCCTGGGTGGTCCTCGAGGCCAAGTCCGGCTCGGTGGCCGACCGCCACCGCACCGACCTGTACTGGTACGCCCTGGTTGCGACGCTCCGCCACGGGCATCCGCCCTCGCTGTGTGCCACCTGGTTCGCGGGTGACGGTGGCCTCGTGCCGGTGCCGGTGTCACTGGGGGCGCTCGAGGCCGCTGGTCAGCGTGGGCTGGCCGCGCTCGCCCGTCTGGTGGAACTGGTGGAGGATCGTCCGCCCGATGCCCGTCCCCATGCCGGGTGCGCGTGGTGCCCGGCGCTCGATCGCTGCGAGCCGGGTCTGGCGCGCACCGGTGCCGATCAGGGTGTCACCGAGCTGATCGACGCCGGCACACGCTGGTGACCGACCATCTGACGCGAGGGGCGACGTTCCAGCGTGCGGCGGCCGGCGCGTTGGCGCCGATCACCGTTCAGCTGCATCGAGGCGACGGGGTGAAGTCGCCATGGGAACAGTGGATCAACCTCGACGTCCGGGCGGTCGAGCGCGCCGCAGCCTGCGCCCACGCCATCGAGCCGGATGAGGGCTACATCGAGTCGGCCGCCAACGCGCGTCGACGGGTCGGGCTCGCCTTGCTCGCCTGCATCCGCGACGATCCCGGCCTCGACCCCTTGTCCGCCTTCGACCGGGTGTTCTCCGAGCGGTCCGACTGGTTCTCGCGTCCGCTGACCGACTGGCTGGATACGCTCGGGAGCGGCGGGCGAGGGGCTGTCGCCGCGGAGGCATGTGCCTACGCCGCAGGGGTGGCCGCCTGGCTCGGATCGAACCGTCTCGCTGCGGTGCGCTTCTCCGGTCCGTCCGAGCATCTCGATTGGGAGCTGCCGAGCCGGACCGTCCGGGTTCGAGGACGGTGCGACGCCATGATCCCGAGGGGTGTGCGGCCGGCGGATCGGCGGCTGCTGGTGGTCGTCGGTTCCCTCGACCAGGCCGACGGCGCAGCCGGCCAGGCGGCGCTCGCGTACACGCTCGCCCGAGGCAGCGTGCCGCTCCGGGTCACGGTGCTCGCCCCGGCCACCGGGTCGGTCGTCATCGACGTCGACGACGATCGACTCGAGGAGGCCCTCGGTCGTGTCGCCGATGCAGCCCGCTCCGTCGTGGCCGCCCGGTTCGGTCCCGAGGCCGAGCCGTCGGCCGGGCGGTGGTGCCGGCGCTGTGGGCGGGCGGGCGAGTGCCATCAGGGCGATGCGTGGCTGGCGACGAACCCGGTTCGGTTCGGCGGTCTGCTGCCCAGCCGCTGAGACCGTCTCTCGCAGCCGCCTTGACCCACCACCGCCCAAAGCCGAACACGTCGGGGTTGTTGTCGCATGGGAGCGTGACTTCAAGATCGGGGTGGCGAGGGGCGGCGCGCCATCATCCAATAGGTGTCACACCCCCCGGAGATGATGGGCGTTGATGGAAGCCACCTCTCTTCAGTTCGCCACTGCCGCTCGCGCTCTCGCAACTGCGGCTCGCGCCCGAGATCTCGTGGTTCCGGGCTTCCGAAGCCCACCGCGGCTCGCCGACGCCGAACGATCCTTGAGGCGCTGGCCCGGCGGTGCCACGGTGGCGGTTCGCCTGCATGGGCGGCCGTTCGTCGCGGTCCTGGCCGACATGATCGAAGGGGTGCTCGTCGCCAATCGACTCGACGGCACGCAGGCCACGCGGGTGCGCACTGTGCTGTGGGATGCGGTCGCCCGACCCGACGGCGAGGAGGTGGCGGTGCAAGCGGCCTGAGCGGCGGCCCGACCGCTACCGGACCCCCTACGGTGGGATCCGGCCGGCCCGGGTGGCGGAACAGGCAGACGCGGAGGGCTTAAACCCCTCTGGAGCTCCGGCTCCGTGTGGGTTCGAATCCCGCCCCGGGCACGGATTGCGCGGTTCTCCGGCTCCGACTCAGAGTCATTGCTAACGGATTGCTAACGAACTCGCTACCATCGGCTGGCATGCGAGGGCACGTAGGGCGCAGGGGCAGCACGTGGGGCTACGTCATCGACGTGGCACCGGATCCGGCCACGGGGCGCCGCCGCCAGCGCACAAAGGGAGGGTTCGCCACGAAGGCCGCCGCCGAGACCGCGATGCGAGCCGCCATCGCCAAGGGCTCGACCACGGGAGACGGAGCGCAGAAGCTGGGTGACTACCTCGACGAGTGGCTGGCGGCCGTCGAGCCCCG
>Ga0136612_10000054_pt1 | contig 24474 bp, 28 predicted proteins | sample AntDryUQ224A2306_2_FD_106644 | JGI IMG/M metagenome (GOLD analysis project Ga0136612, IMG submission 106644) | Polar desert sand microbial communities from Dry Valleys, Antarctica - metaG UQ224A (23.06) | ecosystem: Environmental > Terrestrial > Soil > Desert | place: Antarctica: Dry Valley... | reverse complement strand
CGGTAGCGTTCTGCGGATGTGGCACGCCGTCCTCACCTTCGCCACCGCGGCCAACGAGGACGGCGCGGCGGAGCCGTCGAAGGCGGCCTTCTACATCGCCGGCCTGGCCCTCACCGCCTTCGCGGTCGCGGTCGCCGCCCTCGGCATCGTCAGGCACGACTTCCCGGCCTCGCGCGGCGCCACCGGCGGCGTCATCGGGCTGGGCGCGCTGCTCGTGCTGGCCACCATGGCCACCGCCGTCCTGACCTCCTAGGGGCGGCGCAAAGCGGGTAGGTTCAGGGCATGGGAACCGAGGAGCAGAGCGAGAACGGCGGCGGCGTGGCCACCGCCTCCGACACGCTGTCCGTCACGGACAACCGGACGGGGAAGAGCTACGAGATCCCCGTCGAGGACGGGACGATCCGGACCATGGCGTTGCGGGACATCAAGGTCTCCGACGACGACTTCGGCCTGATGGGCTACGACCCCGCCTTCCTCAACACGGCGTCCACGCGGTCGGAGATCGGCTACATCGACGGAGACGCCGGCATCCTGGAGTACCGCGGCTACCCGATCGAACAGCTCTGCGAGAAGTCGAGCTACCTCGAGGTCGCCTACCTGCTCGTCCACGGCGAGCTGCCCAGCGAGGCCCAGCTCGACGAGTGGGTCCACTCGATCACCATGCACACGTTCGTGCACGAGAACGTCAAGAAGTTCGTCGAGGGCTTCCGCTACGACGCGCACCCGATGGGCATGCTCCTCGCCTCCACCGGAGCGCTCTCGACGTTCTATCCCGACGCGCCGGAGGTCAAGGACGAGGCGATCCGCTACTCGCACGTCATCCGGCTGATCGCCAAGATGCCCACGCTGGCGGCCTTCGCCTACCGGCACAACATGGGTCAGCCGTATGTCTATCCCGACAACGAGCTCGACTACCCGGGCAACTTCCTCTCGATGATGTACAAGATGTCGGAGATCAAGTACGAGCCCGATCCCCGGCTCTCGCGGGCGCTCGACGTCCTGTTCATCCTGCACGCCGACCACGAGCAGAACTGCTCGACCAACGCGGTCCGCGCCGTCGGCTCCTCGCAGGTGGACCCCTACAGCGCGGTCGCCGCCGGCGTCGCCGCCCTCTACGGGCCACTGCACGGCGGCGCAAACGAGGCGGCGCTGCGGATGCTGCGCCGCGTGGGCTCGGTGGAGAACATCCCGGACTTCCTGGCCGGGGTGAAGGAGGGCAGGGAGAAGCTCCAGGGCTTCGGGCATCGCGTGTACAAGAACTACGACCCGCGCGCGCGCATCATCCGCAAGCACCTCGACGACGTCATGGAGGTCACGGGGAAGAGCCCGCTGCTCGAGATCGCCTCCGAGCTCGAGAAGCGGGCGATGGACGACGACTACTTCACCTCGCGCAAGCTCTACCCCAACGTCGACTACTACTCGGGCCTCATCTACGAGGCCATGGGCCTCGACGCGGGCATGTTCCCGGTGATGTTCGCGATCCCGCGCACGAGCGGCTGGATCGCGCAGTGGCTCGAGATGATCGACGACCCGGAGCAGAAGATCGCCCGCCCGCGCCAGATCTACACGGGCTACCGCAAGCGCGACTACGTGGCGGTCGGGGAGCGGAGCTAGCTCACAGTCGTACGAACGCAGGTTCGGTATCACTCATGTCGCCGTGGTACCTCAAATCCACAGACTCAGCGACGGCCGCGCCTTCGTGCTGCGCCCCATCGGGCCAGACGACAAGGCGCGTCTGTCCGACAGCCACGCCCGTCTGAGCGAGGAGTCCGTTCGGCGGCGGTTCCTGGCCGCCAAGCCGGCCCTTTCGCGGGCCGACCTTCGCTACCTCACCGAGGTGGACGGCGTGGACCACATCGCCATCGTGGCGGTGGCGGCCGATGACCCCGACCGCCTGGTGGCCGTCGCACGATGCATCCGGCTGGCCCAGCGGCCCGAGGTCGCCGAGTGGGCGATCGTGGTGGGCGACGAGCTGCAGGGGCTCGGCCTCGGCGGCCGGCTGGCCCGCACGCTGGCCGAGGAGGCCGCTCAGGTGGGCATCCGCTCCTTCACCGCCACGCTCTTCGGCGAGAACCAGCCGATCCAGGGTTTGATGCGCTCCTTCCTGGGCGAGCTGCACGGCGGCTGGACGGGTGACGGGGTCGTCGAGCTCGCCGGAGAGCTCGGCGTGGATCGCCTCGCGGCCTAGATCCGTACCGTTGCGCCGATGTCCTACCGGGTCACCGTCCGGCGCGCGGCGACCGTCGCGCGCTTCTCGGCGGTCACGCTCGAGGCCGCGCTCGACGCCGTCGAGGCGGCGGCCCGGGACGCAGCACGCAGCGAGCGGCGGGCACCGGTCGACCTGCGGGTGCGCGCCTACGCGCCGGGCGACCAGGTCGTCGCCCGGGTCGAGGTCCACGGCGGCGGCGTGCGTGCCGGCGTCGACGTGCACGGCGACGGGTCGATGACCGCGCACACGGGACGGGTGCGCCGCGCGCCGATCGAGAAGCGGCCGGACGAGACGGCCCTGGCCGCCCTGCGCCGGGCCGTGGGCGGAACCGAGGGCTGATGGCCTACCGCGACTACCTGCGCTGGGAGGGAGCGTGCTCGATCGTCCTCGGCCTCGCCCTGGCCCTCGTCGCCTTCCCCGGCCTCTTGGTGTCCTACGCGGGGGCGTGGACGGGCCTGCTCTTCGTCGGGGCGGTGCTCCTCCTGCTCGGCGGCTTCGCCACGCTGCGGCGCGGGGTGCCGCTCGTGGCGGTCGGCCGCTGGTTGACCGAGCGGCCGCTGGCCGATGCTGAGCCGGAGCGCCGGGCGCTGCCCGCCGCAAGGCTGAAGCGCCGGCTGCTCGTCGAGACGGGTATCTGGGTCGTCGCGGTCTGCGCCTGGGTCGTCCTCGCCCGGTCGAGCGGCCTGCTCATCTTCGGCACCGGCCTCGCCTCCGCCGCCTACGGGGCCGTCCAGGCCCTCGCCTCGCGCGGCCGGGTGGCCAGAATGGAGCGCGAGCGGGGCGTCCGCTACACCGTGGCCGAGCGCCCTGGACTGGGGCTGCCCAGGCTCAGCGTCGCCCCGTAGCGGCGCAGCCAGGCGGAGTGGCCGCGCCAGTCGGGCACGCGCGACTCGAGCAGCGCCCAGAAGCGCGGGGAGTGGTCGAGGACCTCGAGGTGGCAGACCTCGTGCTCGATGACGTAATCGAGCACCGCCTCGGGGGCGAGCAGCAGCCGCCAGTTGAACGACATCGCGCCCGTGGAGGAGCAGGACGCCCAGCGGGTCCGCTGCCCCCGGATCGTGAGCCGCAGGTAGCGCGTGCCGGCCCGGGCCACGGCGGCGTCCAGGCGCGGCGCCACCTCGCTCCGGGCCATGCGCCGGAACCAGCGCTCGAGCGCCTCGCGCTGCGCGGGCGGGGCGGCCGGGACGAGGAGGACGTCGCCGCGGCGGTGCACGCGCGTGCGACCCGGCTCGGGCTCGAGCGCCAGCGTCGTCCCGAGGTAGGGCACGGTCCCCGGCTCGCGCGCCACCTCGGCCCGGGCACGGGCCAGCGCCCGGCGCCGGCGCTCGATCCACGGACCGAGCTCGACCACCGCGGCGGCCGCCTCGCGCTCGGGCGTCCTGCGCGGCAGGATGACCTCCACCTCGCCGGCGGAGTCGACGGAGACCCGCACGCGGCGGGCCCGCTCGGAGCGGCGGATGGCGTAGTCCATCGAGGCCCGCAGCCTAGGATGCGGGCCCGATGGATCGCACCCGAGTCCGGCTCCCGCGCGGGGTGCGCGAGCCCTACACCGTGTACCTCAACAGCGTCCCGCAGCGTCCGGGAGTCGACTACGTGATCCGGGAGGGGTCCCTCGAGTTCCCCGCCGCGCTGACCAAGGACGTCATCTCCAAGAAGCGCTGGTTCCTCGGCGCCTGGGGCGTCGGGACCTATCGCAAGGACGACTCGGTGGACGTGGCGTGGACCGCCGCGGACGGCAGCCCGCGCGTCGCCCATCGCCTGGACTTCGAGGCCTAGACGGGCACGGCGCCGCGCCAGGGCGCCATGGCGCGCAGGGCGGACATGATCGCCCGCGTCGCCGGAGAGCGGTTGAGCGTGTAGAGGTGGATGCCGGGGGCGCCGTTGGCGAGCAGGTCGGCGCACTGGAGGGTCGCATAGGCGACGCCGAAGTCGGTGACCGCCTCGGGCTGGTCGATCCGCACCTCGAGCTCGCGCAGGATCGTGTCCGGGAGCTTGGAGCCGATCAGCGAGGAGATCCGCGCGATCTGCTTGTAGTTGGTGATGGGCCAGATCCCCGGGATGATCGGGACCTCGATACCGGCCTCACGAGCCCGCGCCACGAAGCTGAAGTAGTCCGCGTTGTCGAAGAAGAGCTGGGTCATCAGGAACCCGGCCCCGGCGTCGACCTTCTGCTTGAGGAAGCGCAGATCCGTCTCCGGCGACTCGGCGTGGATGTGGGTCTCGGGGAACGCGGCGGCGCCGATGGCGAAGTCGTACTCGTCGCGGATGAGCTCGACGAGCTCGCGCGAGTAGCTCAAGCCGCCCTGGGTGGCCTCCCACTCCGACTCGCCCTCGGGCGGGTCGCCGCGGAGCGCGAGGACGTTCGCGATGCCGGCCTCGGCCATGCGGTCGAGCGTCTCGCGCAGCTCGTCGGTCGTGGCCCCGACGCAGGTGAAGTGGGGCATCGCCTCGAGGCCGTAGCGCGCCTTGATGCTCGTCACGATGTCGACCGTCCGGTGCTTCTGCTCGACCGAGCCGCCGGCGCCGTAGGTGACCGAGACGAAGGTCGGGTCCATCCCCGAGAGCTCGGCGAGCGCCGCCTCGAGGTTGCGCTCGCCCTCCTCGCTCTTGGGCGGGAAGAACTCGAAGGAGAACGTCGGCTCGTCGCCGCGGGCGATGGCCTCGTCGATCCGCATCCGGGGGAGGATAGGGTTCCGTCCGGGCGCTCCTCTTCGGCGCTCGTGATCCGGACGACGCTACGCCGCCCAGCGCTCCGGCTCGCCCGAGCCACGCTCGGCGTCCCCCGTCGCCTCCAGGTGGGTGAGGAAGGCGAGCACCTTGGTCAGCAGCCGGCTCGAGGTGTCCGGCCCGAAGTGGGGGTACATCCGCAGGGCGAGCGCGTACGCGGTCTGCGGCTCGGCGGCGATCGTGGTGCGGATGGTGTGCAGACGCCTGCGGACCAGGGCGCGGTTGGCCTCGACGTGGGCGTGGACGTCGGTGAACGGACGCCCGTGGCCCGAGAGCGCGAGGCGCGCGCCGAGGACGTCGACCCGCTCGAGCGAGTCGAGGAACTCGCCGACGGGGTCCGGAGTCCACCCGAAGTCGAAGACGAGCGTGACACGGCCGAGCAGGTGGTCGCCCGAGAGGAGCATCCGACGCTCGGGCTGGTGCAGGCAGACGTGGGACGGCGCGTGGCCGGGCGTCTCGTGGATGTCCCAGGCGCCCAGGTCGGTCTCGAGCACGACGCCGGGCTCGAGCGCGCGATCCGGCTCGGGGAGCCCCGAGAGCAGCACCGGCGCGTTCCGGCGCTGTTCGGCCCACGCGGCGAGCGGCGCCTCCGGGACTCCGCTGTGGCGGGCGACCTCGAGCCGCCGCGCGAGCAGCGCCGCGGGATCGTCGGCCTGTGCGAGCAGGTGACCGTGGTTCGGGTGCATCCAGAGCTCGCAGCCCGTGCGCTCGACGATCGCCGAGGCCTGGCCGCAGTGGTCGGGATGCGCGTGGGTGCAGACCAGCAGGCGGACGTCGTCCAGGCGCAGGCCGACCATCTCCAGCGCGCGCTCGAGCTGGGCCATCGAGCCCTCGTCGTGGATCCCCGTGTCGACCAGGACGAGCCCGTCCGGCGCGGCGAGCGCCCATACGTTGCAGTGGGGGACGCCGGGCCAGGGCAGCGGGAGCCGCAGCCGCCAGACCCCCGGCACCACCCGCTCGCCCCGGCCTTGCTCTCGTCTGCGCGCGTGGGCTGGCAAGAAAACCTCAGGCGGAGGGCGGGACGGATCGCTGCGAGGCGCGATACTACGCCGATGCACCGGTCCACGCCCGCGCGCCCGGCGACGGATGGGTAAGCGCGGCCGTCGTCGCGGCGCGGCCGAGGCGCCGCGCGCGGCCGAGGCCGAGTACCGGTCGCCTGACAGCGAGATGACCCTGGCCCTGCGCGCGGCGATGACGCCCGCGACCCGTCGCGACTACGCCGAGGTGCGCTCGGGCTCGCCCCTCTCGGGGGAGGACGCCTGGCAGCGCTCGGTCGAGTTCCTCTTCGAGCGGCTGGCTGTCCGCTGGGAGATCGCCGGGGCGGAGCCGATCGTCCGCCAGAAGGAGCTCCTCGGGCGCTACCGCTTCGCCGCGACCGATGAGCGACGGTGGATCCGCGACGCGCTGCGCGAGCACCTGGCCGAGCACTTCCCGGACGTCGAGGCGCCATGAGCATCGACCCCGACCGCTTCGCCGCCCTGTTGTGCGGCTACTGCCTCGACGTCCAGCCCGGACAGCAGGTGGTGGTGCGCTCGACGCCGCTGGCCGCACCGCTCCTGCGCGCCCTGCAGCGCTCGATCCTCGAGCGCGAGGCGTGGCCGCTGCTCCGCCTGGGTCTGCCTGGTCACGAGGAGGGCTTCTACTCCGCCGCGCGGGACCGCCACCTCGACGGCTTCGCCCCCGCCGAGCTCGCCGAGGCGGAGGGGACGGACTGCTCGCTGGCGATCCAGGCGCCGGAGAACACGCGGGCGCTCGCGGGGGTCGACCCGGCCCGCATCGCCCGCGCCGCCCGCGCCCGCGCTCCCGTCCGCGAGGCGGCGATGCGGCGCCGCTGGTGCGCAACCCTGTGGCCGACCCCGGCGGGCGCCCAGCAGGCCGGCATGTCGCTCGGCGACTTCGAGGCGTTCGTGCGGGGCGCGCTCTTCCTCGACCGCGAGGACCCAGCCGCCGCCTGGGGCGAGCTTCGGGCACTGCAGGCGCGGGTCATCGACCGGGTCTCGGGCGCCCGCGAGCTGCGCATCGAGGCCGAGGGCACCGACCTCACCCTCTCCGTGCAGGGCCGCACCTGGGTCAACTCCGACGGCCGGCGCAACATGCCGAGCGGCGAGATCTTCACCGGGCCGGTGGAGACGAGCGCCGAGGGCCGTGTGCGCTTCACCGTCCCCAGCGCGCCGGGCGGCGTGGACGTCGACGGGATCGAGCTGCGCTTCGCCGAGGGCCGCGTGGTCGAGGCGAGCGCCGCGCGCGGAGGTGCGTATCTGCGCCAGACGCTGGCCACCGACGCCGGGGCTTCGCGGCTCGGGGAGATCGGCATCGGGACCAACGTGGGGATCGACCGCCCGATCGGCGCGATCCTCTTCGACGAGAAGATCGGTGGCACCGTCCACCTGGCGATCGGCCGCTCCTATCCCGAGACGGGCGGGGTCAACGCGAGCGCGGTGCACTGGGACATGATCTGCGACCTGCGCCAGGGCGGCACGCTGAGCGCCGACGGCGAGATCGTCCAGCGCGACGGGGCCTTCGTGGGGCACTGAGAAGTGCGCCGGACGGGCGCTCACGCGCCGGTCACCTGCCCCGCCGCCCTGAGGAGTAGCGTCCGGCCTCGTGCGCCGTACGAAGATCGTTGCGACCATCGGACCGGCGTCCCGCGACCCCGAGGTCCTCGTCCGGATGGTCGAGGCCGGGATGGACGTCGCGCGGCTGAACTTCTCCCACGGGACGGCCGAGGAGCACGAGGAGACCGCCGTCCGCGTGCGCCAGGCGGCCGGGCGCGCGGGCCGGGCGGTGGCGATCCTCCAGGACCTTCCGGGGCCGAAGCTGCGCATCGGCCCCGTCCGCGACGGCGTGGTCGAGTTCAAGCCCGGCGACGAGGTCGTCTTCGCCTGCGGCGAGGACTTCGAGGGGGACGCGACGCGGCTGTCGATGTCCTGGCCCGGCCTGCCCGCCGCGGTCGATGCCGGCGAGATCATCTACCTGGCCGACGGAGCCGTGCGGATGCGCGTCGAGACGACGCGGCCGGACAAGGGCGAGCTCGACGCGGTCGTAGAGGTGGGCGGTGCGGTGGCCTCCCGCCAGGGGCTCAACGTCCCGGGTGAGACCGCTTCACTGCCCTCGGTCCCCCAGGAGGATCTCGCCCACCTCGCCGTCGGCGAGCGCATCGGGGTGGACCTCGTCGCGCTCTCCTTCGTGCGCCGGCCCGAGGAGATCGAGGACGTCCGCGCCCATACGCGCCTGCCCCTCGTGGCCAAGATCGAGAAGCCGCAGGCCGTCGCCCGCGCCGAGGCCATCCTCCGCGCCGCCGACTGCGTCATGGTCGCCCGCGGGGACCTCGGGATCGAGCTGCCGATCGAGGACGTCCCGATCGTCCAGAAGCAGGTCCTCGCCCTGGCCGGGGCGCTCGCCCGCCCCTCGATCACCGCGACGCAGATGCTGGACTCGATGGTCTCCTCCTCGCGCCCCACCCGCGCGGAGGTGGCCGACGTGGCCAACGCGATCCTCGACGGCACCGACGCGGTGATGCTGTCCCAAGAGAGCGCGGTCGGCCACTATCCGGTCGAAGCCGTGGCGATGCTGTCGGCCATCGCCGTCCGCACCGAGCAGGCGGCGCCCTACGAGATCTGGAACGAGCAGCGCGTCCGGCGCGACCGGCGCGATCCGGGGTACACCGTCGCCTATTCCGCGTGCCGCGCGGCGCGCGAGCTCGGGCTCGCCGCGCTCGTCTGCCCCACCCTGAGCGGTCGCAGCGCCCGGCTGATCTCCGCCCACCGCCCGACCGTCCCGATCTACGCGTTGTCCCCCGGACGCGAGACGGTCCGGCGCTGCGGGCTCATGTGGGGCGTCGAAGCGTCGTCGCTGCCCCGCATCGAGGTGACCGAGGAGCTCATCCAGGCCTCCGCCCGCCGCGTGGTCGAGCTCGGCTGGTGCAAGCCCGGCGACCGGGTCGGCATCACGGTCGGGCTGCCGAGCGGAAAGCCCGGCACGACCTCGCTGTTGCAGATCCAGGAGGTGTAGGAGGGGGAGCGGGCGCTCCGCCGGGCGGCGTCCCGGCCCCGTCGGCCCCGCGTCGCTCCGCCCGCCCGCGTCGCACACTCCGTGCAGACGACGCGCGCCCCGCGTCGGAACTGCTCATTGAGTGGATCACGTCCGTGTCGGGCCGGCGGTTGGGCGGGAGTCGGGTGGGAGCCGTCGCGAGCGCGACTGGGAGCGACTCGCGCGGGACCGACGGGCCGGCGTCAGGCCCGCCGGCGCTCGCGGGCCAGCAGCACGAGCCCGAGGAGGGCCATGGCCGCGAGCAGGGAGACCGCCACGATCGACTGGGTCGAGCCCAGGTCGCCGAGCGAGCCGCCGAGCGCCGTGTACGCGTAGGCCCGCGGGGAGATCCCGATCAGCGTGGCGGCGGCGTACGGCAGGGCGCCGATGGTGGTCAGCCCGCACAGGTAGTTGGCCAGGTCGCGCGGGACGCCCGGCACCACGCGCAGCAGGAGCACCGCGGAGAACCCGCGCTCGGAGACCGCGTCGAGACCACGCCGCAACCGCTCGCCCGCGAGCGTGGCCAGCGGCCGGGCGCCGAACCGGCGGGCGATCGCGAAGGCGGCGAGGGCGCCGAGCCAGCCGCCGAGGATCGACAGGAGCGTCCCCTCGATGACCCCGAACAGGACGCCGCTCACCGCGGCGACGACCGGGAACGGGAACAGCGCGCAGGTGAGGCCGGCGGCGAGGACGACGTACCCGACGGGCGCCCACGCGCCGAAGCCGTCCACCGCCTCGCGCAGCTCGTCGCCGTCGCGCCCGAGCGCGAGGAGGACGAGGGCGAAGCTGAGCGCGACCGCGGCGGCGGTCGCCAGGAGCCGCAGCCGGGCGGCGCGACGGTCCGGCTCAGCGTCGGGCGAGGTACGCCTCCTCGGCCCGCCCGAGCTCCGTCTCCGGCGGATCGGCGTACATCCACTCGCGCGCGACGCGATGCCAGTTCCCGCAGGCGCCGAGCTGACCGAGGACCGCGAGGGTGAGCATCTCGACGCGGCGGCCGAAGATGTGGTCGGGGGGCAGCGTCTCATGGCGCATCTGGCCGAAGTGGTCCGAGCGCGGGTCGGACATGTCGATCATCACCTGCGTGGCGATCTGCGGCGCGAGGCAGACCTCCTCGTCCTGCACGTACCACCACGTCGCGTCGAGGAACTGCTCGAGCAGCTCCCCGGGGGCGAAGCGGTCGGGCCGCTTGAGGAAGCCCGTCTCGGACCAGATCCGGTGCAGCGCGGCGCCGTCGCCCTCCGCGCCCGCCCGCTGGCAGGCGAGCTCGAGCTCGACCAGGTTGGCCGGCATGACCTTGTAGAGGCCGAAGTCGAGGAAGGCGACGCGGCCGTCGCCGAGCAGCAGGAAGTTGCCCGGGTGCGGGTCGCCCGAGAACTGCCGGTGGCGGTACATGCAGCCGAAGTAGAAGCGGAACACGATCTCGCCCACGCGGTCGCGCGTGGCCTGGTCCAGCGTCCGGATCTCGTCGAAGCCACGGCCGTGGACGAGCTCTGAGACCAGGACCTTCTCGCGCGAGAGGGAGGTGACGACCTCGGGGACGACCACGAACGGATGCTCGCGGAAGATCCGCGCCATCGCCCGCTGGTTCTGCGCCTCGAGCTCGTAGTCGAGCTCCTCGTGGATGCGTGAGCGGATCTCCTCGGCGGTGGCGCGCACGTCGAGTCCCGGCGCCACCGACTTCATGAGCCGCAGGATCATCCCCAGGTTCTGCATGTCGGCTCGCACGGCCTGGGCGACGCCCGGGTACTGGACCTTGACCGCGACCTCGCGACCGTCGTCCGCGAGCCGGGCGCGATAGACCTGGCCGATCGAGGCGGCCGCGATCGGCGTCTCGTCGAAGGACGAGAACACGTCGGACAGGCGCTCACCGAGGTCGGCCTCCATGACCTTGCGCATGTCGGCGAAGCGGACCTTCGGCGCCGCGTCGCGCAGCGCGCCGAGCTTGCGCTGGAACTCCTCTCGCGACTCCTCGGGAACCATGCCGACATCGAGGAAGGAGAGCACCTGCCCGAGCTTCATCGCGGCGCCCTTCATCGTCCCGAGCGCGGCGACGATCTGCTCGGCGGCCTCGAGGTTGCGCTGCTCGGCGGCCCGCCTGCGCTGCTCCTCGCCGCGCCCAAGGTTGGCCGTCTTGGTTCCGAGGTTGCGCGCGGTGAGGCCGGCGGCGAGGCGCGAGACCCGCGCGGTGCGGGCGATGCGCGAGGTGGGGATCCGGTCGTCGGCCATGCCCGCCGGCTCAGCCGCGCTGCACCTGCGAGCCGGGGACTATGTCGTCGCGGCCGTCCTCCCACCGCACCCAGGCCGTGTGGCCACCGTCGTAGTCGTCGCCGAAGAGTACGAGGGTGGCCGGGTCGCCCATCGCGGTGCACTTCTCCGAGCCCTCGGGGTCGACCCCCCGCCAGACCCGGATGAACGCGTTGGCCTCGCGCTCCTCGCCGATCGTCGACGGCTCGGTGTGGCCCGGGCGCACGATCGTCTCGTCGGGCAGCGCGAGGAGGACGTCCATGATCGAGGCCTTCAGGTCCGCGTAGGAGGTCGAGCCGGGAGCGCGCACCCCACCGACCGAGCGCTTGAACAGCGTGTCGCCCGTGAAGACGTCGGTCCCGTCGACCACCAGGGAGAGCATCCCGTTCGTATGGCCGGGCGTATGCAGCGCCTTGACGCGCAGCCCGCCGATCTCGAGCTCCTCGTCGGGGTGCAGGACGCCGGTCGCCTGCGGCACCTCGGCCCGCTCGTCGGCGTGGATCAACACCGCGATGCCCGGGAAGCGCTCGACGATGGAGTCGAGCGCGACGACGTGGTCTGCGTGGTGGTGGGTGAGGAGCACGTGCGTCGGGGTCAACGCGTGCTCGCCGACCTTCTCCAGCAGCGGCTCGAGCGGGCCGCCCGCGTCGACGAAGAACGCGTCCGAGCCGTGCGCCGCGGCGACGAGGTACTGGTTCGTGAGGAAGTCGTTCATCGTGCGCTCAAGGATCATGCCCCGCAGGCTAACCTCCGGTCGACATGGCCGGACCTGAGCTCATACACACCTGTTACCGCATCGGCGAGATCGAGCGGTCGGTCGCCTTCTACGAGGCCCTCGGCTTCGAGGAACGCCGCCGCGTGCCGATCCGCGAGGAGGCGATGAACGTCTTCATGGGGCTGCCCGGGGACTCGGACCGGCTGGAGCTCACGCACAACTTCGGCGTTTCGGAGTACGAGCTCGGGACGGGCTACAACCACATCGCGCTGACGATCGAGGACCTCGACGGCACGCTGGGCCGCCTCGCCGAGAAGGGCATCGAGCCCGAGAAGCCGCCGTACACGATCCGTGAGGGCGGCTCGCGCCTCTGTTTCGTGCGGGATCCCGACGGCTACCGCATCGAGCTGATCGAGCGGCCGTAGCGCGCACAATGGAGCGGCGCCAGGCCGTCATCGACCTCGGCTCGAACTCCTTCCGCCTGGTCGTCTTCTCGTGGGTGGAGGACCGCTGGTGGAAGCGCACCGACGAGATCTACGAGGCGGTGCGGATCGGGGAGGGGCTCGAGGAGACCGGCGCGCTGCAGCCCGAGCCGATGGAGCGCGCGCTGCGCACGCTCGAGGTCTACGCCCACTTCTGCGCGTCGACCGGCATCGAGGACCTCCGCGCGGTCGCCACCTCGGCGATCCGCGACGCCTCCAACCAGGCGGAGTTCCTCGAGCGGGCGCGCGAGCGGTCGGGCCTCTCCGTGGAGGTGCTCGCCACGGAGGCCGAGGCCCGCTACGGCTACCTGGCGGCGGTGAACACCACGACCCTCGCCGACGGCGTGGCGCTCGACCTCGGCGGCGGCTCGATGCAGCTGACGCTCTGCGCCGGCCGCGAGGCCCGCCAGATGCGCTCGTGGCCGCTCGGGGCGGTCCGGATGACCGAGCGCTTCCTGCCCGACAAGCGGGCCTCCAAGAAGCAGGTTAAAGCGCTGCGAACCCACGTCCGGGGAGAGCTCGAGCGCGACGCGCCCTGGATCGTCGACGCCGGCCGCGGCGGCCGCCTGGCGGCGATCGGGGGCACGGTGCGCAACCTCGCCGCCGCGGTCCAGTTCGCCGCCGAGCTGCCCTCCCCCGGTGTGCAGGGCTTCGAGCTCGAGCGTGCCGGGCTCGACGCCCTGGTCGAGGACCTGGCCGAGCGGAGCACCGCGGAGCGACGCAAGGTTCCCGGCATCAAGCCCGAGCGCGGCGACCTGATCCTCGCGGGCGGGCTCGTCGTGCAGGCGGTGATGGAGCTGGGCGGCTTCGAGGCGCTCGAGGTGACCGAGGCCGGCCTGCGCGAGGGGGTCTTCCTCGAGACGCTGCTCGCGACGGCCGAGCCGCCGCTGTTCGACGACGTGCGCGAGGCGGCGGTGCGCAACCTCGCCGGGCAGTACGACGCCGATGAGCCCCACGTCGAGCACGTCGCCGCACTCGCGCTTCAGATGTTCGACGCGCTGGCCGAGGGCGGCGCCCACCCGGGCGACCCAGAGGAGCGCGACCTGCTGTGGGCGGCGGCGCTCCTGCACGACATCGGCGTGGCGGTCGACTACGACGACCACCACAAGCACTCGCGCTACCTGATCCTCAACGCCGGGCTCCCCGGCTACTCCCAGCGCGAGACCGCGCTGATCGGGCAGATGGCCCGCTACCACCGCAAGGGCTCGCCGGGGCTGGGCGTCTACGCCGCGCTGGCCCGCCGGGGCGACGAGGCCCGCGTGTGGCGCTGCTCCGCGATCCTGCGGCTGGCCGAGCAGCTCGAGCGCTCTCGCGACCGCTCGGTGCGCGCCGCGAAGATGGTGGTGGTCGACGGCCGGGTCGACCTGCGGCTCGAGGCCGGCGGGGAGGACGCGCCGCTGGCGCGCTGGGCGGCTGAGCGCCAGGGCGAGCTCTTCGAGCGTGCGTTCGACCGCACGCTCCACGTCCACGCCGGCTAGCGGCAGGGCGGTCGGGTCCGCCGCGAGCTGGCGTCACGGTCCGCCGGCGTAGAGCTGCGCCCGCTCCACGGCCGCGGCGGACATCTGCGCGAGGGGCACCGCGATCGCGATCGCCTCGTCGAGCACCCTGAACTCGCCGCTCGTCTTGTTGACCAGGTGGATGGCACCCAGCTGGTGGCCGCCGAGCGCGGTCAGCGGCGCGCCGAGCCAGCCGCGGACCTCGAGCCGCCCGACCGGCCCGGCCACCGAGTCCACGAGGAGCGCTTCGACCGCAGGGCCCTCGAGGCGCGCCGCATCTCCGCCAGGGCATCGGGCGCCTCGAGCGCAAGCGAGGAGTCGCTGAGGAAGTCGGACAGCCCGCGCAGCATGTCGGCGTGGCGGCGTTCCAGCCACGCGGCCTCATGCGCCTCGCGGACGCCCCGCTGCACCATCTCGAAGGCCGAGATGCACTCGAGGAAGAACTCCCCTGCCGCACGGACGGTTCGCGCGTCGTCGCGGCCGTCGGTCGCCGTCTCAAGAACGGCGACGAGCGCGTCGTCGTGCGCCACCGAGAGGTCGAGCAGCCCGAGCTCCCCTTCCAATGTCTCGCGGCCCAGTTCGTATGCCGCCCGCAGCGTCACCTCCCCGGCTCAGCCAGATAGGCGAGCAACGCGGCGAGATACGTCTGACGCAGCCCGGTCACGCCGCTCCCGGCGCCCGGTCCGGCAGCCACCGCACGACGACGGCGAGTCCGTCATCCGTGCCGTCCCAGGCGCCCGTCGTCGTTGCGGACGCCGGGGCCGGACCGCGGTCAGGCCTCAGCGGACCGTGACGAGGTCGCGGTCGTCGGCGACCGCGTCGACCAGCTCGAGATCCTCCTCCGCCTGGAGCCCGCCGTCGCCGTCCGGCTCGGCGTCGCACGTCACGCGCATCATCCCGGTGGCGACCTTCTCGTCGCCCTGGACGACGAGGCCGCAGATGACGTCGCCCTCCTCCCAGCCCATCCGCTCGAGGTCGTACCACGAGAGGTGCACCGCGTTGGCCTGGCCGCCGTAGGGGCACGACGCGTTGTGGGCGTCCTTGGCCTTGCAGACGGCCTGCATGTTCTTGGCGGAGGCGTCGACGCTCATGGGCGCAGGGTAGGCGAGACTCGGTGGACCGGCGCAGCCCAACGTCCGGGCACGTACCGCCACACGTCCGTCCCGGGACGTTCGGCGGCAGGGGCTCGCGTCTAGGCTCGACGTGTGCAGCTCGCCCCCGGCATCCTGGCTCGCGGACCGTGGGCCGCCGATGCGGTCGCCGCCCGCTGGCAGGAGGAGACCTACGTGCCGCCGCGCGAGCAAGCGGCGGCCGCCGACGCCGCGATCGCGGCGCTGCAGGACCGCGGCTCGCCCGCGCACGACGGCATGGCCGCGCGGCTCGCCGGGTTCGCCACGCGTGACGACGGCGGCCTGGACCTCGAGCTCCAGCCCACGCGCTGGTCGCTGCGGCTCGTCGAGGACGACGCCTCCGCCTCCCTCGCCGCGCTCTGCGTGGTGCGCGACGCCGAGGGGCGCTGGCTGGCCGGCCGGCGCGCGGCGTGGCTCGCGAGCTGGCCCGGCCGCTGGGCGCTCGGCGCCGGCGGCGCGGTGGAGGTCGGCGAGGACCCGGTCGAGACCCTCGCGCGCGAGCTCGAGGAGGAGTGGGCGGTCCAGCCCGCACGGCTCGCGGTCGAGGCGCTCGTCCTGCTCCCCAACCGGATGGCGATGCTCGTCGGGCAGGCCTGGCTGGCGCCCGACGCCCCCGCGTCGCTCGTCCGCGACCCGGAGCACGACGAGCACGCCTGGTGGCCGCCGGACCCCGCCGACTGGCCGCCGCAGGCCGACGCCAACCTGCGCCGGATGGCCGGCCTGCTCGCGTGAGCACGGAGGCCTTCCGGCGCGCGCTGCGCGCCGGCTCCTACACCCACTCCGTGGTCTACGCCGTGCTGCTGTGGGCCTCCTTCACCGACCGCGAGGAGGTCGTCTCCGTGCTCGGGTGGGTGCACGGGATCGGCTGGATCGTCATGTCCCTGGCCTGCCTGGAGGCCGTCCGGCGACGGGCGATCCCCCTCTGGCTGGGGGTGATGGTGGCGGTCGTCGGAGGGGTCGGACCGTTCGCCGGGAGCGTCGGCTTCATCGTCGAGGATCGGCGCCGTCACGCGCTAGGGTGAATCGCCTTAGATGGCAGTGGACACGACGATTGAAGTCGTCATGCCGGCGATGGGTGATTCGGTCTCCGAAGGCACCGTTCTGGAGTGGCACAAGCAAGAGGGCGACAGGATCGAGGCCGACGAGACGCTCGTCGAGATCTCCACCGACAAGGTGGACGCCGAGGTGCCCGCGCCCGCGGCCGGGACCCTGGTGAAGCTCCACGCCGCCGAGGGCGACACGATCGAGGTCGGTGCCCTGCTGGCCGAGATCTCCCCCGGTCCGAACGGCTCGGCCGGCTCGGCGCCGGGTGCCGATGCGGCGGCCGGCAACGGCGGGGCCGCCGCGCCTCCGGCCGAGGCCTCCGCCGCCACGCAGGAGACGCCTGCGGAGACCGTCGAGCCCGCCGCCGAAGCGCCGGCTCCGGCCGTCGGCAAGGACGTCGAGATCACCATGCCGGCGATGGGCGAGTCGGTCACCGAGGGCGTGATCCTCGAATGGCTGAAGGCGCCCGGCGACGCGGTGGCCGCCGATGAGACGATCGTCGAGATCTCCACCGACAAGGTCGACGCCGAGGTCCCCGCCCCCGCGGCCGGGACGATGGGCGAGATTCTCGCCCAGGCCGGTGAGACGGTCGAGGTGGGCCAGGTGCTCGCACGCTTGAGCTCGGGTCCGAGCGAGGCCGCGCCGAGCGCGCCCACCGTCGAGTCCCCGGCGCCGTCCGCTCAAGGCCCCGCCGCGGTTCCCGATGGCGCGCGCGTCTCCCCCGTCGCCCGCCGGGCCGCCGCCGCGCTCGGGATCGACCTCGCCGACGTGGAGCCGTCGGACCCGTCCGGCCGCATCTCCAAGGCCGACGTGCTCGCCGCCAACGGGAAGGCGGCAACGCCGCCGGCCAGCGCCGGGGGGCCCGCCGGGGCCACCCTCATCAAGGGCGCGAGCGCGATGCTCGCCCGCTACATGGACGAGTCGCGCTCGATCCCGACCGCGACCTCGTTCCGCACGCTCGCGGTGACCACGCTCGAGAGCCGCCGCGCACAGCTCAAGGAGGCGGGTCACCGCGCCTCCTTCACCCACCTGATCGCCTACGCGATCGCCCGGGCGGCCACCGAGCAGATGCCGGTGATGGCCCACCACTTCGACGAGATCGACGCCAAGCCGCATCGCATCGACGACGGGGCGGTCAACCTCGGCATCGCGGTCGACGTCGAGAAGAAGGACGGCACCCGGACCCTGATGGTCCCGGTCATCTCCGACGCCGGGCGCAAGTCCTTCCCCGAGTTCCTCGACGCCTTCAACGCGCTGATCGAGAAGGCCCGCACCAACTCGCTCGGCGCCGACGACCTGCAGGGCGCCAACGTCTCGCTCACGAACCCGGGCGGCATCGGCACCATCGCCTCGGTCCCACGGCTGATGCCCGGGCAGGGAACGATCGTCGCCACGGGCTCGATCGCCTACCCGCCCGGTCTCGCCCAGGTCGGTGCGCTGATCGGCGCGGAGAAGGTCATGACGATGACCTCCACCTACGACCACCGGGTCATCCAGGGCGCGGAGTCCGGCCGCTTCCTGAAGGTGGTCGAGGAGTACCTGCAGGGCGAGCACGGCTTCTACGAAGCGGTCTTCGCCGATCTCGGTGCCGCGCTCGGGGCACCGGCGGCACCGCCGGCCCCCGCGGCGGCGGCCTCCGTCGCCCGCGACGGCGCACAGACGGCGCTCCCCGACGCGCCCGAGGGCACGCCCGACGAGGAGCTGCTGCAGGCCGTCCAGGCCGCCGTCTCGGTGGTCAAGGCCCACCGCACCCATGGCCACCTGGCCGCCAAGCTCGACCCGCTGGGCTCCGAGCCCGAGGGCGACCCGGCGCTCGATCCCGAGTCCGTCGGCCTCACCCCGAAGCTCATGGCGCGGATCCCCGCGAAGATCCTCCGCATCCACGTCCCCGGCGCGACGCTCGCCGACGCGCTGCCCCACCTGCGCGAGACCTATTGCGGGACCATCGCCTACGAGATCGAGCACATCTCCTCCCACCGCCAGCGCACCTGGCTGCGCCGGGTGATCGAAGGGGGCGAGTTCCGCAAGCCGCTGACCAACGACGAGGCCACCTGGCTGCTGCGCCGCCTGACCAAGGTGGACTCGCTCGAGCGCTTCATGCACAAGGCCTACCTGTGCCAGAAGCAGTTCTCCATCGAGGGCCTGGACGTCACCGTCCCGATGCTCGACGAGACGATCCACCTCGCCGCGGCGAAGGGGGCCCGGGAGATCGTCATCGGCATGGCCCACCGCGGCCGCCTCAACGTCCTGGCGCACAACCTCGGGCGCCCGTACGAGACGATCTTCCGCGAGTTCGAGGGCGCCTCGGACATCGAGGCGGTCACCACCATCCCGCAGGGCGGCACGGGCGACGTCAAGTACCACCACGGCACGCAAGGCTCCTACGCGCTGCGCGACTCCGACGAGACGATCACCGTGCGCCTGGAGTCCAACCCGTCGCACCTCGAGTACGTCGGCCCGGTGGTCGAGGGCGCCACCCGCGCCGTGCAGACCACCCGCCAGGGCCCACACGCCCACCTCGACACGGACGCCGCGATCCCGGTGGTCATCCACGGCGACGCCGCGTTCCCCGGCCAGGGCGTCGTGGCCGAGACCCTCAACCTCCAGGCGCTCGAGGGCTACAAGGTCGGCGGGACGCTGCACATCATCCAGAACAACCAGGTCGGCTTCACCACCGACCCGGACGAGTCCCGGTCCACGCGCTGGGCCTCGGACCTGGCCAAGGGCTTCGACGTCCCGATCATCCACGTCAACGCCGACGACGTGGCCGCCTGCATCTCCGCGGTCCGCCTGGCCTTCGCGTTCCGCCAGGAGTTCGGCCACGACGTCCTCATCGACCTGATCGGCTACCGCCGCTACGGCCACAACGAAGCCGATGAGCCCGCCTACACCCAGCCCGAGATGGCGGCGGCGATCAAGGCCAAGACCCCGGCGCGCGAGGTCTACGCCGAGAAGCTCATCGAGCAGGGCGTCATCACCCGCGAGGCGTCCGACGCCATCGCCCAGTCGCTGTGGGACGAGCTGTCGAGCCGCCACTCAGAGCTCAAGGAGCAGCTCTCCGCCCACCACGGCGCCGACCAGCCGACCGGCGGCTACGAGCTCGACCGGACCGCCTCGCCGGAGGTCGAGACGGCCGTCTCCGCCGACCGCCTGCGCACGCTCAACGAGGACCTGCTCCAATTTCCGGAGGGCTTCAGCGTCCACCCCAAGCTCGCCAAGCAACTCGAGAAGCGCCGCGAGGCGCTCGGCGCCGAGGGCGGCATCGACTGGGCCCACGCCGAGACGCTCGCCTTCGCCTCGCTGCTCGCGGACGGCACGCCGGTCCGGCTCACGGGCCAGGACACCGAGCGCGGGACCTTCTCCCAGCGTCACCTCGTCCTGCACGACCACAAGACGGGCCAGCGGGTCTCGCCGATCCAGAACCTGCCCGATGCGCTCGCGCCGATGGAGCTGCACAACTCGCCGCTGTCGGAGATCGCCTGCCTGGGGTTCGAGTACGGCTACTCGCAGGAGGCGCCCGACGCGCTCGTGCTGTGGGAGGCCCAGTTCGGCGACTTCGTGAACTCCGCGCAGGTCATCGTCGACCAGTTCATCGTCAGCGCGCTGTCGAAGTGGGGCCAGTCCTCGCGGCTGACCATGCTGCTCCCCCACGGCTACGAAGGATCGGGGCCCGAGCACTCCTCCGGACGCCTGGAGCGCTTCCTCACCCTGGCCGCGGAGGGCAACATCCGCGTCGCCAACTGCACGACCCCGGCGCAGTACTTCCATCTGCTCCGCCGCCAGGCCCTGGTCGCCAAGCAGCGCCCGCTGGTGCTGATGACGCCGAAGTCGCTGCTGCGGCTGCCGCAGGCGACGTCGCGGATCGAGCACCTGGCCGACTCGCGCTTCTACCCCGTGCTGGCCGAGCCCCGGGTCGACGAGGAGAAGGTCACCCGCCTCGTCCTGTGCACGGGGAAGGTTTACTACGACCTCAAGGGACACGCCACCCGGGAGGGCAACGAGCAGGTCGCCATCTCGCGCGTCGAGCTGCTCTACCCCTTCCCGCAGCAGCAGATCGCCGACGAGATCGCGCGCTACCCGAACCTGCGCGAGGTCGTGTGGGCCCAGGAGGAGCCGCGGAACATGGGTGCCCGCGCCCACATGTCGCCGCGGCTCATGCACATCCTGCCCGACACGCTCGAGTTCGGCTACGTCGGCCGGCCCGAGCGCGCGTCGCCGGGCGAGGGCTACCCGGCCGCCCACACGGTGGCCCAGAACCGCATCATCCGGACGGCGCTGGACCTGACCATCCCCGTCTCGATGAACCCCGCGAAGATGCCGGGGGAGCGGTAGCGACGGATCACGCCGTCTACCCGAGCGCCACGGGCGCCCGTGGGCGGTTGGCCTCGCGCCTCGCGCACTCGGCCCGACAGGAGCGCTTCGATCGGCTCTTCCCGCTGACGGGGGTGAGCTCCGGCATGCGGGTGGTCGACCTGGGTTGCGGGCCACTGGGGCTGCGCGGGTTCGTCTCGCCGGACGTGGAGGTGGTCGGGGTGGACCTACGCCCGCGCCCGGACTACCCGGGCACCTTCGCGACCGGCGACGTGGCGGCCGGCCTCCCGTTCGCCGACGGCGAGTTCGACCTCGCCTACTGCTCGAGCGTCATCGAGCACGTCCCGGTCGCCGACCGGCCGCGCTTCGCGGCCGAGCTGCGGCGGGTGGCGCGCGGCTGGTATGTGCAGACGCCCGCCTTCTCGTTCCCGATCGAGCCGCACGCGCTCCTGCCGGCGGTCCACTGGCTTCCGCACGGTCTGCGGCGCCGCTGCTGGAACCTGGGCGTCGCCGGGAGCTGGGAGAGGATCGACCTGCTGCGGCGCCGTGAGCTCGAGGCGCTGTTCGGCCCGGCGGTCGCCGAGCTGGCCGGGCCGCTGGTCAAGTCCTGGGTGTCCATCCGGCCCGTGCGCCGGCCTGACCCGCCCCCGCCGCCCGGCCTCGAGGTCCCAGGCCCGTGCCGCACCCTGCGCGAGCCCAGCGGCGCCCGTGACCGAGCGGAGTGAGCGGGTCGTGGCCCGGATCCGGGCGACGCCCGCCGGTTTCGTGCGCACCTACGGCGACGTCTCGCCGGGTGCTCCCCGCTTCGCCGGCACGGTGCTCTCGGCCGCCGAGGACGACGCCTCGCTCCCGTGGTTTCGCATTGTCCGGGCGGACGGCTCGCTGGCCAAGGGGGCGCGGCAGCGAGCGCTCCTCGAGGCCGAAGGGGTGCCCTTCACGCCAGGCGGACGCGTGGACCTCCGGGCGGCCCGCCTGCCCGACTAGATTGCCTGTCCGATGTGGCTCCAGCGTGAGATCTCCCTCGACCCCCGGCCGCGCGGGTTCCACCTGATCACCCGCGAGGTCGTCGGCGCCCTGCCGGAGCTCGGGGAGGTCGACGCCGGCCTGCTGCACCTGTTCCTCTCCCACACGTCCGCCTCGCTGACCCTCAACGAGAACGCGTCGCCCGACGTCCGCGCCGACTTCTCGGCCTGGTTCGACCAGGCCGTGCCGGAGGACGCCGCGTACTGGACGCACACGCTGGAGGGAGCGGACGACATGCCCGCCCACGTCAAGGCTTCGCTGCTCGGCCCCTCGCTCTCCCTGCCCGTCGGTGGCGGCGGGCTCCGGCTCGGCACCTGGCAGGGGATCTACCTCGGCGAGCATCGCGACCGGGGCGGGAGCCGGCGTCTGGTCGCGACGCTGCACGGAGAGGAGCGGGGACCTTGACCGAACTCTTCCAGCGCGCGGACGCGTCGGCGGACGGCGCCTTCTACACCTTCGCGCGCAAGGTGGTCCACATCGAGGCAGGGGCGATCGCGGCGCTGCGGGCCGTGTACGCCCGCGAGCTCCCGCCGGGCGAGCCGGTGCTCGACCTCATGTCCTCCTGGCGCTCGCACCTGCCCGAGGACGGGCTGGGTCCGGTGAGCGGGCTCGGCATGAACGAGGCCGAGATGGCCGACAACCCGCAGCTCGGCGCGTACGCCGTCCACGACCTCAACGCCGATTCGGTTCTTCCCTACCCGGACGACGCCTTCGGGGCGGCGGTCTGCGCGGTGAGCGTCCAGTACCTGACCAGCCCGCTCGAGGTCTTCGCCGACCTGCGGCGCGTCGTCCGGCCGGGCGGTCCGGCGATCGTCTCCTTCTCCAACCGGTGCTTCCCGACCAAGGCCGTGCGCGCCTGGACGCTCGGGACGGACGCCGACCACCTCGCCCTCGTGCGAGCCTACCTCGAGGGCAGCGGCTTCGGCGACGTGCGTGACGAGGCGCCGCCCACCGGCGACGATCCGCTCTTCGTGGTGTGGGGGCGGGCCTGAGCGCGCGGGTCCTGACGCGCCGCGGCCCGGAGATGGGTCAGCGGCCTCGCCAGACGGGCGGGCGCTTCTCCGCGAACGCCGTCGCGCCCTCGCGGGCATCCTCGGAGCCGAAGACGGGGCCGGCGATCTCGCCCTGGCGCTCCCACGCCTCCGCCTCCGCCCAGTCCCGTGACGCGCGGAGGATCCGCTTGGAGGCGTCGAGGGCCAGCGGCCCGTTCCGCGCGATGGCCCCGGCCAGCTCGCGGGCCACGGCGACGGCCTCGCCCGGCTCGGCCAGCCGGTTGACGACCCCGAGCTCGTAGCCGCGGGCGGCGTCGATCGGGTCGCCCGTCAGGGCGAGCTCCATCGCCACGTGGAAGGGGATCCGGCGCGGGAGGTGGATGAGCGCGCCGCCCGCGGCGACCAGGGAGCGCTTGACCTCGGGGATGCCGAGCCGGGCGTCGCGGGCGGCGACGATCAGGTCGCAGGCCAAGGCGATTTCGAAGCCGCCGGCCACGGCGAAGCCCTCGAGGGCCGCGATCAGCGGCTTGCGCGACGGGCGCTCGACGATCCCGGCGAAGCCGCGGCCCTCGACCCACGGCCGCTCGCCGGTGACGAACGCCTTGAGGTCCATCCCGGCGCAGAACGCCCCGCCCGCACCGGTGAGGATGCCGACCCGCAGCGCGTCGTCGGCGTCGAGGCGGTCGAGCGCCGCCGCGACGCCCTCGGCCACCGCGAGGTTCACCGCGTTGCGGGCCTCGGGCCGGTTCAGCGTGATGGTGAGGACGCCGGCCTCGGCGTCGCAGAGGACCGCCTCGCTCACGCCGCGAAGAGGGTGAGGGCCGGGACCTTCTCGCCGCGGAGCACGTCCAGGTCCACCTCGACCCAGCGGATCCCGCGCGCCTCGGCGAGCACCCGCGCCTGCGGCTTGACGACCTGCGCCGCTAGCACGCCACAGCAGTCGGCCTTCTCCGGGTCCAGCCGGATGCGCTCGAGGTATCGGCTCAGCTGCTCCACCGCGTCGATCGTCCCCATCCGCTTGATCTCCACCGCGATCCAGCCGTCCGCGTCGTCGCGGCACATCAGGTCCACCGGCCCGATGTCCGTCGGCCACTCGCGACGCACGAGCCGGAATCCCTCGCCGCACCAGCCCGGCGCGTCGGCCAGCAGCTCCTGCAGGTGCGCCTCCACGCCGTCCTTCTGCAGGCCGGGGGCGTCGGCGTCCATGACGTGCGACGAGTCCGAGATGGTCTCGCCGATCCGGATCTCCAGCGCCTCCTCGCCGTTGCGCTTGCGGACGACGACCCCGGCCTCGGTCTCCTCGATCGCCGTCGGCGGGGTCATCCAGTTCAGCGGCTTGTATCCACCCGAGTCGGAGTGGATCATCACGGAGCCGTCGGCCTTGACCACGATCAGCCGCAGTGCCTCAGGGAGCGTGGTCCTCAGGCGGCCGGAGTACTCGATGGAGCAGCGGGCGACGATCAGGCGCATCGGAAAGGAACCCTAGGTCGCGCTCCGGCGGAGGGTGCCGTAGCTCGGCTCCGACGCCGGCCTACACGCAGTCGGCCGCGCGGGCCAGGAGGAGATCGCGTTCGCGGGCGTTGCGCGTCAAGGTCGCGCGCCGACTCGAACTCCAGGCGGCCTCCAGGCCGGTCTCCGGCCCGAACGCCATCCCGACGGCCACCGCCGGCCGAGCTTGCGCCCCACACCGTCCGGGCTCAGGCAACCAGCTCCTTCGGCGCCGCCCCGAGCACCTGGTCTCGCAGCCCGCGGACCTCCGGGTCGTCGCCGAGAGCGAGGGCGTGCTCGCAGGCCGCGAGGCAGTCGCGGGTGCGCTCGGTCCGGGCCAGCGCGTGGGCGTAGCGCGACCAGACCACCTCCGACTCCGGCGCGAGCTCAGTGGCCGCCTCGCAAGCGGAGACCTCGGCGCCGACGTCGCCCATCAGGTGCGCGGCGAGCGCCAGGTCGAGCAGGCCCTGCTCCGTCGGCTCGAGCGCGGCGGCGCGCTCGAGCGCCCCGCGGGCCCCCGCGCGATCGAAGCGCCGGAGCCGCAGGCGACCCAACCGCTCCCACACCGACGCGTCGCGCGGGCG
>Ga0136612_10000053_pt1 | contig 24574 bp, 22 predicted proteins | sample AntDryUQ224A2306_2_FD_106644 | JGI IMG/M metagenome (GOLD analysis project Ga0136612, IMG submission 106644) | Polar desert sand microbial communities from Dry Valleys, Antarctica - metaG UQ224A (23.06) | ecosystem: Environmental > Terrestrial > Soil > Desert | place: Antarctica: Dry Valley... | reverse complement strand
GGATTGGTAATCGCCTGTCGTTTGGCGATCTGACCGACCAGCCGCTCGTTGTCCTCGGTAAATCCTGCTACCGAGGGGGTAGTGCGGCTGCCTTCACGGTTGGGAATGACCTGCGGTGTGGTCACATCCACCACAGCCACGCACGAATTCGTCGTGCCGAGGTCGATTCCGATGATCTTCGGCATGGGATCTCAGCTTAACAACAGGATCGGATGATTGTTTCCGCTACTGTACATCATCGTCCTTCTCGTGCTCTGGGCCGCCGACTGCAACCTTGACCAGCGCGGGGCGCAGCAGGCGATCATTCAGGAAGTATCCCTTCTGCAACAGAGCGGTCACGGAGTGGTTCGGCACGGACGGATCCTCTTCACGAATCACCGCTTCGTGAATGTTGGGATCGAAGGTGACGCTCACATCTTCGATCGGACGGAGCCCGGTCTTCTTGAGCGCGTCGAAAAGCTGCTTGTAGATCAGAAGGACGCCCTTGTGGAAGTCGTCTCCACCTTCGGCGTGCTCCAGGGCACGGTCGAAGTTGTCGAGGACAGGCAGGATCTCCTTGAAGGTTCCGGATAATGCGTATTTGAAAAAGTCCTGCTTCTCCTTTTCGGATCGCTTCCGGAAATTCTCGAAATCGGCCAGGGTGCGCATGTAGCGGTTTTTCCACTCATCCGCGCCCGGCGTCACGTCCGATGCAGCCGGCGCTTCCGCCGCCGGGGCCTCCGGCGCGGCATCGCTCATGGCCATCTCGTTCTCGATGTCCGCGATGGTCTCGCCGGTGTCCTCGATGACGTAGGTATCGTCGTCAATTCCGCTGTCGTTCTTCTTGTCCATTTACTGAGCCCGCTCCTGTTCCTCTTCGATCTTGCGGCTGAGCGCGCGGCCCAGGTAGTCGACCAGCGGCGCCATGCGAGCGTACTCCATCCGCATGGGACCGATGATACCGACCATCCCCAGTGGAGCGGACTGATTTCCGTAGCGCCGTGCCACCACGCTGAAGTTGTGCACGTGGGTGAAATCGCTCTCCGAGCCGATCAGAACCTGCAGACCGTCCTGGGACAGGAATGACTCGAGCAACTCGATGAGCTTCTCTTTCTCCTGCAGAGCGAGGAACGTCTTGCGCATCGCGTCGGCGTCCCCGTATTCCGGCTTGAGCAGAATCGATGATGCCCCTTCCATGTACAGGTCGTGCTGAACGGGAGTGACGTCGTTGACCGCTTCGATCCCGAGGGAGATGGTCTTCTGAAGCATCTGATCGTGCTGGGCCCGCTCCTGCTCCGTCATCCGGATGAGCCGGCGGCGGATGGCGTCGAGGGTCAACCCTGTGAACTCTGTCGTGATGTACCGGCCGATCTTCTCGAGCTCATCGCGCGTGAAGGTGAAACGCGCGGTCTCGATCAGCTTGTTCACCACCATCCCATTGCCGCCCACGATGATGCACATGATTCTGCTGTCCGCCACGAGCACGAAGTCCATGCTCCGGATGACGAACTGCAGCAGCGTCGGCATGAAGACCACGCCAACCTGATCACTCATGTTCGAGAGCAGGCGCGAGGTGAGCTGCAGAACCTCTTCGACCTGACTGGCGTGCGAGACCTGATCGTCGATGGAATGCCGCTCCTCCGCCGTGAGCGCCTGCGATCTCATCAGGTGGTCGATGAAGAAACGGTAGCCCCGATCGGTCGGCACGCGTCCTGCCGATGTGTGTGGCTGGGCCAGGTAGCCGAGGTCTTCCAAGTCTGCCATGACATTGCGAAGACTGGCGGGCGAAAGCTGGAAATGTCCACCTCGGGCCAGTGAGCGCGAGCTCACGGCCTCGCCGCTCGCGATATGCTGGAGAATGATCTCCCGCAGGACGTCGCGAGCGCGACTGTCGAGCTCGTCATCCCGGATTTCGAGTTTTTGCACCATGTTTGGTTAGCACTCCGAACTAGAGAGTGCCAGCGACAATGTTAACGGATTCAATGAGAAACCTCTTCCTCATCCTGCTCCTGGCCCTCCCAGCCTCGGCTGTGACCGTCGATCGCATCGCCGCGGTGGTCGACCAGGAGGTGGTCACTGTGAGCGAAGTCTCCCAGATGGCGGAGGTCAAATTTTTTTCTCGCCTCGTTGGCCAGGACGAGGACGACTACCGTCGCGCAATCCTCGACGCGCTCATCGCGCAGGCCCTCCGCCTTCGAGATGTGGAGCGATTCGGCGCGGCCGAAATTACCGCCGATCAGATCGAGGCGCGCCTTCAGGAAATCCAGCGCCGGTTCGCCTCGCCAGCCGAGCTCGAGGCCGCCCTCCTTCGAGCCGAGCTGACACTCGACGAGCTCCGGGCCCTGGTGCGCCGCCAGCTGCAGGTCGACGCTTACATCCAGGAACGATTTGCGCCGCTGATCTTCGTGACCAACGAAGATATCGAAACGTACTTTCGCGGACCGTGGGCCGAACAGCGCCGCGAACGAGGCCTCCCCCCCGCCTCGCTGCCGGAAGCCCGCGAAGAGATTCGCTCCCTCCTGCGAGGATCTCAGCTGACCGACAAAATCGAAAAGTGGACGTCGAGGCTTCGACTGCGGGCGAACGTAGACGTCTACGCGTGGCGATAAAGAAGCCTAACCGTCACCGCGGCTCCTGGGCGTCCGCGACGATCGCGAAAACGCCTACTCGATCAGCGCCACGAACTCGTCCTCGCTGATCACAGGCACCCCAAGGGACCGCGCCTTCTCCAGCTTCGACCCTGCCGCCTCTCCGGCCACGACCCAGGCAGTCTTCGACGAGACGGTGCCTGACGCTTTGCCGCCTTCTCTCTCGATGAGCTTGTGAATTTCATCGCGGGAAAAACGAGAGAGCGTCCCGGTCACCACGATTGTCTTGCCGGCCAGTTTGTCTCCAGTTGCCACGGCGGTATGCGTCGGGGCAACGCCGAGGCGCAACATCTTCTCCACGCGCTCGCGATTCGCGGGAATATCAAAATAGGACGTGATGGACTCGGCCACTACCGGCCCGATCTCGCTGACCTGGACGAGTTGCTCACCCGTGGCCTCCATCAGAGCCTGGGCGGTCTGGAAACGAGCGGCCAGCAGCCTGCCGGCGCGCTCCCCGACATTGGGAAGGCCAAGAGCGAAGATGAAGCGGGAAAGATCGTTGGTCTTCGATCGCTCGATCTGTTCGATCAGCTTGGCGGCCGACTTTTCCCCTTTGCGCTCCAGCGCCGCAATGTTGTCGACGGTCAGCTCGAAAATCGAGGCGATGTCTGTGATCAGCCCCGCCTCGAGCAGCGCCGTGACCGTCTGGGAGCCGAGGCCTTCGATGTCCATGGCCTTCCTGCCACCGAAGTGCGTAATCGCCTGCAGCACGATGGCAGGACAGCCGGAGTTGACGCAGCGGATGGCCACTTCTTCACCGAGCTTCTGGAGAGGTTGTCCGCAGACCGGACAGTGGACAGGCGGGACCACCGCTTCAGCTCCTCGCGGGCGCTTCTCGACGAAGACCTGCGTGACCTTCGGGATGATGTCGCCGCCCTTTTCGACGGAGACGGTGTCGCCGATGCGGACGTCCTTCCGCGCCACTTCGTCGAAGTTGTGCAGGCTGGCGTTCATCACCTTCGTTCCGCCCAGCCGCACCGGATCGAAGACCGCTACGGGTGTGACCGTCCCGGTCCGCCCGACGTAGAACTGGATCTCGCGCACGACCGAGGTGGCCGCCTCCGGTGGATACTTGAAAGCCACGGCCCAGCGGGGGGCTTTTGACGTGGCGCCCAGCTCCTGCTGAAGCTCCCGGGAGTTGACCTTCACGACGATCCCGTCGATGTCGAACGGCAGGTCATGACGACGCTCCCGCCAAGTCTCGATGAACTCCTCCACCTCTTCGAGGCTTGCACAGAGCGCGCGCTCCGGATTCAGCGGAAAGCCGAGCTTTTCGAGCAGCGCGTACGCCTTCCACTGAGATTCGACCCTGATCTGATCGGTGCTGACAAGGTGGTAGACGAAGCCGCTCAGCCGGCGCTGTGCCACGAGCTTCGGGTCTTTCTGCCGCAGCGACCCCGCAGCAGCATTCCGTGCATTGGCGAGCGGGACCTGCCCGGCTTCCTCTGCTTCTTCGTTCAGTTTCGCGAAATCGGTTTTTGAGATGTAGATCTCGCCGCGCACAGCCAGCCGCGCCAGTTTCGAGTCAACGCGCAGAGGGAGTGTGCGCACGGTGCGCACGTTCACCGTCACGTCATCGCCCCGCACACCGTCGCCGCGAGTGGCCGCGCGTGTCAGCGCTCCTTTTTCGTAAAGCAGATCGATCGAGACACCGTCGATCTTCAGCTCGGCCTCGTACTCGATCTCTTCGCGACCGACGCCGCGCTGAACGCGCTCGTGCCACTGGCGAAGCTCCTCCACCGAGTACGCGTTCTCGATCGACAGCATCGGAGGATCGTGGGTGACCGTAGCAAATCCGTCGCTAGGCGCCCCTCCGACGCGCGATGAGGGCGAGTTCGGATCAGCCAGCTCGGGATGCTGCGCCTCGAGCTCCTGCAGCCGGCGCATCATCTGATCAAAGTCGTAGTCCGTGATCTCGGGACGGGCCTCGTAATAGAGCCGGTTGTGGCGTTCGAGATCGGCTCGAAGACGCGCTACTTCTGATTTGACGGACGGAGGCACGCGGCCGATTCTATTCATCCTGCGAGCGGGAGAGGTACCGCGACCGTTCCACTACCCGTTCGCTGAATCCCATGTCGACCAGACGCCGGTCGAGCTCTGTAAGAAAATCCCGACGGCCTCGCACCAGGTTCAGGTTCATGGCCACGAAGCGCATTCCCCGTCCGGTCTGGTGATAGAGGATCATCCGGTCCCCGCCGATCATCTGTTCCGTCCCGAGCACCGCTTCCCAGGTTACCGAGGATGCCCGCAACTGATGCAGCGGCCGGACGGTAATTCGGGTGCCGTCGATTTCGGCTGCGGGACGGAACGTTCCGAGATAAATCCGCAGCCCGCCCAGCCAGAGGGCGCCGATGTACGCCCAGGTAAAAGGGTCGCGCGCCCAGCCGAATCGGGCGGAAGGCCGGATGGCGACACCCGCAATGATGACCGCTGTAACGATCGCGGCGACCAGCACGATCGACATCCCGGCGCGACGGACCCAGGGCCGGAACCCGTAGACGGACCTGGTTGTAGATTCAGAGGGATGCGTCGCTATGACCATTGCCTGCCGCTAATCAATACCGTAATCTGACGCTTGCTTCCGGGTCGGGAACGATGGCGGTCGAAAAACTAGATGGTGCTGGACGGCGAATCCTCGTCATCGACGACGATCTGGCCATCCGCGTCCTCCTGCAGGCCGTTCTCAAACGGATGCGATTCGAAGTGGAGCTCGCCGAAGACGGTGCGGCGGGCTTCGAGAAAGTGCAGAGCAGTACACCCTTCGACCTGATTCTGCTCGATCTGATGATGCCCCGGCTCAACGGATACGAGTTCATCGAGAAGATCGGCAAAGACTTTCCAGCCCAGCGACCCCACATCATCGTTTTCACCGCGGCAGGCCAGCGCGGTGTCGAAAAGATTCCGGCGGATGCAGTCTGCAACTCCATTCTCAAGCCTTTCGATCTGGACAAGTTCATCGAGATCATCGGTGAGTGTCTCAACAAGGTGCACGAGATTTCTCGCTAGCGGGGCTTTCCGGAGAGGGCCCACTCGAGTTGCCGGACGATTCCGAGAAGGATCGTGACTTCGCGATCGTCGAGCTCAGCACGCGCCAGCAGTGCCCGGATTTCCTCGTAAATCGGAGCCGGGTTATCGGCGTGAAGAAAGCCCGCATGGAGCAGGAGTGACTCGAACCGCTCGTGTAAACGCTCGACGTGCCCGGCCGATGCGAGGTCGCGTGTCGAAGGCTGACGGGCGATCTGCGACAGCTCGTAACTGAAAGTCCCCACCGCCTGCGCGAGGTTCATGGTCGGGAAGACATCGTTGGTCGGGATCACTGCCGTCCTCTGGCAGAGGACGACCTCATCGCGTGTCAATCCGCTGTCCTCGCGCCCGAAGACCAGAGCGAGGGTCTGCTCCGGCGACATCACCGCGAAACGCTCCGCGAGCGTGGCGGGCGAAAAGTCAGCCTGCGTCGCTCTGCCGCGGGTCGATGTCGTGGCTACGACCAGGTGCGCATCGGCAAGCGCTTCGTGCAGCGTCTCCGCGAAGTGAGCGCGGGCCAGAAGGTCGTCGGCCCCGCTCGCCCACCACCCGGCCACCGGCAGCAGCTCAGGATGCTCGCCGACGATCCAGAGGTCATCGAACCCGAAGTTCTTCATGACCCGGGCCGCGGCGCCGACGTTTCCCGCTTCCCGCGGCTCGACCAGGACGATGCGAAGGCTCACAGCTCTTCGTCCGCGTCGTCCACGCCGGCATCGGAATCACCACCATCCGCATCAGCCAGCGGCAGGATCGGATTGTGCGCATCGATGATGGCAGCCCAGGCCTGCACGTACCGCTCGCCCGCCACGCGGAAGAAAACCGGGAAATCGCGCGCCAGCGGCTCGTTGCCTTCGAGCACGTAGACGAAGCCCCGCCGCTCGAAGATGACCATCCGCCACCCCTCACCGGCATCGTCATACGGCTCGTCCATCGTCCCGATCGGCACATCGGCGGGAGTGAAGTGTCTCAGGTCACGGTCGGCGTGATCCCACGCCGGAAATCCTGCCAGGCGAAGGTCGATCCCGCTGGTGAACGCGATGTGCTTTCCCCCCTCGGCGCTGTCTTCGAGCGCGATTGCGAAATCAGGGATGGTTGGAAACGTATCGAGCTGGTCGTCGCCGGGAAACTTCATTGCGGCGCAGTTTAATGGTTGTCGGTTGCTACTGAGAGGAGATCACCGTCATGTGCTGGGTCGTCTGCCACGACACTCAGCTCTGCGCCTCGCGGGAGGTTTGATTCGGCGACCGGTCCGCCGTGGTAGCCCTGAGCCCCGAATCAGTCCGTCGACTCGATCCGGTAGTTCGGCGCTTCCTTCGTGATCACGACATCGTGCGCATGCGATTCGCGCAGGCCGGCATTGGTGATCCGGACGAACTGGCTTCTGGTCCGGAGATCGTCGATGTCCTTCGATCCGGTCAGGCCCATACCGGAGCGAAGGCCGCCGATCAGCTGCGGAATCATCGCGGCGAGAGAGCCTTTGTACGGGACCTTCCCCTCGATCCCCTCCGGCACGAGCTTCTCGCTCTCAGCGTCTTCCTGAAAGTATCGATCCTTCGAGCCGGCCTGCATGGCGCCGATGGAGCCCATGCCGCGGTAGGCCTTGAACGTTCGGCCCTGGTAGAGGATGGTCTCGCCGGGGGCCTCGTCGGTCCCGGCAAAGAGGGAGCCGATCATCACCGTGTTCGCGCCGGCGGCGAGAGCCTTCGTCACATCTCCTGAGAACTTGATGCCTCCGTCGCTGATGACCGGGATGTCGTACTTTTCGGCGGCGCGCACGCACTCCATGACCGCGGTGAGCTGCGGAACGCCGGCGCCGGCGATCACCCTCGTCGTACAGATGGAGCCTGGGCCGATGCCGACCTTGAGCGCGTCTACCCCGAGCTCGATCAACTCGACGGCCGCCTCGTACGTCGCTACGTTGCCGGCGATGAGCGGCGTGTCGGGGAAAAGCTTCTTGAACTGGCGGATGGCGTCCATGACGCCGACGGAATGGGCATGGGCTGAGTCGATCACCACGACATCGACTTTGGCGTCGATGAGGGCGCGGGCACGGTCGAGTCCTTCCTTACCCACTCCGATCGCAGCGCCGACGCGCAGACGTCCCAGCGGATCCTTCGCGGCCTGCGGATACCGGCGGGCTTTCTGGATGTCTTTTACGGTGATGAGACCTTTGAGGTCACCGTTCGCGTCGACGACGAGCAGCTTTTCGATGCGGTGATGGTGAAGAACCTCGCGCGCCTGCTCGAGTGTCGTACCGACCGGCGTGGTGACGAGATTCTCCTTCGTCATCCGCTCGGCGATGGGGAGGTCGAAACGGGTCTCGAAACGGAGGTCGCGGTTGGTCAGAATCCCTACCAGCTTACCGTTCGCATCCGTAACCGGCACTCCCGAGATCTTGTACTTTTCCATCACCTGCATCGCTTCGGAGATCCGCTGCCAGGGCCGCATCGTGACCGGGTCGACGATCATGCCCGCTTCCGAGCGCTTGACCTTGTCGACCTCTTCGGCCTGACGGTCGATGGCCATGTTCTTGTGGATGATCCCCAGTCCCCCGTGCTGAGCCATGGCGATGGCCAGCCGGGCCTCGGTGACTGTGTCCATGGCCGCGGAGAGGATGGGGATATTCAGGCGGATGTCGCGGGTCAGGCGGGTGGAGACGTCGACAAAGTTGGGGTGCAGATCGGAGCGGGAAGGCTTGAGGAGAACATCGTCAAACGTGAGCCCGAGAGGAATCGGCTCGGCAAAGCGTTCTGACGGGAGCGGTTCGGTCCGCTCGATCCCGCGCAGCTCGATCCGGCCGATGACCGGGATTTCGTCTTTCAGTACTCGATCGTCGCTCATGTCCGGCTCCAGATTTGAGTCACGTTTCGAGTATAGAACAGGGCTCGCCTGCACCGTAATTGCATGCGGGGTGGCAGTGAGCTCCTACCCGGCCGCGATGCGTTTCACGATCGAACAACGGCATTTGACCGACACCAGCGGAAAGCCGATCCCCGCGAGCGTGGTCAGTTTCCACACCTGCGAGGCTCCGAATGTGGACAAGGCCATCCGCTCTTTCCTCAGTACGCGTGGAGCCGAGATCATCGGCAACATAGTCACCTTCCCCGGGTTCCAGGCTGTAGTCACCGTCCGCGATCGGAGCGGTGTCTACACGCTGCAGCTGACCCCGGCCAGCGGCCGGGTGGGGTGAGCTGGTTGCTCAGCCCTTCGAGATGATTTCTTTCAGCATTTCGTCTTCCAGCCGGTAGACGGCGTAAACGCCGACCCGGTAGCGGTTGAAGAGAAATGAGAAGGCGTAGATCTTTCCGCTTTGCGCGTGGACGTAGCCGGACAGTGTGGCCACGCCGGCAATGTAGCCAGTCTTGGCGTAGACCTGGCGCGCGTACGGCGGGTTGCGCAGACGGTTCCCGAACTTCGAGTCGGGATCACCTGTGTACGGCATGGAGCTGACAAAGTCCTGCCGGTGCGGGCTCTTCCACATATAGCGAAGCACCCGAATGAAGGAGTTGGCCGAAGCGAGGTTGTTCCGCGACATGCCCGATCCGTCGGTCATCGAAAACTCGTTGGCGGGGACGCCGACTTTCGTCGTCACCCACTCCCGGATGACATTCGCCCCCGAGGTGAACGAGCCGTTCTTCTTCACTTCGGCCCCCAGAATCTTCAGGACCTGCTCCGCGTAGTGATTCTGACTCTTCTTGTTCACGACGTAGACGAGGACGTTCATCGGCGTTGTGTGTTGTGAGATGGCGCGCCAGCCGGCCTGCGTGTCGCGTGGAGTGATGATGATCTGCCCATCGACGAGAATCCCGTCCCGGCCGAACGTCTCGTTGGTGACCGAGGCGAAGTAATGGATCGGGTTCTCGATGGCCACGAAGACTTCGGTCGCTCCGGAACGCGCCGGCACGCCGCCGCGAACGATGATGTTGTTGGTGCCGATGTGCCTGGTGATGAACGGGAGGCCACGGCCGGTCACGCAGGTGTTCTGGAGGGTGAGGAAATCATTGGGAGGCTCGAACTGAACTACGCACGGCTGGCCCGGTTTGCTCGGCAGGACGCGCACCATGACGCATCCCTCCTGCATGGAGAACGCCGCGACCGGCGCCTCGTACCAGTTCACGAGCTGGTCGCGCGGCCAGGTCGGATGGGTGTACTCGGTGTCGAAGTACCCGTACTCGAAGATGAGATTGCCGTGCACCGTCTTGATCCCGGCGCGCTTGAGGTCTGTCGCCCAGCCCTGCATCACAGCAGTGGCCTGGCCATCGTGAAAACGGCCGCCGATGGTCGGGTCGCCACGTCCGACGATCTTGAGATCGCCATTGAGAGTGCCGCTCGAATCGACCTCGCCGCGCGCGAAAACGGTCGTCGTCACTTCGAAGCCCGGCCGGAGCAGATCGAGGGCGGCCGCCGTGGTGAACAGCTTCATGTTCGAGGCCGGCACCACTGCCATGTTCGGGTTGCGCTCCCCGACCACGCGACCCGTTTCGACCTCGACGATCTGGATCGAGGCTTCCGACGCCCGAGCGGTTGATCCATTGACCAGCGAGTTCAGTCGCTCCTCGAAGGAGACCCCTGAGGCGGTCTCCAGCTTCGGGGCCGGTGCCCGTTTCGGCGCAGCCTTCCGAACCGCCGGTTTCTTGCGTGGCGGAGCCTTCTTCTTCGTCTGCGCATCGACCGCGGCGGAGAAGAACGAATGGATGAAAAGCAGGAGCAGTGGAACCGCGAGACCGCGCGGGGGGAACTTCATCGTGCCGGGATCTGCAATTTCGGTGCTAGTGACGAGTGGACTACCCACTTCTCACAGCTTCACAAACGGCTCAGGTAAGGCCAGCCGGATCCGGTCGCGCAGAACGGCCGGGCACCTGCGGCGGATCTCCGACTGGATCTCCCCATGCGAGTAGCGCCGGCTGAAGTGGGTCAGGACGATCAGCTCATTCTCGAAACGACCGGCGAACTCCGCGAGATCGTCGAAGTGAATGTGCCGGTACGCAGCAGCCCGCTCCTGATGCCCGTCGATCACGAAGGAGCATTCGATCATCAGCACCGGGGCACGGAAGAGCGCCTCATTCTGTTCGAGGATCCCGCGGTCGGTGTCACCCGTGTAGAAGAGAACCGGATGCTCGACTTCATCGGAGACGGCCACGCCGTCGCGACGGAGCAGGGCCAGTTGCTGACCCTCGAGACCCTCGTACTCCTTTTTGAGGTGATGCCGCGTCTCGATCACCTCCCAGGCCCGCGCCGCCACCCGATGTGTGGCCCGGTGACCCCGCACCCGGTGGTTCCGCCCGACTGGCACGACCTGGTTCTCGGCCACCCCGACGATCTCTACTTCATAGTCGGTTCCCTCCATCCGTTCATGGAGCGCCATGAGCGCGCGCATGTCGGCCGCGGATTCCTCTGGAACATAGACACGCCCGAGCGCGAGTCGTTGCAGGCGGCGCTGACCGGCATAGAACGGAACGCCGGCGGAGTGATCGAGATGCACATGGCTGACGAAGATGTGTGGCAGGTGAATCAATTCATCGGGGCAGCGGCCGATGTCGAGCGCCAGGCCGAGCTCGCGAAGGCGGAACCAGGTCTCATGGCCCGCGCGCGATCTCCCTTCGATCGTAAAGTGCTCGGTGGCCAGGGTGAAAAACTGACGATCACTCACGCGGCCAGCTCGTCGACGACGACCAGCAGCTCGACCAGCCGGGTGATGCGGGCCAGAGGAGTGATCTCGAAATCGATCTTCACCGGCGGAGCAACCGCGGTTCCCCGCTCGGGCGGGTCGAAGTGGACGCCGCGCATCCCGCAGCGCTGCGCTCCATGGACGTCGGCATAGAGGTTGTCACCGACGAAAAGCATCTCATCCCAGCGGACGCCAAGTCCGCTCCGAAGCTCCTCGAAGATCGAGAGTTGAGGCTTGCAGGCCCCATGCTCGTTGGAGAAGACCATGACCTGCAGGTGCTGCGAGACACCTGCGCGCTCGAGGATCTCTCGCAACGCATATCCGGGAGTACGCCCGGTGTTGCTGATCAGCCCGAGAATCAGCCCGCGATCGCGCAGCGCGGCAAGCACCTCGCCGGCCCCGGCCACGAGCGCCGGAGGGATCTCGACCGCCGCCGTCGCGTAGGCGCGCTCCAGCTCTTCGAGTGTATCGGCGCTGAAGCTCGACGGATCGAGTTGCAGCTCTTCCAGAAAATGAACGATCTGGCGCCGGCAATCGACGTCCACATCGACCGACCAGTAGAGCTCATGGCAGCGATGCCAGAGTCCACGGTAAGCACGTTCGATCTCCGCAGCAGCGGCACCGAGACCGCGTCCGGCCAGAATCGTTTCCATGCGTGTCAGGCGCAGTCGCTCCTGCTGCCGCGAGAGCGCCGGCGTATCGGTGAGCAGTGTTTCCCAGAGGTCGAAGCCGATGGCCTTGATCACGTGCGACCGCCCTACTGAAGCTTGACCCTCGCGCCGAATCCTTCTTCGTATCCGTGATAGTGCTGAAGAGAAGGCTCGGGATGCTGCCAGCAGTAAAAACCGCTTCCGCTATCGAAGTCGATGAGCCAGAGCCCTTTCACCTCGATCCCGCGGGCCAGCATCTCCTCGGCCCACCCCTGCACCACCAGCTGATAGTCCTCGACTGCTTCCTCTGAGAGGGCGTCAACGCGCTCCACGGCTTCGTCTGTCAGCCGCTGAACTTCCGGCAGAAGCTCGGCAGCCTGCTCGTATGTGAAGATCTTCTTCGCCACGGCCGGACTATACCGACAACGTGGAACGGTTTTTATGCTAAAACGCACCCTGCGTTCAAAAGTCAGGTAGCCCAGCACGTCAGGAGGAGGTACCGATGTCGGTAGAGGAAAGGGTCAAATCCATCATCGTCGAGCAGCTCGGCGTGGATGCCGAAGAGGTCACGTCGGAGGCATCGTTCGTCGAGGACCTCGGTGCAGACTCGCTCGACACGGTCGAGCTCATCATGGCGTTTGAAGAAGAGTTCGGCGTCGAGATTTCTGATGACGAAGCTGAAAAGATCCGCAAAGTCCGTGACGCCGTCGAGTACATCGACAAGCGCGCCAAAGCTCAATAACAACAAGCCCGCAGTTCCTACGCTGGTCAGTGGAGTCGTCAGATAGTTTGGCAACTCGACTGGCCATTCGTTTCTCAGAGGCTTCTTGAACAATCGCCGCGTGGTAGTTACAGGAATCGGCATGGTCTCCCCCCTAGGGATCGGCAACGAGCCGACTTGGAAGGGGCTGGTGGAGGGCCGTTCCGGCGTGGATCGCATCACCAAGTTCGACACCACGAACTTCCCCTCGAAGATTGCCGGCGAAGTGCGTGGATTCGACCCGGGCAACTGGATCGAAAAGAAGGAAATCAAAAAGTCCGACACGTTCATCCATTACGCGATCGCGGCCTCCCAGATCGCGAAGGATGACTCGGGGCTCGACCTCGAGAATCGCGACCCCGATCGCGCGGGTGTCATCATCGCCTCCGGCATCGGCGGCTTTCCCATGATCCAGGACACGCACTCCGTCCTGCTCGAGCGCGGACCGGGGCGCGTCTCCCCCTTCTTCATCCCCGGCACCATCATCAATCTCGCTGCCGGTCACGTCTCGATCCGGTTCAACCTCCAGGGACCCAGCTCGGCGCCGGCCACCGCATGCGCAGCCGGCGCGCATGCGATCGGCGATGCCTTCAAGATCATCCAGAGGGACGACGCGGACATCATGTTCGCGGGGGGCACCGAGGCCGCGGTGTCGCCGCTTTCGGTCGGAGGCTTCTCTGCCATGCGGGCGCTGTCGACTCGGAACGATGAGCCCCAGCGCGCCTCCCGCCCCTGGGACTCGGAGCGCGACGGCTTCGTGATCGGTGAAGGCTCCGGCGTGCTGATTCTCGAGGAACGCGAGCACGCTCTCGCCCGCGGGGCCAGGATCTACTGCGAGCTGGTGGGATACGGAATGTCGAGCGACGCCTACCACATCAGCGCTCCGGCGGAAGACGGCAGCGGAATGGTGCGCGTCATGAACCGCGCGCTCAAAGACGCAAAACTCCGGGTAGACCAGATCGACTACATCAACGCCCATGGAACCTCGACGCCCGTCGGCGACAAGACCGAGACCATGGCGGTGAAGAAAGCCTTCGGCGAGCATGCGAAAAAAGTCGCCATCAGCTCGACGAAATCGATGACCGGACACCTCCTCGGCGCAGCCGGCGGCATCGAGTCCGCCTTCGCGGCACTGACCATCAAGCACGGCATCATCCCGCCCACCATCAACTACGAAAATGCCGACCCGGAATGCGACCTCGACTACGTGCCGAACAAAGCCCGTCATCAGAAGGTCCGGCACGTGCTGTCCAACTCCTTCGGCTTCGGCGGCACGAACGCAACGCTGATTTTCTCCGCGCACGAGTGACGGGGAGCTGGTAGCTGGTTGGGGATCGTAACCTTCGCGCCGCTTCGCTTTGGTGGAGGACAGGCAGTCTTGCCTGTCCCGTTCTGACGCAGGACAGGCAGTCCTGCGCAGGACTGCCTGTCCTCCACTAAAACAGATCGCGGAATGTGATACGGGCCAGCTACCTGCTACCAGTCACCCTCACCCCACCGGGACCGTCACCGTCTGGCCCGCTGCCACCGTCACGTTGAACGTGGCCACGACGTTCTGCTTGTCATCCATAATCTCCAGTTTGTACATGCCGGGCGTGATGGACTCGAAGACGCCGGGAGGGATCGAGGTCTGATGGATGGTGCGACCGCTGTTCGGGTCGACCAGCCGGAGTCGCACGCCTCCTTCCCTTCGTCCCTGCAGCACGATCCGACCGGCGCGCGACAGGGTCACTATCGTTCCGGCACCAGGGACGGAGAGCTCCACCGTCGACGACACGTATTGAGGCGAGTAGACACGAGCGGTGTAGCGGCCCGGGACGAGCCAGACCCGAAAGCCGCCGTCTTCCTCGCGAAACGGCATTCCGCTGTAAAGAGTCTGTTTCACGCCGTCGGTGATGGTCAGTGACACGGATTCCACCGGTCGCCGCGTTTCCGCATCGATCACGCGCACGATCACGCGATCCCCCTCCCTGAGTCGCAGCTCGATGTCCGGCGTCCCCTCTTCCCGGACGTCGATGACCTCGAGGGCATTCATGTATCGCTGCTTCGATGTAGAGAACCGGTATTTACCAGCTGGAACTGCGTCGAAGGCGAAGCGGCCGTCGGAATCGGTGGTGGCGTCCAGCGAGCCTCGGCCCTCCAGTCTCGAAGCTGAGACCATGACTCCCGCCAGCGCGGCATTCGTAGCGGAGTCCACAACCCGGCCGCGCAGCGTGCTTCCCCGAAGGTCGATATCGTGGGTCGTCGGTCCGCTGATGCTGATCGTGCCGGCATCCACCGTTCCCCCAGCACCCGTCTCTACATGGATCCTGTACTCCCCCGCCTCGGCGAACCTCGCTTCATACATACCGTCCGCATTCGCCTGCGCGCGCGGGTGACCGGCCGTGGCACTCCGTTTCAACGCCTGAAACGAGATCGATGCCAGCGGAAGCGGCGCACCGGCCCGCGTAATACGTCCCCGCACCGCCATGGTGTTGGCGAACTCGAGGTCGACCCGCGGTCCGGTTCCGCCGGAGACATCGACCGTCTTCTGCGCGCTCCGCTCGGTCGGTCCATTGAGCACCGCGCGGACCATCACCGGACCGTCGGCGATTCCGTTCAGCGTGAATTCTCCGGAGGGATCAGGGCGTGCGGCCGTGCGCGTGCCATTCGAACCGTTGGCGTGAATACGTACCATCGCGATCTCCGATTCGGAGAGGCCGCGAACCTGACCGCTGATCCTGCCGCCACGCTTGAGTGTGATCGTCACGGAAGCGGCTGCGGAGAGGTCTACATTCTCCGCCGTGCCGGAGATGTATCCGCTCTTCTCCGCAATGACACTGACCCGGTTGCCGGTCAGCGCTTCCAGCTTGAACGCGCCGTCAGCGTCGCTTTCAACCGGAAAGATCATCCCTCCTCCCGGTGCCCGGGAGGTGACCCGCGCGCGGGATACGGGACGTCCCGCTTCATCGACCACACGCCCGGAGAGCTCTTTTCCCTCCGCGATCTCGATCTCAATGCGGGTCTCACGTCCGACAGTGACTTCCACCGCTTTGCGCGTCGCCGGCAGACCGCGGCCGTTGACCTGAAGAACGTAATCGCCGACCCCAAGACCTTCGATCGTGAACTCGCCCGCGCCGTCGGTCATCGACCTCGAAGGGCCGCCCGCGGGAAGGCGCGCTTCGGTGACGACGATGACATTGGCCTCCGGCACGGGGCGCCCACCCCTGGTCACCCGGCCGGCAACGCTTCCTCCCCGTTCGAGTTTCACTTCTACCGGTTCCCGCCCAGCCTCAGGGGAGAGGCCCGACATGACGGCGGGGGCGTAACCGGGAGCGCTGACCATGAGGTCGACCGAGGTCGCCATCGTCCCTTCGATCGTGAACCTGCCGTCGTCGGAACGGAATGGTCGCGGTGAGGCTGTGTACGCGCCGCCGCGGTAACGACGCTCACTGATGGTGAACTCTTTGACCGGCTGTCCGGACTCGCGGTCGATCACCCGCCCCTCGATCCGATACAACTTCGGCGCTTTCAGCTCGACTCCGGTGGCAGGAGCCTCGACCGCCAGCTCGGGGCCGCTCGCCTCCTGCCCGGCGGCCTGAAAAACGAAGAGCGTCACGCGCCCTGCCGGAGCGCTGCGAATCACGAATGAGCCGTCTGCGGCGACAAGGATGCCGGGGAGAGAGTCGCTGAGAGGATGTTCCTTCGCCCTGACGAACAGGCCGCTTTCCGGAAGGGTCGAGCCTTCCGCCGCGACCACACGACCGGAAATGATCGATCCGCGATCGACAGTGATCGTGGTCGACGCTGTGTCCGCGCTGACCACCTGCCGCGACCGGACTACCGGAACCGTCTGGCCGCCGACGGCCACTTCGTACATCCCGGCCAGGAGACGCGATTCCAGGATTCCATCCGCGTTCGTACGGCACTCCGGGGGACGACAGACGTACGTGTCGGATTGACGGTACTCATCATCGTTCGGAACGCTGATGGTTACAGGCTCATTCGCAACCGCGGCGTCGCTGCGATCGACGAGTCGCAACCGGAAATTGATCCCTCGAGTCAGCACGATGTTCACGGACCGGCTTTTCGCTCCGGCATTGAACGGTCCGGCGATGGCCGGCGCGTAACCCGGCTTCCGCACCGTGACCATCCGGCCAACAGACATCGGCTGAAACAGAAGATCGAACGTTCCGTCAGGTCCCGTCCGGGCCCGATCGCCTCCCACGGACAGTTCCGCGGCTGCAACCGGTTTCTTCTCCTCGTCAACGACCTGCCCGGTCAGACGCGACATCGGATGCAGAACCAGCAGTCGATTCGAACGCGCCCCCTCCAGGAGCCGGAACTCCGGCGCCATCCCCGCCGAAAAGCCCAGGCGACTCGGGGACACCCGGTACGAGCCGGCGCTCAGGCCTGACAGCGCGAACCTTCCCTTCGCGTCGGTGACCGCCCACCTTTGCGACACGTCAGGGGCGCTGACAAAGACGCGGGCGCCGCCGAGAGGACTGTCGTCCTGCGAGCTTTTTACCGTCCCCGACAGGGTCGCGGCAGGGCGGAGGCGAAGCAGATAGGCGGGCGACCCGGATCGGGTTGCGATCGCCACCCGGTTCGCGGCTGATGCGGAAACGCTGCGCCAATTCGGAGGCGCGTTGGCGATGGAGAAAGTTCCGTCCTGCGAGGACCTGCCAATGGGAAAGCCGTTCACGGAGATGACCGCATCGGCGACCGGGGTGGTCCCGTCAGCTGCGAGAACCTGCCCTCGTATTGCCACGCCACGATGCAGCACGATCTCGACAGCGTCCCCGCGCTCCGCTTTCACCGGAGCAGCCGTTCCCACCGCATATCCTGGCGCGATCGCCACGAACTCGCCCGCGGCGGACGGAGAAACCGCGAAGGCACCTTCTCCATCTGTTCTCGTGACCAGCAGGCGGCCGTGAGTGACGAGCACATTCGGGACCGGCTTCCCCTCCGACAGCACGCGACCGCGCTTCACTTCCGACGTCAGCGCAATCGTCCGTCCGCTTTCTTCTCCCGCAGTGTGCAGTTGCTCCAGCCGCGAGCCCTTGTCCACAACCATCATGACCGACGGGTTTGCTTTCGTCTCGATTGAGAACGTGCCGTTGGCCATCGTGGCGACGGTAGCCAGCGGAACCGGCTCGGGAGACTCGGACAGGATTCGCGTCATCCATTCATCGGACGATTCGATGGCAAAGACGCGCACGCGCGCGGCTTCGACCGGCGATCCGTCATCGGAGATCACCCGGCCGCGCACGGTGGCTGCGGCGTCCATCGCGAAAAAGAGGAAGAGAGGGAGGAGGAGAAACCGACTCATTCTCGTGAGACGTTAGCGCAATTGTTGAGTTACGTCACCGTCTGGATCCATTCGGCAAAGGCCGGTTGATCGTGGCTGGCAGCCACGTCCATAGGGGATTGCCCGTCGGATCCGATTGCTCTCGGATCGGCGCCGAAGCTCAAAAGGAGCTGCGCCGTTTCGATGTCGCCGCGGGACGCCGCGGTGTGCATCGGCGTGTAGTCGCTCTGCTGCTTCGCGTTCGCATCGGCTCCCCGCTCCAGCAGCATCCGGAGCGTCTCCCGATCGCACGCCGCTGCCGCCGCATGAACCGGGGCCACTCGCATCGGGTTGTCAGAGGGAGCAGCGACATCGGCTCCCTTCTCGATGAGATAGCGGGCTACTTCAGGCTGCCTGAAGAAAATGGGAAGACCGACGGCCGGGAACCCGTCTGGTGATCTCGAGTTGAGCAGAGACGGATCGGCTTCGAGCAGCTGCTTTACCCGTGCCCCGTCGCCCATGGCACACGCCTCGTGAAAGGTGAGCTCCCTGCCGCGCTCGAGGAACAGCGGGACCACCTCCGTTTTGCCGTGATAGAGGGCCATCAGGATCGCCGAAATGTTGTTCTCGGAGGCGTGAAGGAGCTCCGGTTGCGCTTCGAGCAGATCCCTCACCGCCTCGAGGTCGCCTCGTTTCACTGCTTCGATGATCTCGCTCATGTCAGTGGCCTCCTCCTCTACAAAGTGCAGAGTAAACCCGCCAGGTTTCTCCCCTCAGCCAACAGATTCTACGGGAGTTAGAGAAACAAAGGTTACAGCGTGGCCGCATGCAGAATGAGTGGGCATCAATCTTGATCTTCAATGTGAGGGATGGCCATGCCGATGAAAAAATGTGAGCTCTGTTCCCATAGCCGGGCCGCACATGCCGGCGGCGCGCGATGCGCACTCTGCGACTGCACGTCGGAGACCCGCACCTTCACTCAGGACTCGTTCAGGTTCCGGTCCGTTCTGTCGTCGCGGATCACTGCCAACACGCGAAAAAGGTAAGTACCGCGATCCCGGATCATTCGGCACGGGTTGTGGTTGCAAGAACGGTATGAGCGAAAAGGTCAAGAGCACTACCAGGGCCGTCACGATTTCCGAGCGCAATCTTCAGAGCGCAGCCATCCGCCTGCTCCCCAGGCACAACAAGCTGGTCTCGGTGGAAGTCGAATACCTCCGTCGAATTCTCGGCGATCGTGCCACGCAGGGTGAGATCGACGAGACAGTCATGAAAGTCCGCGCCCTACCCTGGCGCGAAATCGTCGGAGAGTAACGGCGGCACAATGGAGGACAGGCACTCTTGCCTGTCCCCGCGTTCGTGCAACGGACAGGCAGGAGTGCCTGTCCTCCATGCAATCAGCTGTGATCCCCCACCTCAATCCCCATAGCGCGCGAATAGAGCCCGTGAAAATGATGGACTCCGTTTTCGCGCTGCGGGGAGTAGCGGCCGCTCTGATAGGTGGATGACTGCAGGCCGCGCTGCACGGCCTCGCAGATCTCGACGTCTTCGATCTGGATCTCGTCGCTGAAGGCGATGGTCTGGGCGATCTCGGTTTTCACCTTCGTCGATTCGGGGTGCCGGAAGTACCACTCGAAAACCGTGAGCGTGCGGTGCGGCCCGAGGGGGAGAACGAGGTTCGTCGAGTAATTGTCGGGATACACGTTGATCATGAGGTTCGGGTAGACCCAGAAGAAGCGGACCTGGTCGCCCTGACCTGTGGTGCGGATACGGTCCGGGCGCTTCGTCGGGGCGAACTGAATCGAGTAGTTCGCTTTCGTCTCAGTACGGTAATTCGGATAATCGAGCTCGCCGAACAGGCCTGGATGGACGATGGGGATGTGATAGCCCTCGAGGTAATTGTCGACGTAGACCTTCCAGTTGCAGTCCAGCTCCCACTCCTTGCGCGCGGCCAGGCGGAAGCCGCTGGACTCGTTGGCTGGCATGTCGCGCGTCAGATCACCGAGGAAATCGAGCAATGGCGGCGCGTCGCGATCGAGGTTCACGAACATCAGACCGTTCCATTCCTCAATCCGGAACGGAGGGAGCACCACTTCCGTTCGATCGAAGCACTCCACCCCTTCGAATTCAGGAGTGCTGAGGAGCTGGCCTTCGAGTGAGTAGGTCCAGCCGTGATAGCGGCACTGTATGGACGAACGCTTTCCCTCCCCTTTGGCCACGGGACCAGCGCGGTGCCGGCAGACGTTCGACATCGCGCGCACGTTGCCGTCCTGCGCGCGCGTGACGACCACCGGTTCTCCTGCAACCACGGTCGTGAAGTACTGGCCCGGCTCGGAGATGCGGGCCGAGTGGCCCACCAGCTGCCAGGTCCGTCCGAACACGTTCCGGTTCTCCGACTGCAGGGCGGCCCCTTCGATGTAGTAGCTGGAGGGAATCGTCGAGGCGAAGGCCAGACGCGGGTCGAAACGGTAGGTCATCGGCGCGTCAAACGGTACGCCGGGTAGCTCAGAAAAAGAAGTCCGATCGCCCAGAGGCTGTTGACGGTGTCGGTGGCGATCACCCCGATCAGAAAAATGATCGAAGCCACCAGCGCCAGACCGGTCGTGAACGGATGTCCCCAGGCCCGGTAGGGGCGTGCCGTCTCCGGCTCCCGTCGTCTGAGCACGAAGAGAGTGATGAAGGAGAGGGTGTAGTTCGCAACGAAGAAGAAGGCCAGTTTCGCGATCACATTCTCGAAAGATCCGGAGATGATGAATAACCCTCCCAGCACGCTGCTCACGAGCAGAGCCACATCGGGGGTACCGCCTTGATTTACTTCGGTGGCCCCTCGCCAGAAGAGGCCGTCGCGGCTCATTGCGAACACGACCCGCGGCGCCATCATCAGGCTCGCCGTGAGCGCGCTCAGGAGGGCCAGCACCATCACCAACCGCACGACCGTGTCCGCATGCATTCCAAAGAGCCGCTCGGAAACGGCAGCAATGGCAAGATCCTTTCCGGCCAGCGTCGGCAGCGGAACCACAGTAGCGAAGGCCAGGATGATCAGCAGGTAGATCACGATCACGGCAAAGAGTCCGCCGAAAATGGCGCGCGGAAGCTGCCGCCCCGGATCCTTGAACTCTTCGGAAAAGTAGATCGGAGCGGTCCAGCCGTCGTATGTATAGATGACCGCCTGGAGCGACACGATGAACGCCACCAGGAGGAATCCTTCACGATCAGCGGTCACATCCGCGGTGAAAGGGTTCCTGCTGCCCATGAAAAAACAGGCCGCAACGAAAGCCAGCAGCACCACCGCCTTGATCAGGCTGGTGACATTCTGTGTTGCGCTTGCCGTGCGGATGCCTATCCATTGCACGACCGTCAACGCGCCGATCGCAACGAGCGCGACGAGGTGATAGGAACGGAGCTCGGGCACCAGTCCGACGGTGTACTCACCGATTACGATCGCAAGGGCGGCCGTCGTACCGCACGTCGAGACCCAGTCACTCCAGCCGACGACGAACCCCGCGTAGTCTCCGAGGCCACGGCGGACGAACGCGTACTGTCCTCCGGCGCGAGGGACCATCGTGGCGAGCTCCGAGATCGCGTTCGCGCCGAGGAGCGCATAGAGGCCGCCGATGAGCCAGACCGACAGGAAAGGGAGAAATTCGGGAAGGTTCGACGCGATGGTTCCCGGGCTGCGCAGGATCCCGGCCCCGATCGTATTTCCCACGCCCACGGCCAGACCGAAGGTCACGCCGAGAACTGACAAGAGTTTCCCAGTGCCGAACTGGGCCGGAACCGCCACGCCGGGATTGTAAGGCCTGAGGACGCGGCCTCAGGCCTTCATGACATCACTCCATGTCCTTTACGCTGATCGGACCGTTGACGGTTGAGAGCCGGACCACGCGGTCACCCGACCCGAGCTCGATCGCACGCGGCCGATCGTTGTTCTCTTCGTCGTAACGGAATCCGCCTCGCGGACACCCTTCGGCACGGCAGGTGACCGGGCCGTGGCCTTGAGCTGTGACCAGCACACCGGAGCGGAAACCACGAGCGATCTTCAGTGACACAGGGCCGTTCTGCGTCGACGCATCCAGCTTCCCATCCCACGTAGTTCCTTCGAGCTTCACCGATACAGGGCCGTTGGTGGCCGCGAGGCGAACCTGGCCCGAGCCGCCGGAGATGCTCACCGGGCCATTGATCGTGGTGGCCACGATGGTTCCCGATGAGTTCTTCACACTCACCGGCCCGTTTTCGGCCTGAGCCTGGATGCGACCATTCACACCATCGAGCGAGATGGGGCCATTGATCGAGCTCAACTCGAGGTCACCGTTCCGGGGAACGCGGATCAGAAAGTAGGCCACCCACTGATCGCTTTCGGGCCCCGTTGCAGTCAGTTCGTTCCCTCGAAGAGAGACGCGGATGTCGTCCGAGCTGAAGCCTGCTCCTGCAGCCTTGCAGACGGTGATTCCGTACGAGGAACCGTTCCACCCTGTGGCGCGGATACCTCCATGAGTCTCGCTCTTCACCCTCAGCGATCTGCCGGTGAAAGGGATTTCCTGGCTGACCATGGCCGCGCGGTCGCCGTCGAATCGCACCGTCAGATCGCTGCAGTCGGTGACCTCATCACCGTCTTCAATGGACATGCTCACGCCGCGATTACGGCTGTGGCCTGCGGAAACAGTGGTGGCAACGAGAAACAGCGAGAGAAGAAGCAGGAAACGTCGCATGGAAGTTCCTCCAATCGTCAAGATGGAGGTATAGACGGATTGGAAGAGAGAAAGTTAGGGTCCGAATGACGGGGAGAAAAGATTCGGGCTCGAACCCGGGCCCGAGACAGGGCCCGGGCACGAGCCCGGTCTCTTGATTCTGTAACTGACTGTTACCGGGTGGAACCCGCCATCGTTGCGTTGGAAATCACCAGCTCGACGCGGCGATTCTGCTGCCGGCCGGATGCGGTGGTGTTGCCGGCGATGGGAGAGCTCTCTCCGCGTCCGATCGATGTGATGCGGTCGGCCGGGATACCGTTGGCCGCGAGGAAATCGCGGACCGCTCTTGCGCGGCGTTCCGAGAGGCTCAGATTCGACGCGGTGCTGCCGACGCTGTCGGTGTGGCCTTCGACTTCGATGCGAAGCGAGGCATCGGTCTGCAGCTGCTCCGCGATGCGGCTCAGCGTGTTCCGCGATCCGGCCTTGATCACAGCCTTACCGGTATCGAAGAAGATGCCGGGAAGGGTGACGATCAGACCGCGCTCGTCGGTGCGGGTGGCGGCGAGACGGGAAAGCTCCTGTTCCATGCGCATCCGACGGGTCTCGACGTCGCGCGTGGCCAGTTCGGCGCGGGCGCGATCGAGCTCGGCCTGGGTCTGCTGGGTCTGCTGCTGTGCGGCCTGAGCCACCTGCTGCGCTGCCTGAACCTGCTGACGCAGCTCGAGGGCCTGACTTTCGGCTGCCTGCCTCGTGCGCTGTGCTTCGGCGATGAGAGCAGCGGACTGCTGGTCGAGAGTGGTGCGGCGGGCCAGATCCTCTTCGCGCTCGCGGCGAAGGCGCTGATACTCCTGCTCGCGGCGCTCGAGCTCGGCCTGCCGTTCTGCCACGATCTGCGCTCCGGTCGGTCCCTGCTGCCGCGCAGTCTCCAGGTCGCGGCGGAGGCTATCCACCTGTGCCTGGAGTGACTGCTCGTTGAGACGCTCACGCTCCTGAATGGCGCGAAGGGTGATCTGCTGATCCTCAACCTGGCGGCGGAGGCTTTCCGCGTCCGCGCTGCTCGATGAGCTGAGAGCAGCCTGGTAGCGCTGCATCATTTCGTCAAGCCGGCGTTCCGCCTCTTCACGAGCGGTACGATCGGACGAAACGCGCGATTCCATGGCCAGGCGGGTCGCCTCGACCTCGCCACGAAGACGAGCAAGCTCACTTGCCTGCGCGTCACGGTTGGCCTGCTCGGCCATCAGCCGGCGGTTCAACTCGGCGGCTTCACGCTCCGCCGCCTCGCGCTTCACGCGCTCGAGCTCTGCCTGACGCATGCTCTCAGCCTGCGCGAGCCTGGTGCGCTCGATCTGGAGGTTGGGGACGAACGAATTCACTTCACCGGCGCGAGCCAGATAGTACGCGCGGCGCGCGATCATCTCGGCAACGTAGGCAAGGTGATCCGCACTGGTGTTGTTCTTGTTGTTGCGGGTGATCTTCTTCGCGGTGCGGATGTTTTCATCAGCGACTGAGAGATCGTTGTTCATGATCCGCTCGCCGCCGGCCGCCCTGGCCTGCGCGATTGCGGCTTCTGCCACCACAATGCGGTCGCGGGAGTTCTGGCCCCGGTCGATCTCCATGCCCGTCGGCTCTTCCTGCAAGCTCAGATCGGTACGGCCGCCGAAGCGGGAGATGTCGGTCTGCAGGCCGCGAACGGCTGCGTTCGTAGCCAGCCACTGAGATTTGGCAAGGGCAGCGCGCCCTCCCCAGATGGCCTGTTCCGCGTACAAGCGCGCCAGCTCGCGATCCTGGCGCTTGTCAGAGTTCCACTTGTCCTGTGCCGAGCGAAGCCGAAAACGAGCGTCTTCCAGAAGTGTGGTGGCGTAAGTTCCGGCCCCTGCTCTTTCAGCGG
>Ga0136612_10000052_pt1 | contig 24605 bp, 25 predicted proteins | sample AntDryUQ224A2306_2_FD_106644 | JGI IMG/M metagenome (GOLD analysis project Ga0136612, IMG submission 106644) | Polar desert sand microbial communities from Dry Valleys, Antarctica - metaG UQ224A (23.06) | ecosystem: Environmental > Terrestrial > Soil > Desert | place: Antarctica: Dry Valley... | reverse complement strand
GAGCCGGCACCGGGAACGATGCGGTACTTCTCGGCGAAGCGCTCGGCCTCCTCGTTGAACGCGGTCAATGCGACCCGCGGATTGAAGACCTCGATGATGTCGATCTCTTCCACCATGTCGAGCAGATGCTCGTAGTCGGGTACCGAGTGCAAACGGTCGAAGGGGTGAGGAACGTAGACCAAGCCCCCCTGACGACGAATCTCAGCGATCGTCTCGGCCATCGTCATCCCGCGCGGAATCAGCTCTTTGATGAAAAGGCCGATCACTTCGCCTTGTTCTGCAGTCTTCACTTCCTCGGCGACGATCACCTTGACGCCGTAGTCGGGAGCGATCTCGCGGGCAGCGAGTGCGCCCGATACCTCGTTGTGGTCGGTGATCGCGATCGCTCCGAGACCGGCCTCGGCCGCGGTTGCGAGCAAGGTCTCGACAGGCGTAGCGCAATCGGAGGAATGGTCGGTGTGCATGTGCAGGTCTACGTTGATCTCACGCCGTCGTGAGATCCTGCGGCGAACGGCGGAGTCGCCTTTGGGATCGTGACGCCGCGCGGCAATTCGCCGGTAGATCGCTTCGACCTGGTCGGTGGTCGCCTGCCAGTCGCGCTGGGCGCCGCGGGCTCCGCGCGACAGCTCGCGGCGAAGCGTCTCGGTATCGGCCAGGCGCTCGAGCTGGCCCGCGAGTGTGACCGCGTCGCCCGGCGGAAACATGAGGCCGAGCTCGCCATCGCCGACGAGCTCCGCATAGAGCTCGTTTTGCGAGACGACCGGGACCACGCCGTTGGCGAGGGCGGTCCGGACGATTCCCGGGGCGAGAAGCGGCCCGCCCGAGCTTGCGCAGACGACGTCGGCGGCTGCGATCAGGCCTTCGCGCGAACCGGATCTTGCGTTGACCACGCGAACGCGGCTGCGAAGTCGTTGCGCGATGCGGACCTCGGTCGAGTCCGGGCTCCAGATCGCCACCTCCCAAGCGGATTGCAGATTCAATCGGCGCACCGCGCGCAAGAACAGGCGCAGCGCCCCACGTTCCTCCGATACACAGAAAGCGATGCGAAGCGCGCGCCTGCCGGCCTGCGGTGAAAAATCGCCCGGCCACCACGGCTCGGCGACGGTGTCAGCTCCTGGCTCGACGCGCTCGTAAGCGCCGGGAAAGAAGCGCTCCATCAGTTCAGCCGTGGAGGCGCAACTGGTCGTGCGGGCGTCGAGGCGACCAAGGAAGATCTCGACAAGCGGGCGCGCGACCTGCGTCGAGAGGATGCGCTCGGTCGGCTCGTGAAAGCTGCCGACGTTGAGTGAGCGCGAATGCCGCAGCGCGGCCGATGCGACGCTGGGAACGAACGGGTCGTGGACATGAACGATGTCGAGCTCGACGCCTTCGAACAGGCTTTCGAGCGAGCGGCTGACGTCGAGCGGCAGGGGCGCGGCTCGCGGGCCAGGACCACGGGGTCGAGGGATGCCGCTTCCGAGTGCGATCACGGCGGGACCAGCGTCTCCCGCGCGATCTCCGGACCAATCTTCGAAAACGGCCTCGGGACGCTCATGGGCCGCGGCGATCGCTTTGCGCGACTCGCGTACGGCCTTGCGTGAATCCGACGGGGCTGCGATCACAACTCGGTGGCCGCGGGCGGCGAGCTCAGCCGAAACACGGGCAGCGAACTCGTCGACCTCGTGGTGCGCGCCCCAGGGGTGCGAGGTCACCTGCGCTATAGAGAGCCGTTCGCCGGGAGCCACTGGCTGAGGATAGGCACGTTGGGCTGTCTGCTACCTGACCCGTAATTGCGAGAGGCCCGCCGTTGCGGGCGGGCCTCTCGCTCACGGATTGCGAACTGCGGTCCGCCGAGCTACTCGGTGACCTGCACGTAGACGCGCTTGCGAGCGCCCGCGGCGGTCGGCATGCCATTGCTTTCGCGAGGGCTGACGACGAGCGCGTTGATCGTCTTCGCGTTCGCCGGCGCGCACTCGACCACGCCCGGGACCTGGCAGCGTGCGACGCTGACCTCACCGCTGAGGTTCGGCTCGGCATCGCCATCGGCGCCGTCTACGTTGACGAGGTTCTGGATCGCGATCGTCGCGGTCAGCCCCTTGCCGACGAGCGACTCACCGGTGTCGATGTAGGCATTGTTGTTGGTCTGGTAGGCGTCGAGCACGGTAAAGCCGCCCGACTGCTCCTCGATCTGACCCTGCTCGTTGAGCAGCAGCCAGCGCACCTTCAGATCGGTGACGGTTTTGCCGTCAAGGGTCGCCGCATCCACGCCCTTCAGGCTCTTTTCCCTGACCGCCTGACCGCCGACGGAGTCCTTTTGCAGATCCTTGCCTCCCACCACTCGGCCCTTGATCTGCGAGCTGTCACTGATAACCGCGGCCGCATAGGCCGTGCCGGCCAGCGCCGCGACCAGCGCCACACCGGCGACGATCATCGCGCCGCTGGGTCGAAACCTCTTGATGACCTTCATGCTTCTCCTGTCTCCTCCCCGCTGAGGGAGGGTTTTGATGCCGTACGTCCCCCACCCGCGCCGGCATCGGTTTACCGCCTGTTTCCCCCCTAACACCTGAAGGGCGCCGGATGAAGCGGTCGGTCATCGAGAACACTCGAGAGGCCCGCCGTTTCGGGCGGGCCTCTCACTTAACGGACGGTTGCGGCGATCAGCCGAGCTGGAACTTGACCTTGCTCGTTGTGCTGCCGTCGGCGTCGGTGAAGGTGCCGGTGATGCTGAATTTGGCGACCTTCTTACCCTTGGCCTTCTTCTTTGCCTTCTTGACCTCGGACTTCGAGAGCTTGAAGACGACGTCGTTGACCGCGTTGTCAGCGCTCTGCGTCGCCGTCTGGCTGTCGAACTTCTTCGCGCCGAGCTTGAGATCGAGCTTCGCCGTGCAGGCCTCGTCACATGAGAACTTGGCTTTGAGCGTCTTGCCGATCTTCTGCGACTGGACGCTGATGAGGCCGATCGGAGCCGCCCCGGGCTTACCCGGGACAACCGCCGCATCGTCGTTGTCGACGATGTTGACCTTCGATGTCGGCGGAGCCGCCGGGTTCAGCTCGAGGCGGTCTTCTCGGCGCGATCCACCGGCACCTCGACGGCGGCGTTGCGCGCGTACTTCGCGATGAACGCCTCGGTCTGCTCGCGCGCCTCGTCGTCGGGGCGCTGGCTGTGCGGCGACTTCATCAAGTAGCTGGAGGGGCCGTCGAGCTGGCCGGCGATGCCGTTGTTTAGCGCCAGCTTGATCAGGCGCACAGCGTCGATGACGACGCCGGCCGAGTTTGGCGAGTCCCAGACCTCGAGCTTGAGCTCGACCGTCAGCGGCACGTCGCCGAAAGACTTTCCCTCAAGGCGAATGTGCGCCCACTTGCGGTCAGTCAGCCACGGCACGTAGTCGGAGGGCCCGACATGGACGTCGTCCGCGGGAAGCTCGGTTCCCATCACCGAGGTGACGGCATTGGTCTTCGAGATCTTCTTCGAGTCCAGGCGTTCGCGCTCGAGCATGTTGAAGAAGTCCATGTTGCCGCCGACGTTCAGCTGCGAGGTGTGCTGAAGCTCGACTCCGCGCTCGTGGAAGAGCCTGGCGAGATTGCGGTGCACGATCGTGGCGCCAACTTGCGACTTGATGTCGTCGCCGATGATCGGGAGGCCGGCATCGGCAAAGCGCTTGCCCCAGTAGTCCTCGCGGGCGATGAACACGGGCAGGCAGTTGACGAAGCCGACCCCCGCCTCGAGGGCTTGCTCCACGTACCACTTGGTTGCTGCCTCGGAGCCCACCGGCAGGTAGCAGACGAGCACGTCTGCCTTGCTCTCTTTGAGGATGCCGACGATGTCGGCGGTCGGGCCCGGCGCCTTGGTGATCTTCTGCTTCAGGTACTTGCCGAGACCGTCGTGCGTCATGCCGCGTTGGACCTCGATATCGAGCTGCGGGACGTCGGCGAACTTGATCGTGTCGTTCTGCCCCGACCAGATCGCCTCGGAAAGATCCTTGCCGACCTTCTCGACGTCGATGTCGAAGGCGGCGACGAACTCGATGTCGCGGACGTGATAACCGCCAAGGTCGACGTGCATGAGGCCGGGGACCTGCTCGTCGGGGTCGGCGTTCTTGTAGTACTCGCCGCCCTGGATGAAGCTGTTGGCGCAGTTACCGACGCCAACGATCGCGACGCGGACCTTGCCGTCGTCGGGGCGGCGTCCGTTGGAGCTCGCGCCGTTCGTCGCGTGGCCGTTTTGTTCGCTCATACGTAGAAGATCCTCCTGGAGGCGGGTGGAAGGCGAACTACCCGCGGTTAACGACTTGGTTACACCTCTGAGGCCTCTGCGGCCTCCACTACCTTGAGCTCGTTTCGCACGTGCCAGACGCGCTGTCCGGCCGTAAACGCGGTCAGACCGGCCATCGTGTAGATCGCCGCCGGCAGCAGGTCGACATCACTGATCAAGTCGCCGGCGCCGAAAACAAGGCCGATTGAAAGTATCACCACCCGCACGGGCCGGGTCGCAATGCCGACCTTGCACTCGACACCGAGCGCCTCTGCCCGGGCTCGGGTGTAGGAGACCATCAGCGATCCCAGCACCGCAGCCACGCAGGCTGCAGCGGGAACCGCCTCGCCGCGATCGGCGAAGTTGAAGGCGATGGCCGTCAGCACTGCTCCCTCCTCGATGCGATCCAGGGTGGAGTCGAGGAAGGCACCGAACATCGTGCCATTGCCCGACATCCGCGAGTAGCGGCCGTCGAGCGTGTCCATCACCGAGCCGAAGATGAAGGCAAGGCCGGCGAGGACGAAGTAACCCTCGATCACCAGGATCACCGCCGGCACGTGCAGGATCAGCCCGGTTAGCGAGATCGCGTTGGGAGTAAGGCGCGACTCGATCAGCCGATCTCGCGCAGCCCCTCTCCAAGCACCAGCGGTCTTCGCTTGTGGGCGCGGCTCGGCGATAACGGCACAATACCCCCGCCGCGAGCCTCGCCTACAGCCCCATTTCCGGTGGTGGCGCATATCCTGGCGACGATGGCGACCTGGACCGAGACGAGCACTTGGAAGCGGCCTCGACGCGCCAGGGTGCGGGCAATACGCGACCGCCTACGCGACGTCTACGGACGGCCGTTAAACGAGCCTCACGGTCACCCGATCGCCGAGCTCGTGCGCACGATCCTTTCCCAGAACACCAACGACCGCAATCGCGATGTCGCCTACGAGCGGCTGCGCGAGCGCCTTCCGACCTGGGTCGACGTCCGCGACGCTCCCGTGTTTGAGGTCGAAGCCGCGATCCAGCCCGGCGGGCTTTCGAAGACCAAGGCGCCACGGATCCAGGAAGTTCTACGCCGGCTGCCGAGCGAGGGAGGCGAGCCAACGCTCGACTGGCTCGCCGCGACCGAGCGTGACGAGGCGATCGCCTTCCTCATCGACTTGCCCGGCGTTGGGCGCAAGACGGCCGCCTGCGTGATGATCTTCGCCCTAGGCCGGCCCGAGATTCCCGTCGACACCCACGTCCATCGTGTCGGTGGGCGGTTGGGCCTGTTTCCGCCACGCGCGTCGTTCGAGCTTGCCCACGACGAGATGCTCGCGATCACGAATCCCGAAGACGCCTACGAGCTGCATATGAACCTGATCACTCATGGCCGTCGGGTCTGCCGTCCGCGACCGCGCTGCGAGGAGTGTGCGCTGCAGCGGATGTGCCCCTGGTTTCGCGCTCAGCGGCTCGGGGACTCATTCCCCACCCATCCGGGTGCGTGACTCGGTAGTTTTCCGCCCGTGAGCAAGCGCCCGTTCATCCTCTTCGGCATCTTTGCCGCGATCTGCCTCATCGTCTTGCCGTTCGTCGCGCTTGGCAAGGAGGGCGACGAGGGCGCTGCGACGGTGCAGGTCGCCTCCCGCGACGTTGAGGGCAAGGAGCTCTTCGACAACAACTGCGGCTATTGCCACACGCTGGCCGCCGCCGGCACCGACGGCGTCGTCGGGCCGAATCTCGACGATCTGCTCGTGACGACGGGCACCAACAGCGCTGAGCTCTACGGAGGCAACTCCAGCCGCGTCCTCAACGCGGTCAACTGCGGCATCGGCGGACGGATGCCAAAGGGCATCCTCGTGGGTGAGGAGGCACAGACCGCTTCTGTGTTCGTCGCCGCATACGCCGGTCAGATCGGCAAGGGGCCGGTGGTCGACACTTCGGCAGCCGAGATCCCCGAGCCCGGCGCCTGCCAGTAGCCGTGTAGAGCTGGTCACACATCTGCTACCTTCTGACTCAGATTTTTTGGACTGAGCAATAGAAGGAGAAACACAGTGAGTAAGACGATCGGGATCGACCTGGGTACTACGAACTCGGCCATGGCTGTGCTCGAAGGCAGCGAGCCGGAGATCATCGAAAACGCCGAAGGCGGGCGCACGACTCCATCCGTCGTCGCCTTCACTGACTCAGGCGAGCGACTCGTCGGCACCGTCGCCAAGCGACAGGCTGTGATGAACCCCGAGAACACGATCTTCTCGATCAAGCGCTTCATGGGCCGCAAGGAGGCCGAGGTCAAAGAAGAGGAGACGATCGTCCCTTACAAGGTCGTCGCCGGCCCCAATGGCGACGTACGCGTCGACGTCCGCGGCGAGCAGTCGTCGCCGCCCGAGATCTCAGCGATGATCCTGCAGAAGCTGAAGGCCGACGCCGAGGCCAAGCTCGGCGAGACGGTCGACTCGGCCGTAATCACGGTCCCCGCTTACTTCAACGACGATCAGCGCCAGGCGACCAAGGACGCGGGCAAGATCGCGGGGCTCGAGGTCAAGCGGATCATCAACGAGCCGACCGCGGCAGCACTCGCCTACGGCCTCGACAAGGAAGACACCGATCAGACGATCCTCGTCTTCGACCTCGGCGGCGGCACCTTCGACGTCTCAGTGCTCGAGATCGGCGACGGCGTCTTTGAAGTCAAGTCGACCACCGGGGACAACCACCTCGGTGGCGATAACTGGGACAAGGCGATCGTCGAGTGGCTCGTCGCTGAGTTCAAGAAGGACCAGGGCGTCGACGTCTCCAACGACAAGCGCTCGCTCCAGCGTCTCTACGAGCAGGCCGAGAAGGCAAAGATCGAGCTCTCGACCACGCAGGAGACGCAGATCAGCGTTCCCTTCATCACCGCGATCAACAACGAGCCCAAGCATCTCGAGGTCAAGCTCACCCGGGCAAAGCTCGCCGAGCTCACCTCCGACCTGCTCGACCGAGTGGTCTCGCCGGTCAAGCAGGCCCTGGCCGACGGCGGATCTGAGGTCGATCACGTCGTCCTGGTCGGCGGCATGACCCGGATGCCGGCAGTCCAGGAGAAGGTCCAAGAGCTGACGGGCAAGGAGCCACACAAGGGCGTCAACCCCGACGAGGTGGTGGCTATCGGCGCTGCGATTCAGGCCGGAGTGCTCTCGGGCGACGTCAAGGACGTGCTCCTGCTCGACGTCACCCCGCTGACCCTCGGTATCGAGACCAAGGGCGGCGTGATGACGAAGTTGATCGAGCGCAACACGACGATCCCCTCGAAGCGCTCGGAGACGTTCTCGACTGCCGACGACAACCAGCCGTCGGTCGAGATCCACGTGCTCCAGGGCGAGCGCGAGATGGCCGCCTACAACAAGTCGCTGGGCAAGTTCCAGCTGACCGGAATTCCGCCGGCCCCTCGCGGTATGCCGCAGATCGAGGTCACGTTCGACATCGACGCGAACGGCATCCTCAGCGTCGCGGCGAAGGATCTCGGCACGGGCAAGGAGCAGACGATCGAGATCAAGGGCGGCTCCGGCCTCTCTGACTCCGAGGTGGAGCAGATGATCAAAGACGCTGAGTCGCACGCCGACGACGACCTCAAGCAGCGCGAGCTGGCCGAGGCTCGAAATGTCGCCGAGAACGCCGCCTATTCGGCCGAAAAGCAACTGGCCGAGTTGGGCGAGCAGGTCGATGAGGCGTCGAAAACCGAGATCGAGGCTGCGATCGCCGACGTTCGCGGCGTGCTCGAGTCCGACGACGTCGCCGAGATCAAGGCCAAGACCGACGCCCTGCAGGCGGCCTTCCACAAGGTCTCCGAGCAGATCTACCAAGCGGCCGCGGCCGAGCAAGCAGCGGCCGGAGGCGAGGCTGACGGTGCCGCTTCGACAAATGGGTCAGGTGAGGCTGAGGACGAGGTGGTTGATGCGGAGGTCGTCGAAGAGGACAAGGCTTAGGTGCTCGGATGAACAACGACGACACCACCTCTCTGGGGGGGTCGGCTGCCGGCCCTCCCCCTCCGTCTTCCGCCTATCGTTCGGGTCCGGAGGGGGAGGGCCCGACATCCGACCCAGGCGCGGGTTCCGGCTCATCGGACGACGCGGGCGCTTCTGAGGGTGCCCCCCTTACTGAAAATGGAGCAGCGGTGGCGGCTGGGGCTGACGCCGTCACTGACGACCTCGATGCATTATTGGAAGACGTCAGGCGAGAGCGCGATGAGTATCTGGACCTTGCTCGGCGGGCGAAGGCCGACTTCGAGAACTTTCGCAAACGCGCCTCCCGCGATGCCGCTGAGGCAGAGAAGCGTGGCAAAGCGGGGCTTGCGCGTGAGCTGCTGCCGTCAATCGACAACCTCGAACGAGCGCTGCGCGCCTCGGGCGTGCAGCCCTTGCGTGAGCCGGCTTCCGCTGCGGCGGACGCGGCGCCGGGAAGCGTCTCCGAGGAGGTTTCGGGTCAGGAGGCCCTCGCACGAGGCGTCGCCCTCGTGCACGGAGAGCTCGAAGCCGGGCTCGCGCGCGCGGGCGTCGAGTCCTACGACCCTGCCGGCGAGCGGTTCGACCCGGTTCTCTGCGAGGCGATCTCCACGGCCCCGGCGGGCGAGGGCGTTGACTCGAGCGTGGTGGTCGAGACCCTCGAGCGTGGCTATCGCATCGACGGGCAGGTGATCCGCCCGGCTCGAGTGATCGTCAGCGAGTAGGTATCCGATGGCGCGCGACTTCTACGAGGTGCTCGGCGTCGGGCGCGGCGCATCGCCCGAGGAGCTGAAGAAGGCTTACCGCAAGCTCGCCCGCGAATACCACCCTGATCGCAATCCCGACGACGCCGGCGCGGAGGAGCGCTTTAAAGAGGTTCAGCAGGCCTACGACACACTTTCGGAGCCCGATAAGCGCAAGGAGTACGACGCGGGCGGGAGGCTGGGAGGTTTCGGTCGCGGCGCCGGCGGTCCCAACGCCGGTCCAGGCTTCGGCGCCGACCTCGGCGACATCTTTTCGACGATCTTCAAACGGGGTGCTGGTAGTCCGCAGCAGATGCGCGGACGCGACCTCGAGACCGAGGTGCAGCTCAGCTTTCACGATGCGATGCAGGGCACCGAGGTCTCGATCACCGTGCCCAAGCAGTCATCGTGCAAGACGTGCAGCGGCACCGGCGCCAAGCCTGGGACGCTGCCGACGACGTGCCCGCGCTGCAACGGCCGTGGGGTCGACACCGAAAGCCAGGGCTTCTTCTCGATCAGCCAACCATGCCCTCGCTGTGGCGGTGCCGGCCAGGTGATCGAGGATCCATGCAACACCTGCAGCGGCACCGGCCTCACCCTCCAGCGCAAGCGCTACCGCGTGCGGATCCCGGCCGGCGTCCACGACGCCAGCCGCATCCGCGTCGCAGGCAAGGGCGAAGATGGTCCCCGGGGATCTCCGCCAGGCGACCTGTACGTGGTCACCCGCGTTGCCGAGTCGCCCGTGTTTCGCCAGCGCGAAGACGGCAACCTCGGCGTTACGGTGCCGATCACGATCGGTGAGGCAATCCAAGGCGCAACCGTCGAGGTGCCGACGCTCAACGGCTCGAAGCGCATCCGCGTACCCGCCGGCACCCAGCACGGCACAGTGCAACGTCTGCGCGCAGAGGGGCCACCTCGAGCCGGCAAGGGCTCCAACCACAGAGCGGACATCCTCTACCGACTCGAGATCGAGATGCCGCACGAACTCAGCGACGACCAGCGCAAGGCCCTTGAGGCCTTCACGGCGACGACCAACGACCATGATCCGCGCGAGCGTCTCCTGCGGGATGCATCCGCAGCTTCCGCGAAAATGGGCGGTGAACGATGAACGCCAATCGTCAGCCGAATCGCAGGACCGTGACGGTCACGGCAACCGGGCTCGACCGTCGTCGCGGCGTGTTCATGATCTCGGTCGCCGCCGAGCTCGCCGAGATGCATCCGCAGACGCTTCGCATGTACGAGGCGCGCGGGTTGATCTCCCCCAAGCGATCACCGAAGAACACGCGCCTGTACTCCTTCGACGACGTCGAGCGTTTGCGGCGGATCCAGCAGATGACCGCAGACGAAGGCCTCAACCTGGCCGGAGTCGAAACGGTATTGACGCTCGAGCGCGAGCTCGAGCGTGCGCGGGCCGAGGTGTCAAAGATGCGTGAGCGCGCGGGCGAGCTCGAGCACCAGATGACCACGGAGATCGACCGCGTGCGGCGCTCGCTGCGTGCCGAGATCGTTCCCTACGGGGCGTACGAGTCGCCCGGTCTCGGCCCCCGGGCCCCGGCGCCCGACGACGACGCCGTTTCAATCCCGATCGAGCGCGCTACCCGCCGCCGGAAGCGCTGAGCAGCCGCTCGGCCACGCCGCGGACGGTCTCGGTGCCGTAGCCGTGCGAGGGTTGGTCGTCGCTGAGGACCGCGATCGAGAGCTCGCCGGGGCCGTCTCGCTCGCGAAGCTCAGCCGCCTGGTGGACGAGCGCATGCGTGGGCAGCCAGCCGCCCTTGAACCGGGTCGCCCACTTCTCGCCGGCCGCCGCCGGGATACCCCAGCGTTGGCTGGCGATGATCGAGCCGAGCAGCCCCTTGGCGTACACACGGTGGCGGCGGGTCAGGGCCCGGTCGAGATCGCCGAAAAAGCGGGCCATGTCGGCGGCGGTAATCTGGGCGTTGCCCCAGTAGCCGGCCACCGTGAAGCGCTTCATCCCGGCTCGCCTCGCAACCTCGAACAGGCCGTCGTCGCCGACCCGCGCGTAGATCGCGTCGGCCGCCCCGTTGTCGGAGTAGGTGATCATCGCCGTCAGCAGCGCATCCGTGTTCGAGTCGATTCCCGCGTCGGCCCGCTTCAGCCTCCGGACCTCGGCCGCGAGCAGCATCGACTTGACCACGCTCGCGGCCGCGTAGCGGCGGCTCTCGTCGCGGCCAAGCAGCTTGCCCTCGCTGTCGACCACCGCGAGCGAGACCAATCCGGAGCGGCTCTGGGCGAAGCTCCATGCATCGCGAAATGCGGCGGCCGATGGGACCTTGTGTCGCTTGCGATGGCCGCTGCGGTCCCGCCGCGGCCGACGACTCGCTGCCGCCGCGGTCCCGGGCCCGGGGGTGGCGCGCGGCGCTCCTGCCCCGGCGACCTGCGGCGCTCCTTTCCCGGCGATCTGCGGACCTCCTCCCCCGGCGACCTGCGGAGCTTTGACGGCGAGTCCGCCGACGATGACCGCGAGGAATCCGACGCTGCACCCGACGAGCACCCTTCGGCGCCGAGGCCGGCGCTCCGCACGCCGGTTGCGGGAGCGGCTCTCGCTCTCGCGACAAAGCGCGAGCAGAGCGTCCATCTCGGGATCGACGTTGGCAGCCAGAAGCCGAGAACGCTACGCCTATTTGGGCCGGGGCGGTTGCGCTGCGGTGAACGCGCGAGCGCCGCGGCGTTAGGCTGCCGCCGATGTCGAGCCCGGTTCGCAACCGATTGGTGCGCACGACGGCGATCGGGCTCGCGGCCGGACGGCTCGCGATCGGCGCCGGCCTTTGGCTCGCTCCCCGGCAAGCACTTGCGGCTCTCGGCTTCGGTGAGGCCGACGACCGGGCGGTGGCGCTGGCACGGATCGCGGCCAGCCGCGACCTCGTCCTCGGACTCTGGCAGCTCGCGTCGCTGGACGATCCCGGCGAGCTGCGGCGAGCTTCGGTCGCGGTCGCCGCCGCCGACGGCGGTGATGCGATCGCCTTCGCGCTCGCGCTGCCCTCCGCGGGGTCCCGCGGCGCTGCGTTGCGCGGGCTGGCCGGTGCCGTCCCGGCCACGATCGCCGGAGCGTGGCTGACCTGGCGCTTGAGCGAATCTAAGTGTTAATAGCGCAGATTTAATGCTAAGCCCTTACTAACCGTTAAACTGAGCGGCAATGCAGGCAGACAAGTTCACGATCAAGTCGCAGGAGGCGATCGCCGACGCGCAGCGGCTCGCGGCAAGCTTCCGCCATACCGAGGTTGCCCCGGCGCACCTCCTCCTTGCCCTGCTCGAACAAGAGAACGGCTTCGCCCCCGCAGCGCTGCGCAAGCTCTCCGCCGATGTGGGCGCGATCACCGACCGTGCCAAGGATGCCGTCGCCCAGCTCCCGCGCGTGAGCGGCGACGCTCCCGAGGTTAGCTTCGCAGCCGCCGCGGTGAACGCCCTGCAACGCGCCGAAGCGGAGATGAAGTCCCGTGGCGACGAGTACATCTCGGTCGGACACCTATTGCTGGCGCTGGCCGAGAAGGGTTCCCCGGTTGCAGCTCTGCTGCCCGATCGCGAGACGGTTGCCAAGGCCGTCGACGAGACGCAGGGCTCGAGTCGCGTCACTTCGCCAAACGCCGAGGAGATGGCCGAGGCGCTGGAGAAGTTCGGTCGCGACCTCACAGCCGACGCGCGGGCCAGCAAGCTCGATCCCGTGATCGGCCGCGACGAGGAGATCCGCCGTGTGATTCAGGTCCTCTCGCGGCGGACCAAGAACAACCCTGTGCTAATCGGCGAGCCGGGCGTCGGCAAGACGGCGATTGTCGAGGGCCTGGCCCAGCGCATTGTCAACGGCGACGTGCCCGAGTCGCTACGCGACCGCCGTGTCATCGCGCTCGACGTCGGCGCTCTGGTGGCCGGCTCGAAGTACCGCGGCGAGTTCGAGGAACGCCTCAAAGCCGTCCTCAAGGAAGTCCAGGACGCCGAGGGTCAGATCATTCTCTTCATCGACGAGCTGCACACGATCGTCGGCGCCGGGGCCACGGAGGGGGCGATGGACGCCGCCAACCTGCTCAAGCCGATGCTCGCTCGCGGCGAGCTGCGCTGCATCGGAGCGACCACGCTCGACGAGTATCGCAAGCAGATCGAAAAGGACGCGGCACTCGAGCGACGCTTCCAGCCCGTGCTCGTCGGCGAGCCCGACATCAACGACACGATCGCAATCCTTCGGGGACTCAAGGAACGCTACGAGCGCCACCACGGCGTCCGCATCACCGACCCGGCAATCGTCGCCGCGGCAACCCTTTCGGAGCGCTACATCGCCGACCGTTTTCTCCCCGACAAGGCAATCGACCTGATCGACGAATCCGCCTCGCGGCTGAAGATGGAGATCGAGTCGTCACCGGTCGAGATCGACGAGGTCGATCGCCGCTCCCTCCAGCTTCAGATCGAACGCGAGGCGCTCAAGGGCGAGAAGGACGACGCGTCAAAAGTGCGCCTGGACGTGATCGAGGTCGAGCTCGCGGACCTGAGTGAGCGGGCATCGGAGCTGAAGGCCCGGTGGCAGGCAGAAAAGGAGGCGATCGACGCTCGCAAGGAGGCGATCGAGCGCCTCGACGACGCCCGCGGCAAGCTCGAACGCGCGAACCGTGAGAACGATCTCGAGCGTGCCGCCAAGCTCCAGTACTCAGATATCCCGGAGCTCGAAGAGATCGTCGCCGCGCAGGAGCTGCGCAGCCACGAGCTCGACGAAGCAGGCGGCTCGTTGCTTGCCGAGGAGGTCACCGAACAGGACATCGCCGAGGTCGTCGGGCGCTGGACTGGAATTCCGGTGTCGAAACTGATGGAGGGCGAGGTCGAGAAGCTAATCCAGATGGAGGAGCGGCTTCACGATCGCGTCATCGGTCAGGACGAAGCGGTCGAGGCCGTGGCCAACGCGCTTCGGCGTTCGCGCGCTGGGCTCGCAGACCCCCATCGCCCGATCGGCAGCTTTCTCTTCCTCGGCCCGACCGGAGTCGGCAAGACCGAGCTCGCCCGGGCGCTGGCCGAGTTCATGTTCGACTCAGAGCAGGCAATCGTCCGTGTCGACATGTCCGAGTACATGGAGAAGCATTCGGTTTCGCGTCTCGTCGGCGCGCCCCCCGGCTACGTCGGCTACGAGGAAGGCGGCCAGCTGACCGAGGCGGTGCGCCGCCGGCCCTACGCGGTCGTGCTGCTCGACGAGATCGAGAAGGCCCACCCCGACGTCTTCAACGTGTTGCTTCAGATCATGGACGACGGCCGCCTCACCGACGGCCAGGGCCGGACGGTCAACTTCACCAACACGATTCTGATCATGACCTCGAACGTCGGTAGCGATCGCATCACCGGTGCGATGGTCGACGAGGGGATCCGCGAGCAGATCGAGCAGGTCTTGGCGGCAACGTTCAAACCCGAGTTCCTCAATCGCATCGACGACACCGTGATCTTCCACCGGCTCAGCCGCGAGGACATCAGCCGCATCGTCGATCTCCAGGTCGAGCTACTAGCCGGGCGGGTGCGCGAGCGCGGGATCGAGATCGAGCTCTCCGACGAGGCGCGGACTCTGCTCGGCAATCTCGGCTATGACCCGACCTATGGCGCGCGCCCACTCAAGCGCGTGATTCAGCGCCAGCTCGTCGACAAACTAGCGCTGAAACTGCTCGAGGGTGAGTTCAGCGAGGGCGACGTGGTTCGCGTCGACGCCGCCGGGGGCGAGCTCGGCTTCGCCAAAGCGCCGGTTGTCGAGCCTGCACCCGCCGCCGCCTGAGCCCGGCGTGACGCGGGCCGGGCGCCGTCGTCGCCCGAAGCGCTGACACCGCTCTACGCTGCCTACGATGCGAGTCGGGATCTGCGCCTATTGGTTCAATCGCGGCCAGGGCGTGGTTGCGCGCCAGCTGCGCTCGGCCCTCGACGACCTCGGTCACGAGACCTTCGTGCTCGCTCGGCCGACGCGCGGCACAAACATCCGCCCCGCCTTCATCGACCGCTCCGGCGTTTGGGACCAGCCCGGGGTGACCGAGGCATCCGCCTACAAGATCCCGACGAACGAGGTCGTCGATTGGGGTGCAGAGAACTCGCTCGAGCTTGCCTTTTTCGACCAGAACTACGGCTTCGACGGGATTCAGGCGCTGCGAGAATCCGGCGTCGTCACGATCGGGCGCTTCGTCTGGGAACACTTCTCTAACGAGCACGTTGAGCCGGCCAAACGAGCGCTCGATGTCGTTTATTCGCTGACGGCGTGCGAGCAGGAGCGTTACTCCGCCATGGGGATCCAGAGCCCGCGCGTGCGCTGGGGCATCCATCCGGAACTGCTCGAGTTCGCGAGCGATCATCGGCCTGAGCGACTGTTCTTCTATCCCGGCGGGTTCTTGAGCAAGCGCAAGCCTGTCGCGGAGGTACTGAAGGCGTTCAGGCGCGTGAATGCCGGCGGCGCGCGGCTGCTCGTCAAAGGCCAGGTCGAGCGCGAGGTCGATCTGCTCGAGCGCGGTGCCGCTCGCGATCCACGTGTCGAAATCCGCCTCGAGGACCTGCCGACCGACGAGCACCTGCGCCTCTTCGCCTCGGCCGACGTCTGCGTCGCGCCCAGCCGCTGGGAGGGCCTCGGCCTGCACCTTTACGAGTCGATGGCGCTGGGGCTTCCCGTGATCACGAACGACAACCCACCGATGAATGAGGTCATCCTCGACGGCGAGAACGGGCTCTTGGTGAAGGCACGCCGCAGCGGCAGGGCGAAGTCGGGGATTCCTGCCTACCTGCCTCGCGTCCGTAGTCTCGGTGCGGCGATGAACGCGGCCTCTGAACCCGATGTCCTCGCTCACCTTCGCGGCGGCGTCGTTGCAGCTCGAGAGCACCTTTCCTGGGAGCAGACGAAGTCCGACTACGCCGAGTTGATCGAAAGCGCAACTTGAGCTTCGATCCCCCATACCAGCCAGGCGAGCAACTGCTCGAGCGCGAGCAGTGCGTGCAGGCGCCCCTGGAAAGCACGTTCGAGATCTACTCCGACGCCTCCAACCTCGAAGCGATCACGCCGCCGTGGCTCGGCTTTCGGATCACGTCGAAGTTACCAATCGAGATGTGCGAGGGCGCCCTCATCTCCTACCGCCTTCGTGTGCATGGCATGCCGGTTAGCTGGACGACGAGGATCGAGGTGTGGGAGCCTCCATATCGGTTCGCCGACATGCAGCTCTCGGGCCCTTACGACCTCTGGCACCACACGCACGAGTTCGAACGCGATGGCGACGAGACAGTGATTCGCGACCGAGTCCGATACCGGATCGGCTACGGACCGATGGGGGCATTGGCGCTGCGGCTGTTCGTGCGGCGCGATCTCGAGAAGATCTTCGACTATCGCCGCGACGCGACGGTCGAGCTGATCCGCCCGAGCCTGGCCCTCATAAGCTGATTGCCGCCCCGCTGATCGTCGGGCGCACGATCGGCCCGGCTTTGGGCAGTTCGCCCGGCTCGAGTGCTGCGACGTCGAAACCGGCGGCGGCGAGCGCGGCGCGCGTATCGCGGTTGGGATGACAGCCGGCGGCGACCCAGCCCCAGGGGCGTTCGAGACGATCTTGCCAGCGGGCGCGATTGGGGTTGTCGCCGTCGCGGACGTGCTCAATCAGCAAGAGATTGCCGCCAGGCTTGAGCACGCGGCGGATCTCGGCCGTGGTGCGCTCCAAGTCTTCGACCGAACACAGCACGAGTGTGGAAACGACCGTGTCGAAGGAGCCATCGTCGAAGGGCAAGGCCTCGGCGCCTGCGGCGACGACCTCCGTCGGCGGCGCCGGTGGCGTCGCGGCCAGTTTGGCCTCGAGCCGGCGGGCCATGTGCGGATCAGGCTCGGTCAGCACGAGCTCGGTCACCGATGCGCTGTAGTGGTCGAGGTTGGCGCCCGTGCCGGCCCCGAGCTCGAGCGTGCGGCCGGTGCCGGCCCGATGATCCTCACTCGGGTTTCGGTGAGGCCCGCGCGCTCAGTGGCGGCCAGTGCTCGGTCGTAGATGGCGGCGAATATCGGGTGGCCCATTCGTGCACCCATCATGGCGCACAATCGGGCGCCCCGCGAGACCGGCTTGCACGATCGCGCGCGACGTGAAAGAAAGAGGAGTGCGCGGCGTCAGCCGCGACAACACCCACCAAGGAGGAAGACCAGATGCCGACCTACATCATGCTGACCAAGCTCACCTCTGACGGCGTCAAGACGATCAAGGACAACCCCGCCCGCGTCCACGAGGTCAACAAGGAAGTCGAGCAGATCGGAGTCAAGGTCGTAAGCCAGTGGGCGACCTTGGGCGAGTACGACTTCATCACCGTCGTCGACGCTCCAGACGAGAAAACGATGGCCAAGCTCTCGATCGAGATGGGATCGCGCGGTAGCGTCATGAACGAGACGCTGACGGCGATCCCGGCCGAGGAGTTCACCAAGTCCCTATGAAAAACTCCGCCGAAAGCCCAGCCTGCGGCTACGGTTCCGGCGGGTGGCAACGCGTTACCGGGCGGCAGGTCGTGAGCGCGGTGACCGCGACTTCGTCGCTCGCACTGGCGAGGCTTACTTGAGGGTTCTCGTCGTTGGTTCCGGTGGGCGCGAGCACGCTATCGTGCGAGCGCTGGCGCGGTCGAGCTCGGCACCCGAGTTGCTGTGCGCGCCGGGCAACGCCGGCATCGCCGCGGACGCTCGCTGCCTAGACGTCTCCGGCGTCGAGGCTGTTGTCGGGGCGGCGGCTGAGCACAAATGCGATCTCGTCGTCGTCGGCCCGGAAGCTCCTTTGGTCGACGGCCTCGTCGATGCGCTCGAGGCCGCCGGGATAGCCGCCTTCGGCCCCAGCGCCGAGGCCGCCAGGCTCGAAGGCTCGAAGGTCCATGCAAAGGATCTGATGGCCGAAGCAGGAGTACCGACCGCGAGCCATACCGTGCTTCGCAACCGCGACGAGGCGCTCGGCCAACTCCCCTGCGCCGCCTACCCTGTGGTCCTCAAGGCAGACGGGCTGGCGGCCGGCAAGGGCGTGATCATCTGCGAGACAGAGGCCGAGGGCCGTACGGCGATCGAGGCGTTCTTCGTCGAGCAGCGATTCGGCGCGACCGAGGTTGTGCTCGAGGAGTTTCTCGACGGCGAGGAACTCTCGCTGCTGGCGCTGTGTGACGGCACCAACGTTGTCCCTTTGGCTCCAGCCCAGGACTACAAGCGAATCTTTGACGGCGGCGAGGGCCCGAACACCGGCGGCATGGGTAGCTACTCGCCCGTGCCGGGCTGGGATCCCGAGCGCATCGATGAGATCATCGACACCGTCCATCGCCCCGTCGTCGACCTGATGGCCAAGCGAGGCACTCCATTTCATGGCGTCCTTTACGCGGGTCTGATGCTGACCTCGGCAGGGCCCAAGGTTCTCGAGTTCAACACCCGCTTCGGTGATCCCGAGACTCAGGCCGTACTGCCCCGGCTGCACAACGACCTGCTGGAGCTGTTCCTTCAAGCGCGCGAGCCAGGTGGGCTCGCAACCGCCCGGGCCGATTTCGCCGACGACTGGGCCGTAACCGTCGTTCTCGCTTCAGCCGGCTATCCGGCGAGCTCATCCAAAGGTGACCTGATCACTGGACTCGATGCGATCCCTGAGGGCATCGAGGTGACCCATGCGGGCACAGCGCGAACCGATCTCGGCATCGTCACAGCGGGAGGGCGAGTGCTCAACGTGACCGCGCTTGGAGCTTCACCGGAAGCCGCACGAGAGCGGGCATACGAAGCGGCCGCCATGATCGAGTTCGAGGGCAAGCAGATGCGGACGGACATCGCCGCCGCCGTGAGCACGAGCGCAACAGCGAGATAGGAGCTAGGTGCACTAATTGGAGATCCAGGAACCGAACACCGAGAGCGGCATCGAGGTGACCAGCAGCGAGCCGCCGGAGACGATGCCCGGGGTCGAGGCCGTATTCGAGGAGATCGAGGTCGACGCTCCGCGCGTCGGAATAATCATGGGCTCCAAGAACGACAAGCCGAAGATGCAGCCGGCGGGACAGGCGCTTCAGGATGCCGACGTCATGTACGAGGTCCGCGTGATGAGCGCCCACCGCGATCCCGAGAAGGTGCGCGAGTACTGCCACGCGGCCCGAATGCGCGGCCTCAGGGTGATCATCGCCGGAGCCGGCATGTCGGCAGCGCTGCCGGGTGTCGTCGCAGCGCACACGGACCTGCCGGTGATCGGCGTCCCGATCCTCGGCAAGAGCCTCGGCGGCCTCGACGCGTTGCTCTCCGCGGTGCAGATGCCTCCCGGCGTTCCGGTCGCCTGCGTTGCGATCGACGGGGCCAAAAACGCCGGCTTGCTGGCGATACGGATCCTCCACTCGTGATTTCCCGTTACACGCGGCCGGAGATCGGCGCGGTCTGGTCGGACGAGCGCCGCATGCAGGGCTGGCTTGAGGTCGAGCTGGCGGCAACCGACGCCTGGGCCGACGGGGGCAAGGTGCCGGCGGGGGTTGCCGCGGCCTGTCGCGAGCGTGCGACGTTCACGGTCGACGCGGTGAAGGAGCGCGAGCGCACCACCAACCACGACGTCGCCGCTTTCGTCGACGTCGTTGCCGCCTCGATTGGCGAGGAGGGGCGCTGGATCCACTACGGCCTCACCTCTTCCGACGTGCTCGATACGACGCTTGGGCTCCAGCTCACCGAGGCCGGCGCGATCATCGTCGCCGGCGCAGCCGGCTACCGCGACGCTCTCGTCGCCAAAGCACGCGAGCATGCGAGCACTCTTTGCGTCGGGCGTACGCATGGCGTTCACGCCGAACCGACCACGTTCGGCTTGCGCCTCGCCGGCTTTGCCTTCGAAGCCCACCGCAGCGTCGAGCGCCTGCGCGCCGCCTTCGCGCAGGCCGCGGTCGGCAAACTCTCGGGCGCGGTTGGGACCTACGCCTCGATCCCACCTTCGGTCGAGACTGCCGTCATGGAGAGACTCGGGCTGCGCGCCGAGGACGTTTCCACCCAGGTCGTTCCCCGAGACCGCCACGCCGAGGTGCTCCAAGCCGTCGCACTTGCCGGCGCCGGGCTCGAACGCTTCGCCCAGGAGATCCGGAACCTGCAGCGCACCGAGGTCCGCGAGGTCGAGGAGCCGTTTGCCGCGGGCGCGCAGAAAGGCTCGTCGGCGATGCCCCACAAGCGCAACCCGATCACCGCCGAGCGCGTCAACGGGCTCGCCCGCCTCCTGCGCGGCTACTCGCAGGCCGGGCTCGAGAACGTCGCTCTGTGGCACGAGCGCGACATCTCGCATTCGGGCGTCGAGCGGGTGATCCTTCCCGACGCCACGATCACGCTCGACTACATGCAGCACCTCTCGGTGCGGCTGGTCGAAGGCATGACCGTTCACGCCGACCGCATGCTGGCCAACCTCGACCTCACCCACGGTGCCCTGTTCAGCCAGCGCGCGCTGACGGCGCTGATCGAGTCGGGCATGACGCGAGATGACGCCTATCGCCTCGTCCAGCAGGCCGCGCAGACCGCGTGGGACACCGGCACCGCGTTTCGCGACCTGCTTGCCGAGCGCGCACCTGACCTCGACCTCGACCTCGTACTCGATCCCGCCTCCTATCTGGTCCATGTGCCCGAGGTCCTGGCGCGCCTCGACGCGCTGGGCGATTGAACGGCCCGATCTTGCGCTTGCGCTGGGACACCGACGAGCTCGGTGATTACAACGGCACTCGCAACTAAACGAGCTCGACCAGTGTCCCCTTCGCAGGCGAGAGCGTGACGTTCCGGCGCACCGGTCGCTCGAGCTCAGAAGAGGCGGCGCGCAGCCGGGTCGAGCGCAGGATCGTCTCGATCGCGACGCGCATCTCGAGCTGCGCGAACGCTGCCCCGATGCAGCGGCGGGTGCCGCCACCGAACGGGACCCACGAGTAGGTTTCCGGAGCGCTGTCACCGAGGAAGCGCTCCGGCCTGAAGGCAAAGGGCTCCTCGAAGACGTCGGGGCGTGTATGGGCGAGATAGATACCGACGAGGATCACTGTTCCGTCGGGAAGCTGGTAGCCGCCGAGCTCGGCGGCTTGGCGCAGCTTTCGCCCCGTGAACGGAACCACAGGGCGAATCCGAAGCGATTCGTTGATCACGGCCTCGAGGTACTCGCGGTCGCCGGCCTCGACGTCGGTCTGAACGCGTTCGAGGCGCCCGCGGTCGTGCAGCAGCAGGTCGAAGGTCCAGGCGAGGCCGGTTGCGGTAGTTTCGTGGCCGGCGAGCAGCAGCGTCATCAGCTGGTCGCGAAGTTCGCGGTCGCCCATCTGCGAGCCGTCTTCGAAGCGGGCGCCAAGGAGCATCGAGAGGATGTCGTCGCGCTCGGAAAGATCGTCGCGGCGTCGGTGTTCGTCGATCTCGGCATAGAGCAGTTCGTCTGTGCGATCACGAAGGCGAGCAAGCCGGTCGTAGGGAGGCACTCGCCGCAGCCCGGGGATCGCGAATCCCACCGCTGTCGGTGAGGCCGACGCGGCGAGGATCTCGACTAGCCCATCGCGCAGCGTGCGCCGGCGCTCGGCGTCTTCGACGCCGAAGACCGCCCGCAGGATCACCTCGAGCGTGAGCTCCTGCATGCTCGGGTGAAGAGCGAATTCCCGACCCCGAGGCCAGCTCGAAACGGCACGCTCGGTCGCCTCACGGATCACTTTCTCGTAGGCACGCATGCGCTCACCATGAAACGGCGGCAACATCAGCTTGCGCCGACGAAGGTGTTCGTCGTTTTCCTGCAAAAGCAGCGACCCACGCCCGAGCAGCGGCTCGAGGATGATGTTGCGACCGGGCGCAATCGTGTGCACGCGGTCTGCCCCGAACAGCTTCTTGATCGAAGCGGGATCGGAAAGGAAGACGATCTCGCCGGGCCCATGGATCGAGGCGTGGAATGGCTCACCGAGTTCGCGCCGCCATTGTTCGAGGAAGGAGATCGGCCGGGCAACGAAGCGCACCGACTGAACCAGCTTGGGCAGCGGCACTCGCGGCAGCTCGCCGAAGGCGCGCACCGTCGTCGGGAAAGCCTTGGACGCGGCGGGTGGAGTCTCGACCGCGGCCTTTATCGCTTTACCTCGTGCGCGCGAAGCGCTCGACGGCGGCAAGCAGTTCCTCGACTTTGGCGTCTGCTTCGGGCCCGCCCGTTTGCACCGCGTCGCGAACGCAATGGTTGGTGTGATCGGCGAGCAGCTTCAGCGAGACGCCTTCGAGTGCCTTCGTCACCGCTGCAACCTGAGTCAGCACATCGACGCAGTAGGCCTCGTCGTCGACCATCGACTTGATCCCGCGCACCTGTCCTTCGATCCGAGCGAGACGGCGCAGCATCGCGTCCTTGTTGTTGACGTAACCGGCGGTTCGCTCAGTGGGCATGGCCGGAGTATACTACCGGGGGGTATGAGAACCAAAGGCGTGCCGAGGCGCATGCTGACTCGCCGCAGTCGTTGTTAGATTCCCGTCCGATGACCTCTCTGGCCGATCTCAAGCTCGTCGCCACGGGCAAGGTGCGCGAGATGTATGAGATCGAGGGCGACCTCCTCATGGTTGCCTCTGACCGCATCTCTGCCTATGACGTCGTCTTGCCAACGCGGATTCCCGACAAGGGCAAGGTGCTGACGCAGATGTCGGTGTTCTGGTTCGAGACCACAGACCACATCTGTCCCAATCACTTCGTTTCCCGGGACGTGCCCGAGGAGGCGGCCGGCCACGCCCTGCGCGTGCGCAAGCTCGACATGTACCCGGTCGAGTGCGTCGCTCGCGGCTACATCACCGGCTCGGGCTGGAAGGAGTACCAGGCGACGGGTTCGGTCTGCGGGATTGAGCTGCCTGAGGGTCTGAGCGAGTCCGACGAACTGCCCGAACCGATCTTCACCCCGGCGACCAAGGCCGAGGTCGGCGAACACGACGAGAACATCGACTTCGAGCGCGCCGTGGAGGTGCTCGGCGACAGAGCCCTGATGGAGCAGCTTCGCCACACCACACTCGAGCTCTACGCCCATGCTCGGGACCATGCTGCAGAGCGCGGGATCATCATCGCCGACACCAAGTTCGAGTTCGGTGCCTCACCCGGGGCCGAGGTCGTGCTCGGCGATGAGGTGCTGACCCCCGACTCGTCGCGGTTCTGGCCCGCCGACGATTACGCTCCCGGACGCGGCCAGGCCTCATTCGACAAGCAGTACGTGCGCGACTGGCTCGACGAGTCCGGCTGGGACCACACCCCACCGGCGCCCGACCTGCCCGACGAGGTCGTAGCCGGCACCCGCGAAAAATACGTCGAGGCCTACGAGCGCATCACCCACCGTTCGCTCTAGGCGGGCACAGGGTGGGACCGCCGGACGGTGTCTCGAGGCCTGGCGGCACGTAGGCTGAAGCGATGAACCTATTCGTCATCGGCCTGCGCCGATCCGGGACGACGATCCTATTCGACGCCCTCGGCCAAGACCCCGATCTGCGCTGCTTCTACGAGCCGCTGCGAGAGGACTCCGAGACGATCGGCGGCGGCAGCGGGGCGACGACGATCGACGTCTTCGCCGATACGCGGGACAAGCGCGACCGCTTTCGCGCCGAGAACTATCCCGAACTTCAAGTCGAGCTCTTCAATTGGGGCGGGCCGCGAGCGCCCGAGATCGAGCTCGACCCCGACCTTCCAGAGCACATCAGCGGCCTGCTTGCGAGCCTGCTTGCCGAGGCGCCCGAGGTCGTGATCAAGGAAACGCGCCTACATCACAAGCTCGGCGCCGTCGCTGAGCTCGATCCCGACGCCGCCATCGTCCATCTCGTTCGCGACCCGCGCGCAGTCTGTGCCTCGATGCTGCTCGGCCGCCGGCGGCGCACCGACATCTACCCCGACGCCGACACCTTCTTCACGGCCCGCACCGGTCGCAGGCTGTGGGCGAGCCGTCGAATAGCCGAGGACCTACTCGAGCGCTACCGCACGCTTGAGCTCCAGGCCGACATTCCAGACTTCCTGCGACCGCTGCTGGTCTGGCGCGCGGCCTTCGCCACCACCACCGACGACGGCGAGCGGCTGTTCGGCGAGCGCTACTCGATGGTCCGCCTCGAAGACCTGCGTGCCGACCCCGCCGGTGAACTCGAACGCATCTACGGCCTGCTCGGTCGTCAGGCACCGCAGCCCGTGACGGCATGGGCGCAGGAGAACATTCGCCGTGACGCGACCATCCACCTGGCCAACGATCCGCGCTGGGCGCAGGGCGCCCGCGCCGTCGGCATGGAACGCGAGCTCGAATCGGCGGGCTACGAGGAGCTCCTCGAGCTTTCGCCCGCAGACGGGCCGGCGCTCGATCTCACTCCGCCGCCGGCCAAGTCGCGTCTCTCCGGCTTCATGGGACGCGCCAAGCGACGCCTCGTCTGACGCTAGATTCCTTGGCGATGAAGGCGCGCGTGCTGATCAGGCCGAAGCAAGGCATCCTCGACCCGCAGGGCAAGGCCGTTGAGCGCGCCCTGCCGGCGCTCGGATTCCAAGGCATCTCGCACGTGCGAGTCGGCCGCCTGGTCGAGCTCGAGGTCGACGATGCCGCGGACCTCGACGCGCTCTGTCGGAAGCTGCTGGCCAACACCTTGATCGAGGACTACGAGGTCATTGAAGTATCCGCGTGAGCGAGATTCGGCCGACCCTCCGGTTGCCAACGGGCGAAGCGGAGCTGATTGCCGTTGATTGGTGTGCTGCAGTTCCCCGGCTCATGCGACGAGCGTGACGCTGTCGAGGCCTGCGAGCAGGT